>Ga0308419_1003311_pt1 | contig 10089 bp, 7 predicted proteins | sample HotsprSampleMS50_FD_203674 | JGI IMG/M metagenome (GOLD analysis project Ga0308419, IMG submission 203674) | Hot spring phototrophic mat microbial communities from Mushroom Spring, Yellowstone National Park, Wyoming, United States - 20090730_MS50 ... | reverse complement strand
CGGGATACCGCCTTCTTGGCCAGTGATGGGCAGTCTGCAATCGTTGCTTTCTTGAGCAGTAATGTGTGGCTACGCCACGCAAGCGAACAGGAAAGTTCAGCGTAAATGTATCAGATTCAACTAGAAGGGAAACCTTGGCACACTGGGTATGCTAGGAACAGAGGGAATGGGGAAACTAGCCCCAGGAAACAGGCCTTCAAAAACCCTGCGGATGTTTCCAATACTAGGCAGTTGGCTGGAAAACCCTTGAAATAAAGCTCCTTTCAACAAGTTTTCAAAATCTGCTTGGGAAATTTTCTGTACTGCCCCCAGAATGCCATTGGCATCAATATCGAGACTCTCTCCTGCTTTGAGTAGCACTTCATTTTGTGCTTGGGGGGTGGGGGTTGGGCTGGGGTTCAAAATGGGCTTGGTTTCGGCGGGCTTGGCATCAAGGGGGGGTAGGGGCTTAACATCAGTGGTAGGAGCGGGAATTGTGTGTTGTTTGGAATATTGTTTGGTAGAGGGAGAACTCTTAGCTTTGGGTGCCGCTGAGCTATTGTTTCGCAGAGAAGGGGAAACAATATGTTGTCTGGGGGAGGGAGACCTGTTGACCTTGGGTAGTTCTACTTTGGGTGCGGCTGGTTTGGGGGTTGTAGTGGGGGAAGGGGTGGGTTGAGCTAGCGGGGTAGGAGACGGGGTGACTTGGGGACTCTCCGTCGTGGGTTCCGCAGGGTCTGGAGTGGCTTCACGGCGCACTAATACTTCTCCTTCTAGTACCTTGAGTTCCTGTTTGCCTGATTCATCCACTTCCAGTACATAGGTAGTACCTCGCACTGCCGCTACTATGGAAGCAGTACAGCCATTTACTGTTCCATTCACAAGAAGAGTACCTCGCTGTAAACGAGCGCATTGCCCCACGGTAAGAATGGAATTTTTGGCTAGCCTTGCCACCACTCCATTGTTAAAAGTTAACTCTGCTCTGGCATCTCCCGTGCGCACTCGCTGGCGCAATTGAGCGACATCGTTTACCTTCGCTTGCTGATTTTGGATGAATACTTGGGTGCCGTCGAGAATTTCTTTGATAGTAGCGTGGGTGATCCCCTGAGTGGCAGAGAGGGCTTGGGCAAGGCACAAACTTAGGCACAGACCCAAGCAGGAAAGGGCAATGAATTTTAAGAGGCGCAAGTGAGGGTATGGCATGAATTTAATCCAGTGGCAGAAGGTGGTTTTTGAGACAAGATACAGCCTAGCAGAATTAGGTGGTACTGAGGACGCATAGCCTCTGCTTTTGTTTCCCAAGTACAGATTTTGCCCCCTTCTCGTTAGCTAGGTTAAGTTCTATTTCCTTTGGCAAACCCATAGTTTCTAAAATCTTGTTTCCATGGCTGGGGAGTGAAACTAAAGAAAATTAGTACAAACTCATGGATTGTAAAGGCTCAGAGATATTCTTTAAGTTAGTCGTTGAGGAACAGACTATGACTCTTGCTACTAGTTCGACTCAGCTCCCCCAACCGCTGACAGAAGAGGAACTGTACAAAATCGATGCCTACTGGCGTGCTTGTAACTATTTGGCGGTGGGCATGATTTATCTAACAGGCAACCCTCTCCTGCGTGAACCTCTGAAACGGGAACACATCAAAGCCCGTCTGCTAGGACATTGGGGCGCTAGCCCTGGGTTGAGCTTTATGTATGTACACCTCAACCGCATGATTAAGAAGTATGACCTGAATATGATTTTCTTGGCAGGACCTGGGCATGGAGCGCCTGGGGTGTTGGCTCCTGTCTATCTGGAAGGCACCTATTCGGAAATCTATCCAGATAAGAGCGAAGACCTTGAGGGAATGGCGCGCTTTTTCAAACAATTTTCCTTCCCTGGGCACATCGGCTCCCACATGACCCCCGAAACCCCAGGCTCCATTCATGAGGGAGGAGAACTGGGCTACAGTTTGTCCCATGCTTACGGGGCGGCTTTTGACAACCCTGACCTGATTGTGGCAGTGGCGGTGGGGGATGGGGAAGCAGAGACGGGACCTTTGGCTACGGCGTGGCATTCCAATAAGTTCCTAAATCCTGCCCGTGATGGAGCAGTTCTGCCCATTTTGCATTTGAACGGCTACAAAATTGCTAATCCCACTATCTTTGCTCGCATTTCCCGTGAGGAGTTGACTGCTCTGTTTACGGGCTATGGCTACAAGCCCTATTTTGTGGAAGGGTCTGACCCTAAGCAAATGCACCAGTTGATGGCGGCTACTTTGGAGGTGGTGATTAAGGAAATCAAGGAAATCCAAGAGTTGGCTCGCAGTGGTCAGCCTTTCAAGCGTCCTCAGTATCCGATGATTATTCTGCGATCGCCCAAGGGGTGGACTGGGCCCAAGCTGGTGGATGGTAAGAAGACTGAGGATTTTTGGCGATCGCACCAAGTGCCGCTTGCTGATCTCCATGAGAATCCAGAGCGCATCAAGATATTGGAAGAATGGTTGCGCAGTTATCGCCCCGAAGAACTCTTTGACGAAAATGGCAGACTGCGCCCTGAACTACGGGAACTGGCACCAAAAGGACAGCGCCGCATGAGTGCCAATCCCATTGCCAACGGGGGACTGGTGCGCAAGAGACTGCGCATGCCAGATTTTCGCAATTATGCAGTGCCAGTGGATCAACCAGGGGCAGTGGAGGCAGAAAACACCCGTCCTGTGGGGAATTTTCTCAGGGATGTGATGCGTCTCAACATGGACAACTTCCGTGTGTTTGGTCCCGATGAGACCGCTTCCAACCGCTTAACTGCCATCTATGAAGTAACCAAGAAGGCGTGGATGGCAGAGATTCTGCCTGAAGATGCAGACGGCAGTGAACTGTCCCCCGATGGGCGAGTGATGGAGATGCTCAGTGAGCATACCTTGATGGGATGGCTGGAGGGGTACCTGCTGACGGGTAGGCACGGCTTTTTCCACACCTACGAAGCCTTTGCCCATGTGGTCGACTCCATGTTCAACCAGCACGCCAAATGGCTGGACATTTGCAAACACAATGTGCCGTGGCGCGCTCCTGTGTCTTCGTTGAACATTCTCTTGACTTCCACGGTGTGGCGGCAGGATCACAATGGGTTTTCCCACCAAGACCCTGGGTTTTTGGATGTGGTAACCAACAAGAGTGCCGCTGTGGTGAGAATTTATCTGCCCCCCGATGCCAACTGTTTGCTCTCCTGCGCCGATCACTGTCTGCAGAGCACTGGGTATGTGAATGTAATTGTGGCAGACAAGCAAAAGCACTTGCAGTTTCTCTCTATGGACGAGGCGATCAAGCACTGCACTAAAGGGATTGGCATCTGGGATTGGGCAAGCAATGATGACTGCGGCGTGGAGCCTGATATTCCCGATGTGGTGATAGCCTGCTGTGGCGATGTGCCTACTATGGAGGCGCTGGCGGCAGTGGAAATTCTCAGGGAGGAAGCACCTCACATCGCAATCCGCTTCATCAATGTAGTCGACTTGTTCAAACTGCAACCTGCCAGTGAGCACCCTCACGGGCTAACGGATGTGGATTTTGACACTCTGTTTACCCCAGACAAGCCCGTAATTTTTAACTTCCATGGCTACCCGTGGTTGATTCACAAGTTGACCTACCGGCGCACCAATCAGGAGCGCATTCATGTCAGGGGCTACAAGGAGAAAGGCAATATCAACACACCGCTGGAGCTGGCAATTAGAAACCAGATTGATCGATTCAATTTGGTAATTGATGTGATTGATCGGGTGCCCAAACTGGGTTCTGCCGCCGCGCACATTAAGGAGCGAATGAAAAATGCCATTATCGAAAACCTTGACTATGCCCACAAGTACGGCACTGACAAGCCAGAAATAGTCAACTGGAAGTGGAAGTTTGGCAAAGGCTCTTGCTGATTCCCTAACTTGGCTCCCCCTCTCCCTGGGTTGGGGAGAGGTTTTTTTTGCGTCCAGTGGCATCGTAGTAGTCGGGCTTGGTCACCTGTCTGGCTCTGGCGATCGCCAAAGCATTGTCTGGCACATCTTCAGTAATCACTGAACCTGCCCCGATGGTCACATTTTGTCCTACGCTAATGGGAGCGCAGAGAACGGTATTGGCTCCTGTCTTGGTGCGATCGCCTATAACAGTTTGATGTTTGGCAAATCCATCGTAGTTAGCGGTGATCGTCCCTGCCCCGATGTTTACCTGACTGCCCACTGTGGCATCCCCCAGATAACTCAAATGGGCAACATTGGTTTTATTGCCAAGGGTAGCTTTCTTCAATTCCACAAAGTTGCCAACCCGACAGTTTTGCCCCACCACCGACTGCTGACGGAGATGGGCAAAGGGACCAATGCGACAACCTGCCTGCACTTCACTATCTACCACCACTGAGTAGCTCACTTGGCAGTTTTCCTGAATCAGGCTGTTTTCAATCAAGGTATTGGGTCCAATCACACTGCCCATTTTGATTGTGGTAGAGCCGCGCAGGTGGGTTTGGGGCTCTAGGGTAACATTGGGGGCAAGGGTAACAGTTTCTTCGATGGTGATGGTTTCGGGGAGAATCATAGTTACCCCTGCTTTCATCCACCGCATTTTAATTTGTTCTTGCAGATAGGCGAAGGCTTGTGCCAGTTGACAGCGGTCATTGATGCCCATACTCTCCCGCCAATCCCTGAGGTCGTGGGCAATTACCCCTTCCATCATGGCAAATACGGCTGTAAGGTAGTATTCCCCTTGGGCGTTGTGGTTGTCCAAGTGAGGCAAGACTCGAGCTAAATCCTGCCAGCGGAAACAGTAGGCTCCCGTACTCACCCGCTGGTTCAGCCTCTGCTCTGGGGTACAGTCTTTGTGTTCGACGATTTTTTCCACCCTGAGATGGGCATCACAGAATACCCTGCCGTAGCCTGTGGGATCGGGCATGAGGGCAGTGAGAATGGTAGCAGATGCCTGTCTCTGCTGATGGACAGCAATCAACTCTTGCAGGGTTTCACTGCTAAACAGAGGGGAATCCCCCGTCAGCACCACCACATCCCCTGAGTAGTCGGCAAGCACAGGAAGCAGTTGTTGCATGGCGTGCCCTGTGCCCAGTTGGGGGTGTTGCTCCACAAATTCTAAGTTAGGGTAGTGGGCTAGGGCTGATCTGATCTGTTCTCCCTTGTAGCCAATGATGGCGATGGTTCTACTTATGCCTGCCCGCTGTACGGTGTCCAAAACCCTGACCAAAAGGGGCTTCCCCGCCAAAGGATAGAGCACTTTGGGCATGTCGGCATACATCCGTGTTCCCTTGCCCGCCGCTAGGATTGTTGCAATTACCATACTTGTTCTGGGAATTGAGGTGTGCTTTCCCTAAGTATAGTAGGGCACTCTCTAATCCAGCATTTACTGAACTTTGCTGGACTTTTTTGAGGAATTTACGCTATTTTTTATAGGGGGAGATAAGCTCTCTGGCTGTCACTCGGCAGTGGCTGATAGGTTTTATCCATCTAGTGGGTGGTATGCAACTACCCCAAGCTCTGGCGGGGTGGTAGGTCGGAAGCCTACTGCTAGTCATGGGTCGTGGAAGCAGGAAGAAAGCAGAGCTCTAGGAGCTTTTGTTAGGGTTTCGTAGGTCTTTCAGAGCGGTATCAGCCAATGCGCTGAAAAATGGGGGTGGGTTCCCCTAGGGGTTGTCCAGCGGTGAGTACGCCCCAGCCTTGGTGCGATCGCTCCAGTGTGGGTTCCAGTTTAAGTCCCAGTTGGTGATAGATTTTGTGGCTGAGGTTGGGGGTGATGGGAGACAACCAGTAGCCAGCAATTCTCACCGCTTCCAACACACAGTAGAGCACTGTTTCCACTTCTTTTTGCTGTCCTGCTTTGTGGAGTTTCCAAGGGGTACTGCTGTCGATTAACTTGTTGCAGTCCCACACCAACTGGAGAATTGCCTCACAGACGGCACTAAACTTTAGCTGGCGGTAGAGAGGCACAAGGCGATCGCCCAAAGACCCTGCCTCTTCCTTCACAGGAAGGACTAACTCCCCTAGCACCCCAGCATGGAAGGGAGGCATTCTGCCCTGACAGTATTTCTGGGCCATGCCCAGCCCGCGGTTCAATAGGTTGCCCAGACTGTTGGCGAGATCAGCATTGACTATGTCCACAAACCGTTCTTCGCTAAAATCCCCATCCTTGCCGAAATCAATGGCTTTGAGAAAGTAATAGCGCACCGCATCTGCTCCATACTTGTCCACTAGGGCATAGGGATCGATGATATTGCCAAGGGTTTTCCCCATCTTCAAACCGTCCTTGGTAAGCAGACCATGCCCAAACACTCCTCCTGAAATAGCTAAACCTGCAGAGAGCAACATAGCGGGGAAATAAATGGCATGGAAGCGCAAAATATCCTTGCCAATGATGTGCAGATGGATGGGATACCAATACTTGGTGGCATTGGCTAGGGTGGGGGCATCTTCTTCTGCCAGCAGAGCGGTGATATACCCCAGTAGGGCATCAAACCACACATACAGGGTGTGCTGGGGATCGTGGGGGATGGGGAAGCCATTGCTTACATTGAGGCGGGAGATGGAAAAATCCTTCAACCCTTGGGCAATAAAGCTCAACACCTCGTTGCGTCTGGTCTCTGGCTGGACAAATAGGGGGTTTTGGCGATGGAACTCAGCAAGTGGCTCTTGGTACTTGGACAGTCTGAAAAAGTAGTTGGCTTCATCCCGCCATTCACAGGTTACGGTGGGGTGGATGGGACAGCGATGCCCCTCTAGCAGTTCCCGTTCTTCCTTGAATTCTTCACAGGCGACACAATACCATCCCTGCTGTTGGCTGAGATAAATGTCCCCCTTGTCCCAGACTCGCTGAAAAAACTCCAAGACGATCGCTTGATGGCGTGGGTCGCTGGTGCGAATGAAGGTGTCGTAGGCGATGTCCAGTTTTTGCCATAGGGACTTGAACTCTGCCACCATGCGATCGCAGTGGGCTTTTGGGGTAGTCCCCAACTGGGCGGCAGTGCGCTCAATTTTTTGCCCATGTTCATCACTGCCCGTAATGTACCGCACAGGGTGTCCCAGCAAGCGATAGAATCGGGCGAGGGCATCCCCTGCGATGGTGGGATAGGCACTGCCAATGTGTGGCACATCATTGACATAAAACAGAGGAGTGGTAATGGGGATCGGTTGCATGAATACAGGCAAAACAGTATTTCTCTACTTTAGAAGATTTTCTCCCTAGCTGGGGGGCTATGATCTTTGGCAAGCTGGGCTGGTCAAACTCTGGGAAAATCTTAAGTATGCGTATTTTAATCAGCAATGACGATGGCATCTACTCCCCTGGGGTCAAGGCGTTGGCGGAGGTGTTTGTCAATGATCCCGAAGTAGAAATTACCGTGGTCTGTCCCGATCGGGAGCGCTCCGCTACGGGACATGCCCTGACCTTGCAAGAACCCCTGCGAGTTGATCCCATTGTCAACTATTTTCACCCCAAAATTACTGCTTGGGCTTGTTCTGGCACTCCCGCCGATTCAGTGAAACTTGCCCTCGATGCTCTCATGCCCCACCCTCCAGACATTGTGTTGTCGGGGATCAATCGTGGCTCTAACTTGGGTACGGATGTGTTGTACTCGGGCACAGTGTCAGCGGCAATGGAGGGAGTGATGGAAGGTCTGCCCAGCATTGCCTTTAGCCTGACCAGCTTTAGCTCTATGGAGTTTTGCGGCTCGGCGAAGTTTGCCCACTGCCTAGTGAATTACTTGCTCCAGAATCCCCTGCCAGAGCCGATGCTGTTGAATGTGAACATTCCTGCCATCCCACCGCAGGACATTTGTGGGGTGGTAGTTACAAGGTTGGGGATCAGGCGCTATCGAGATTTGTTTGAAAAACGGATCGATCCCAGAGGCAAAACCTACTATTGGCTCTCGGGGGAAGCTATGGAAGAATCTGCTCCTTTGGATAGCGATGTCGAAGGCATTCGCAACAACTACATCACCATTACTCCTCTGAAGTATGATCTCACCCAGCAGGCTCAACTGCCAAGGGTTGCCCAGTGGGCAGAAGCCCTAACTATAGACAAACTAAAACTTGGCTGACTATTTCCCTATGCTCGACCCTACCGCTGAAATTAACCGCCTCAAGGATTTACTGCCCGCTTCGTGGCGTATGAACACCGTAGTAAAAAACAGTCTGGAACAGGGGCGGGTAATTGCTAGCACTGTATCTCAGCCGTGGCAGAGTACGGTAAAGGTCTGGCTGAATTTTTCCCTGTGGGAAAGGCTCAGTTTAGTAGAGCGGGATTTACTCTTCCTGCGGGAGGTCAGTCTCAGGCAACAGACCAGTTGGTGGCAGGTGGGTCCCTATCAGGGTATGACCCTGTTGGCATGGATAGGCGGGGTTTGGCAACTCCAGCAGGGGGATTTCTCGGGTACGGCGATCGCCCTAATGCTTGGAGTGGTTTCAGGGCTACAGATATGGCGCCAATCCCAGAGTGTGCAGGTGCAGGTACAAGCTGATCTAGAAGCAATCAAGGTGGCAGAAAAGCGAGGTTATACGGAAACTGCCGCTAGCAGAGCACTCCTACAGGCGATCGCCCATTGTGTCCAACTGGAAGGGAGAACCACCCCTAGCTTTGTGGAACTGATCCGTCTGCAACAACTGCGCACCATCTTGGGGGAATCCCCCGTACCTATGCCCAGCCAAGCTATTTGGGAATGACTGTCAGTACCCCGTAGGCATCGGGGGACAGGTATTGTTGGGCGGCGCTCTGTATCGCCACGCTGTCAATGGTCTGAATCAGCTCAGGGTAATGCAGAGCCGCAGGCAGGTGGCGCACCACCCGCTCATAGTAGCCGTAGATACTAGCGCGATCGCGGGGGGACTCATAGGCAAAAACAAAGCGACTGGTGATCTGGGAACGAATTTTAGCCATCTCACTGGCGCTGACCAGCTCTGTCTGCAGACGCTGAAGATGCTGACGGATTGCCTGCTCCACCGTAGGGATATTTTCCACAGGCAATTTAGCAGTAATTTGCAGAGTGCCCTGCCATACTTGGGGCATATAGCTCACTGTAATTCGCTCCACCAACCGCCGCTCTTCCCGCAGGTCTTGCACCAGACGGGAAGTGAAACCGCCCCCCAGCACACCACTCAAAATCGTCAGCTTCAGGGTTTCTGTAAAATCCTGCCAGCCTGGGACACGCCACAACATTACTAGGCGGGCTTGCTTGAGTCGGGCATCGGCGATCGCATGTTTTTCAATGTCAGCAAAGGGAGCCTCGGGTGCATACTCAGGTTTAGCAGGGCTGGGCTGACTGGGCAACTCTTCGCAACACCTTTGGATCACCTCTAGCATCTGCCCTTCAGGTAAATTGCCCACACAGGTAACAGTCAGATTGGCGGGCACATACCAAGTGCGATGGAAATGGCGCATCTGATCGGGTTGCACCGTCTCGATTACTTGGCTAGGTCCCAAGACACAGCGGCGGTAGGGCAAATTGACATAGGCAAGCTGGCTGGCTTGGCGATAGATGCGTCGCTCTGGATTGTCATGGCTTCTGCGGATTTCCTCTAGCACTACCAAGCGCTCCCGCTCAAATTCTGCCTCAGGAATGGCAGTGCGCATCACCACCTCTATCTGCAGAGGCGCAAGGCGTTCGAAGTCGTGGGGAGCTACTGTAATGAAGTAATTGGTGTAGTCGTAGCTAGTGGCGGCATTAGTTATGCCCCCGCAGGATTCCACTGCTTGCTCAAACTCCCCCAACTTTAGCTTTTCACTCCCCTTGAACACCATGTGTTCCAAAAAGTGTGCCATGCCATTGATGTCATCCCCTTCTACTGCTGAACCCACATCAAACCACAGGTTGAGGCTGACCGCTTCTAGGGGCACTTGCTCAACAATAATGTGAACGCCGTTGGCTAGTTGGGTAACTTGCATAGCGCTTGGTTATTCATAAATCCATTCTTGAAGGGTAGACTGCCAACTCACCAGTTCCTCAGGCTTAAACCACAGGGCAATTTCCCGCTGGGCAGTTTCAATGGCATCGGAAGCGTGAATTAGGTTTCTGCCGATGCTAATGCCAAAGTCGCCCCTAATGGTTCCCAAATCCGCCGCCAAGGGATTGGTGGCGCCGATGAGTTTGCGGGCTGAGGC
>Ga0308419_1003310_pt1 | contig 10091 bp, 6 predicted proteins | sample HotsprSampleMS50_FD_203674 | JGI IMG/M metagenome (GOLD analysis project Ga0308419, IMG submission 203674) | Hot spring phototrophic mat microbial communities from Mushroom Spring, Yellowstone National Park, Wyoming, United States - 20090730_MS50 ... | reverse complement strand
CTGCAATCGATTTACCAGTGTCACCTATTATAGTAAAAAAAGGATTATCGTGTATATTCTGCGACACTGAACGAAAGTGTTTGAAAACATACGAAAGAGCCGAATGCTTTTGTGATTTTATCACACTATATATACCGTAAGCAATATCGTTACTAATGAAATCTATAATAGTGTCAATTAAATTGTTACTATCTATTTCAGAAAGTTTATATCCGTATTTGTTATGTGTGATATTTTTTATAGTGTCTACAAGAGTAGTTAATAAAGTATAGGAACTTCCTATGTTATTATCCATATCGCCCACTATTTCGTAGACATTTTCATTAGTTAAGAAACCCCTAGCGAAGGCATTGATACGAGTATAGTCTGTTACACAGTTTTTGATTAACCTTTTTACTAGTTCGTACAACATAGCATTTTTTTCGGGATTATCTATGTGAGCCTCATTATACCCATCAATGAATTCTACAAAGTCGCTATACTCTTTTGTATTAAGTCTTAGTTTATACTTTATATCTAAGAGGATTTCCATATATAGTATAAAAACTGGGAGTACAAATAGTGTTGCGTTGATGTTGACTTCGTGTTCCATAAGTGCCCTAACTATGAGGGATGAGTTACGGTCTTTGTCCCACCCATACCAGCGGCTAAGCCCAAACTTAGAGAATGATTGCATGATTTCCCTTACATTTTGAAAAATACTTTCTGGTGTTCCAGCTTTTTCAAGCCCTCGTCTAAAAGCATCCGGAAAAGAACTCTTGATTTTATCTAAGTGGCTGACTAATTCCATTTGATGATCCGTTCTGTAATCATTCCTAATCTCTGCGTAAAAGTTTTCGTAGGCTTTATAGATTTGCCCCTCCCTATCTACATGTAGATTGATGCCATGTGTCATCTCATGTATAAGTGTCCACATAATAGATATAAATCCACTTCCGCTCTTTGTATCAAACCCATGTATGTCATTTTTCATGTGTTCAAATTGGGGTCCATACATCCAACCAAAAGCTCTTAAGAAAGCTAATGGGTTAACGTTAATAATGATATTGAACATTACTTTCTCGTCGCCCAAATTAGTAGAATCGGATTGTGTCATAGTATTGCCCATAGTAGCATAACTACCCGTAGTATCAGCATTAGTAAGTTTATTAAGAATAAAGTTAATTATAAATTTTTTACTACTTGTTTTCGCGTTAACCCTATTAACAAAGTCAATTGCATACTTGAAGAATCTATTAGCAACATTCTTAACTAGTTTTCCCACCTGTTCACTATATGGCATCCCTTGATTTTTTGAATACTTTCTTAATTCGGTTTTAGTAACCAACTTTATACTCATGGAAAAATATACTAAACTATTTAGAATATTTACATATGTCCGACTTATTTCCTGAGATTACACAAGGGGATGGGCAATGTGTGTTTAAGATACGAACCGGATTACCATTCCCAGGCCAGTTAGAACCATGGATAAAACAACCTTATATAGTCAACCTCTTCCTCAGCCTACCTTATCAAGGTATACTAAATACACTTATAAGAATAGGAGATACCATAAAGGGTCGTATTGAAAATGTTATAAAGGTTTTTCAAAAACCAAATAGTACTGGAGAATTAATACAAAACATAACTTTAGCTATTAGAGATTTAGCTACTTTAGCCGATGAGGTCTTGTATTATATAAATATATTTCGCAACCCAGAAATGATACCTACTGTTTATATAGACCCTGAACTACCGCTTGGATTTTATATAGCTATTAGTGTGCCAGTAAAACCTTCGGAATACGATGTAGCAAGAAACGCTCTATTGTTAGACAAGTTACTTTATCAGCCTGGTAATCCTAAGGCTAGGATGTTTGTAAAACAGGTAAATAACGATGAAAGCTATGAAATGCCGAGCAACCCCATTGTGGAAAAAGCCAAAAAGAGAATAAAAGAACAAATAAAAGAATACGTCAAAAATCAATTAAATCTAACCGACAGATTACAACAAGTTACGCAGGGCATATTAGATATTAATCAGCTTTGGGATGATAGTCAATTAAGAGGCCTATCTATTTACGACTCAGTATTCTTTTACTGGAAGGGGCACATAGCTGAGGATATCACAGTAGATGCTAATCGCGTTCGTTCGTTTCTTGACCTAGAAACTCGTATTATTCGTGCTGGAAGTGACATATTTACAACTCAGGTTGACGATAACACAGGCGCTATCGTAACTAAGGTGCCAGAAGACAGACTATATACTGTAAGAGAGACAGTGCAAGATACAGGTAAGGAGGAATACAAGGAGCGCTTCTTAGGTATCAGCAAAAATAATGACTACAAAACTATTAGTCATTATACACAGCAACTTATAAACGTTACTTTTGGCGTGATGAGACCTCAAGACATTAAGACGCAGCATATTTACCAGTGGTTTGGTTTCATGTATGTGCCGCTACTACCATATCGCGATACAAGAACAAAATCACTCGTAGATAAAAGCCTGTACGACAATCCACAGCTTATTGTAAGAGATTATAAAAGGTATCGCGACCTGCAAGACGAACTGTTAGAAAGCCATATGACCAATAAAAATATAGAAGATGTTAAAAAACGGATGAAAAAACACATTAGTCAATCCGAATACCTAAGAGAAGAACTAGTAGATGCTGGACTAACAATAACAGAAGAAAGTATCGTAACAAACGAAGAGATAGCAGCTGAAGAAAGCGATAGACAAGATAGGATTATAGAACAGCTAAGCAATATTCCGTCTATTTCTCAAAATCTTCAATCAGCTGCTACTACTAATGTAATAGCTTCAGAGCTTAATTATGTGCCTAAAGTAACAAAGTTTATAAACCCCAATACCAGAGATCTTGACCAATCTACCAACTTCCCAGAAAAAGTTGCCTATTACAGCATAAGCAAAACTAAGTTTATAAAAGAATTTATATCAACAGGCGAAGCAAATAGTAACAATCAGAATATAACGGTGAAGGATTATGCCGATTACTTAAGCAAGATATTCTTGGGAGGGAATGATAGTTTGGTAAGTATGTTGAACTATTTGAGAAACTATTACGATAGTTTTCGTCAGGCAGCTGCCAGCAGCGCGATAGCTTATAATAAGGATACTACTGAGGATGACGCAAAAAAGATGATGGAGTATTGTAGTAGGACGGGCAAAGAGAAACAATTAAAAAGTATAATTGATGAATATCGTAGGAAAATAAGTAGTGGGCAAGACATGGAAGTAGAAGAGATTGAGGACATATTATTCATGCCTGAGCGTATTCAAGGGCGTATGCCTATCGTAGAAGACATAGTGTCCGAAAGCGTATTCAAAGCTTTTATCTATTACCAATTGGTCAATGCTTTGGTTGGTACTAGTGTAAGTAATACAACTCATTACATTGTAAGTTTGGAGCCGTTTACTGAACATATTCCTAATCTCCCACTTTTAGTAAAGATAAACTTTGATGACTTGCAAAGAGAACTACTTGCCACAACAGCAGGTATTGATAGATATGAAAAGATCATACAAAATCATCCCAACATGTGCCTGACAGGAGGTGCATTCTCTATGTACAGAGACTTCCTGCCTATCAAAAGCTTAAATGTGGAATACGAGGATATAGAAAGCACGAGTATAGAGATATTTGGTTATTCTTTTAGCATACCTGGCAGTTGGAATAGTCTCAAACCACAAGTTTCTATAGAAGTTCATGATTTTGCTGGCCGCCCATTTGCGAGATATATGCAAACGTACAGAAAACTAATCTTTAGAAACAACGGCACTTGGCCTATTATGCATATGGCGTTCATACTAGATATTGTGGGTATAGACAACACTCTTACAATCACAGATCTTATGAGTCTGTTGGTAGTACCAAGAAGTATCAACATACAGGCCATAGAATACGATAGCTCAGAAGATTTTACAACCCCACAACCAGTAAGAATAGATTTTGAAGTGATAGGTTTTGTAGATTACGTAGATACGGCCTTAATAAATGGAGCCTCAGTAGGTAGATTCAATGTTATAGACCATATTAGTTTTAATCGTATGGCTGATCCTAATAATATTTTGTCTAATTGGTATCATACGCAAAATTTCAACCCAGCTCCTGCCAAATATCCATTGTATTGTCGTAATTATGATAAACATCTAGACCTTCGAGATATTCGTAAGTGTAGACTCATGGAGGTGCGTATGCGGACTGGACGTACTGCTCACCTAGTAGAAGGCGACCCACAAATCAGAAATATCAAAGTCTTTGAACCCGAGATAGGAGGTCGCAGCACTGACTGGGCATATAAACCACAAGATAAAAAATAAAACTAATGTACACCCTCCAATTTGGTACCGAAGGGGCATATCTAAGCATAACTATAAAGTTAGATAACAACAACCTAAAAAGCTACACTATAGGAGATAGGTATAATGTAGATTCTTTGTATCTTAGGCATTCCACCTTAGGGGAATACGACCTTTCAGGCGTTTGGTACATATACAATATCGCTTTTGACGGCCCAACTCCATATATGATAACTCTCCGCCTTATACGTAACGGTTCCAAACACTGCCTGCCAGGCGACGGATCATCTATACAAGTATCACAAGTAGAATCTCTGTTCGGAATAAAAAACTATAAAGCAGAAGAAGACTTTTACATTACCCTGCGAACGGATAAAACTATATATCATTCCCTAATAAGAGCATCTTATAGGCTGAAATATAAAGCATTACCAATATTCATGCCCGATGGTAGTTTAAGGATAGTTAACTTCAACGACAGACCTATTGTAGAGCCACTTCTCTATCATACCATAACGACTGAAAAAGCTGCGATGTCTTTCCAAAAGGGTTCTAAAGGTATAGAAGAATACCCAACCGCAACTTATATATTAGATTACTTCCAAGTACAAAACTTGTACTACCCAGCAGGTACTATCATAAAATACGACATTAATAGTAAACAAGCCATTATGGTCAGCGATATATCGGTTGGCATCGTGCACGGGCATAAAGCTGGTAGTAGTACTACCAGATGCTACCTAATAGCGCAAAGTTAGTAAAATATCAAGAAATTACGTGGATTCTCATTATAAAGCGTTTCTAGCTCGCTTTTTAAATCACCTATTTTATTCTCTAATCCCATAAATACTTCAATAGGCAAATTAGTTAGCTGATAGTTATTTTTTAAAGCCACAATATATTCTGCTATGTCTAATACTATTTGTTTTATAAATACATCGTAGAGAGGTGTTGCCCGATCCATAAAGTACATAGCATCATTAGCTATATTATTATCGTCAAAGACTAGGGGATATTTACAAAGCGTCTTCGCACATAATAAGCCGCTCATATAAGGCATTGACGTCATATATAAAGTAGGAGGCTGGTAAGCAAATTTGTATAAACCATACTTGGCTGTGATTATAGAAGTGGGAGTTAAACTAACCACCGCATCAGGAACTAATGTAATGTCACGAGGTTGTATATTGTTGTTGATATAGTCCAAGATATTATTTCTGAAAGCATATTGTCCTCTGAACACGTTAACCCTTTGGATATAGAATAGTGGGAAGTGTCTGGAAAAGGTAGCGTTTGCTCTTTCTATTAGAGTTCTCTGTGTTCTTCTAGGCGGCCAGTCCGGGTCTATAGCAAATAACTGTGAGATATTATATACCCCAATCAAAGACAATATGCGAACGGCATCATCATAAATTTCTTCTAATCTCACGAAAGGCACGTGCTCGTAACCTGTTAAACAAGACACGGATAAATATACTAAAAGTTAGTATATTTATGTATGCCATTTATATCTGTAATTCCTCATCCTGAGCCACAGGCTACTTTCACCGACGAACAAAAAGCAGTATTCGCAAAACTTAGAGGCCTCCGATTTAGTACAGAAAAGGGCGGAATACCAAGACAAATACTAGATAGCAATCTCAGAATTACAAGCGGCTATGTCTTAAGCGGCAATAAAGAAGCAAATGAAAACAAGAAGATTATAGTAAAAGAGATAAACGAAGCCATAAATTCAAGCTCAAAGAAAAATATTGCCTACATTGACCTCACCTTATTTAGTTACGAAGCCAGTAAAGAATCTGAACATCGCTTACGAACTTATAAACCAGATAGTACCCTAAAAATAGGTATTCACAGCAGCAACGATCTCGAAACAGAAAATATCACGGATAAATACGATTATATAAAAGATCTTAAAAGCATAAACAACATAATAGAAAGCAATGACATACAAATAACCCTTTCTAATTTAACTGACGACATGTACAATAGTATTTTAGAGCTTAATCCAACATTTTTAAACAACACGAATAAAATTCTGGAATATGGTAAGTTGGCTGCGTTGACGGCAGCCTCGCATGCCTTATCCCTAGATGGCGATATGGACGAACTGAATGGAAAATCTATAATTTTCAAATCTGCCAGAGAATACATCGGAGACGATTCCGAAAATGTGCTACTGTTTGACTTTTTAGGCCATCTGGATGACAGGGGACTGAATGACAGGGAAGAGGATACTGCCGATATCATCACAAAAGATCTAGATAAAGCAGCTGAAATCCTACACAGTTGCATATGGCTCATTAATATTAGCGAACGTGGAAGACATGATGGAAGCCCACAATATGACCTACATACAAGAATAAATATAACGTTAGCATTCTCCAAGTGTAAGAGTACTGCTGGCAACGGCGAGAAAAGCGGGACATTCTATGTGAACGGCGTGCCTTTTGACTATACTGCACATGACGATTTCTCAACGATAATAGAAGAAATAGATGTTGATTCAGAAGGTGTCCTTCAAGATCCCAAATTTCAAGACAGCATCAGAGTAGATAACCCCGGCAACATACTTATCCTCAACCGCTACCTAGGTACGATAGCTAGATACAAAACCTTCAGTAAAGATGGACAACCTAACGAATGGTTTAAGACATACCTAAAACTTATTACCAATATGAGTGATTTTGATTTCTATGAATTCGTATCTGAAATTCTAAGGAATATTATGATTATCTGTAGCCAGAGTGAACTTGGAGTTACTTTATTTAAGATGGCACGCACAAGGTTTTGTGCTAAACAATATTGCCATACAGAAATAGACCCGACGTTCCCTGTAAATCTCAACATACCACGCTTTATCCCCATAGAGCCACTAGAAGTTGAAACACACTGCGACTGCGGCAGCAACAAAAATAAAAAAGAATAAAAATGGATAGGGAACGCCACTACGAAAAAAAATGCCGATGGAGCCACATGCCCAAAAGCGTAAGAAAAAAAGTCAAGCGATGTGTTAGAAAACTACAGGAAAAGGGATACGACCAAAGCGCATACCCCATATGTATCAGTCGGATTAACAAACTAAAAAATAATAGCGTAGTCCTATTTTCAGCAATACTGTAATATAAACAGTAGTTAGTATATTTCAATATGACTAGAACAACAGGCAGGAGTGATAATAGAAGTAGAAAGTCGAAAAATCAAGAGACGCAACTAAGCCAACAGGAAAGGACATCCATAGAATCAGCCTCTGAAGCCCCAAGCCGTGAAAATGAGAAAAATATAGAAACACTCGACAGCCCCCAAGATACCACTAAAAAAATACAAAATGACAAAACTATACCTAACGCATTTTTGACTAAAATGGTGCAACGCATTATGAATAGATTATGCGAACTATACGGATACAGTATAAAAGGTGATGTATGTCGTAGAATAGTTCAAGCGGCCCAATCCTATGCCAGTAGAAAAAATATCAATATACAAGATAGTATCCAAGAGATAAATATTCTCGAACTCTACGATAGTATCCTAAGCATTCTAAGTCGGGGTCAAGTCCCCTCACCCTTAGATAACACCTACAATGACATACTCATAGCAGCTATCGTAGAAAAGTACAAAGTCTGACCATCAGCTTTCGACTACATAATCACTCATGCACATAGAAGAACTGAAGGGATATAAACAAAAATGGTTATACACAAATGAACACATAAAGGATCTAAAAAGGGACTTCGTTTTTTCTGAGCTATATCACGAGATAGTTATATCACATTTGTGGTATAATAACATAAGAACTTTGGGTGATCTGTATAGTTTGAGTCGCAACAGTATAGATAGTTACTTAGAAGGGTTCTATGTGCTTTACGATGCTGCTTTTTCCGTACGTTCTTTGCTGAGCAATGGACACGAGGTCTTTGTTTATACGGATTACGATACTGACGGTGGCATGGCCGCTGCAATACTTATCGACTTTCTCAAGAAAGCATATGGTTATAAAATAGGGCAAAATCTATTTTGGATGGCTTCCATTAGAGCTGAAGGCTATGGCATATCAAAAAGTGCTGTTATGAAAATAATAGAAAAACACCCTAATGCTCTGGTATTTATACTAGATACAGGCAGCTCCAGCTACATAGACCTGAGAAATATCCTGAATAGAAACGGATATACCATCGTATTAGACCATCATAATATAACAGAGGAAGTTAAGAGCTTGATACACAAGTATAATAATCTATATTTTATTAATCCTAAAGCTTGGGAATATAACCCATTATATTCAGTCTGTTCCGGTGCATTGTCCTATATTTTCGTTAGAGCATTAGCATTAGTTTCTGGTTCTGAAAGACTTTACGAGCTAGCAGAGAAATATATTGATTGTGCAGCAATAGCTACTATAGCTGACTATGTGCCATACTCAGGCATAAATAGTCTAATCGTAAGATCTGGCTTCATAAAACATAAAACCGAATCGAGAATATTCTTTGAAACACTAACAAATACAAATAAGTATCCTATTAAAACACTTAGGGATTTTGTAATCAGTGTCGGTTGGTATTTAGCACCTAGGCTAAACGCCGCCGGCAGAAGTAGCCAAGCCGACATAATGTTAAAAATTATACTACTAGGAATGGATCAACGCCCCGAGAATATCAATGAATTCAATGAACTGATAAAGAAAATTGAAGAAATATATCAAAAAGTTAAACAAGAAAGAATAGAATACGAGACATATGTCATGAACTTAATTGACCAAAAGTACGGTGGTATTACTGAAAATACGGAAAATTTTGTTATTTTTACCAATAATTCAAACGAGGCTCCTTTGAGCGCTGTTATAACTAAGATGGTTTTTAAGTATAATATACCTATTTTCATTTTTGCTAACAAGATGGATAGATGGAGTGGATCCGGACGATTGCCCAAAGACCTTATCAATTTATACCCCACATCCTTTGAAAAGCTAAAAAACAACAGTGTATTTAAGGTCAATGGACATTATGGCGCATTCGGAATACTACTAGACGAAATTCATAAAACTAAAGAAGTAGAAAAAGCTGTGGAAGATTTCGTTCAAAACCTAGGAGTGTATAAAAAGCTTGTAGGAATAAATAAGTCCCTCATGCATGGGGTTGCAAAAAGCAGTACGGAAGTTATGCAAGTATGCGAAGAAATAAAAGGATTAGGTCTCTATAAAAACGACGACAGCCCTAAATTCATGATGGATACCGCTATAATAGAACCACAAAAACTAGGCTACATCGTATCAATAAACAAAGACACACAAAATAACATCGTAAGAGTAACAACCGACAAAGACCTACCTGTCAGCATCAATACAATAATGCAATCTAAATATGCCATTGCATCCTACGATATAAACTCTAATGGAACACCTACAATCACTATACACGATATCATAAAAGATAAAATAGAATTGTAGAAAAGCGATATAATATATCTAAATTTCGACTATAAACGAGATATGGCTAATCGTGAGAAACTGCAGACTGCTGGTACCGAGCAATCTGCTGAACAACAACAGATAGAAACCAATGCATTATTGCAAGATACTGCTGTAAGTACAACTGAAGCCCAGAAGTACAGCCTAAAAGATGCAGAACCACTGTCTGGTAATATGATCATAAAGGTTGCCAACTTTGACCAATCTAGCACAAGATATTACTATACTCCTTATCCTGTAGACACTAATGTTTTCATATATGGTGAAGTTGTAAGTATAGACATAAACAATAATGAGTCTCAGATTAAGCCGGGCG
>Ga0308419_1003309_pt1 | contig 10094 bp, 8 predicted proteins | sample HotsprSampleMS50_FD_203674 | JGI IMG/M metagenome (GOLD analysis project Ga0308419, IMG submission 203674) | Hot spring phototrophic mat microbial communities from Mushroom Spring, Yellowstone National Park, Wyoming, United States - 20090730_MS50 ... | reverse complement strand
ATAAATTAAAAAATATTATTAAATCCAGAACAAAAAAATTTGTTTGCCTGATTGCATCATTTAAAATGCTGGAATCTCTTGCAACAGTAACTAAATTTCAGTATGATTTTTTACACAGGATATGGCCGGGCGAGGTGACTGCAATAGTGCCCAGAAAAGAAGATATGTCACAGGAAATTGCATTGCGTTTTCCAAAGTCAAAGTTTGTTCAAGAAATAATTGAAACAATTGGCCAACCTCTGTTTGCCACAAATATACTCAGGGTAACAAAAGGGTCAAATAAGCACTCTGATATTATCCGTGTATTCAGAAAAAAAGTTGATGCCATCGTCATCATTGAGGAACTTTGCAAACGTCATCCTAAGCCAACACTCATAAGCCTTTTCAATGGCAAACTCAAAATACTGAGGGCAGGAAAAATCTCTTCCGAGGAAATACAGTCATACTATTATTTAGGCAGCTGTGACGAAGAAGTGTGATTACCGGGGTTTGTTTATATCAATATGTTTTAAATACATATAACTATCGCCAAATAACCTGACCCTTCCATATAATGGCAGTGAATAACCTTTGGGCAATTGTGCCATCTGCTGCAAAATATTTGTACGTGCACCTAATTTTCTTCCTATTGAATCGTAAAAGTATCCGTATATTCCATTATGGTAATTGACAAGCAATACAGTAGCTGAAGGCTGTTCGTCTAAACGCAGGGGGTCACGGATTGTTATTGTTGTGTTATTAAAAGTTGCTTGATAGTAATTCTGGGAAAGAGCTTTGATATCAGATAGATCATTGGTATTCACAAGCTGGTAAGTATCAAAAAGAACAACAAACCACATGGCATTGCGTTTAAATGTAATCCATGTGTAGCTGTAATCGTGTATATCATCTTCTGTAATTTTTTTTGTGTGCGATAGCTCATCGTATAAAGCCTGTTTCTGAGTCATGTCAGGAAAATATTGTAGTTGCTCTTCCTGTAATGAAAGAATCTTTGAATGAATATAGTATAGGGCAGATAATTGAATTTCAGTATTTGTAACCTGCTGATATGAATCAATGAGTGCTTTTAATTTGAGGCAGTAGTTGTACCCGCCTAAAGATGTGAAGTGGGAATATACTTTTAACAGAAGATTAATCTCGTTTTCAAGCTGGGCAAAACATTCTTTGACTGAGATATGTTGCTTTTCCAGCTTGATGATAAGCCTTTCAATCTTATTGTGGATTTCGTTAATATATTGTATGTTATTTTCTAAGTATGATCTATATGCCAGTAATTCATTCTGTGTTGTTTTATCATCCATACCGGTTTATGTGTTTTTTGATTTTTTTTGCATTTCCTCATACTTCTGTTTCAACAACTGCCCAAAGGCTGACGAACCCTGTTTGGTATTGGAAGCAATGAATTTTTCATATGACTGGCGTTCTTCAATTTCCTGTGCTTTTTTTTCTGATGCAATGCATCTTCTGTCATCGGCATTGACAGTAATTATGACAACTTTGATGCTTGCCCCCACCTGATATGACTTTGTTATATCGGCATTGCGGTCTATTGCGCACCGCTCTTTAGGAACAAAAGCGCGCACCTGGTTTGGCAGCACAACCACCAGTCCCTTAGCAGTAATTTCTTCAATAGTTGCAACTTGTATAGAATCACTCAGTGATTCACTTACGGTAAGCCATGGATTTTCTTCACTGGTTAAAAGTTCCAGGGTTATTTTTTTATTGGCATGGTCAATATCAATAATTTTAACCTGGACGCTATCGCCTTCATTACACACTTCATGAGGGTCATGTAACTTTTTAACATAGCTCATGCGTGAAAGTGGAATAAACCCCTCCAAGCCGTGTTCAAGTGCAACAAATGCACCATTTTTAATTATTTTGGCGATAGTTCCTGTGTAAGTTTCACCAATCTGATACTGATTAATGTAATGCCAGGGCTCAGGCAGTGTTTGCTTTATGCTCAATGTCATTTTGACTTTATTCCAGTCTAAATCGATTATCTTGGCAGTGATGGTTTGTCCTTCTTCAAATTGGCTTGTGTTTGCCATGCGGCTATGCGACAACTCACTTTTTGGAACAAAGGCATCAAGTGAGTGTACAGATACTAAAAGGCCGGCATCAAGCACCTGAACAACGCTAGCCTGGACTGTATCGCCAATTTTTAATTGCTGTTTCAGCTTTTCTATGGTTTCTTCTTTGATTTTATCAAGAAGAGACCTTCGTGACAGAATGATGTTTTTGCCCTGCTGTTCGTAGCGCATAATTGCAAAGTCAAAGCTTTTATTCAGGTAACTATCGCTTTCTTGAAACTTTGTATCAATTTGCGATAATGGGCAAAACGCCTGGATGCCACCAATAGAAACAATAAAGCCACCATTGGTTGTTTGTTTAACGGTGCCATGTACGGGCAGCTGGTTTCTATATGCAATGTGCAGCAGATCAGGCGAAACCACGCCTTTACCAATTTTTGACGTTAAAACTATTTCACCACGTTTAATAGCTGCAACATATGCAGTGATGGTATCACCAACGGCAACGGTACGGTTGCCTTTATCGTCAGTGAATTCCTGCGAGTCAATGACTGCTTCACTTTTGGATTGAATATCAACAAAGATGCTATCATTGGTGATGAGTATGACTTTGCCTGTAACGGTATCGCCAACCTGAAAATTATCGGATTTGATGAACGATTGTTCCAGTAATTCGGAGAAGTTTTCTTCGATGAAATCTGTTTGTGGCATGGAAGTAACCTATTGCATTAGTATATATCAGTGATAGATTGTACACTATTTAATATGGCATAAATTGTCAATATTGTTTTTTAAGAAAACTAATGTAAAAGGTGCACATGAGGTATTACTGTCATTTAAAACTAATGATGCGCAAAGATTCTTATTCTAAAAATCATGGAAAGGGAAGGAAGAATCTCATTATTTATTGATGATATCCTTCGTAAGGATTGCATTGGAAATTATATTTTATTAATAAAAACTAAGAATTATATCGATAATTAGATAAGCAATGCGTGATATAATAAATTTTTGTTTATTTTTTTGATGTATGCTATACAATACGTAATAAATTTACTTATTATTTATAATCGGAGGATGTGAATGCGTAAACAGTATTTAATTATATTAATTATTATTGCATCCATGATATTTTCTGTAGTGGCGTTTTCACAGGAAACCAAGAAAGATTCACTGGAATCTGAAGCACTTGTTAATGAAGGAAAACAATTGGATCAGGAAATACTAAATTTCTGCAAAAGGATTGAAGAGACAATTGCAAAATATAAACTGTTGTCACTTAAAGATATTCGATTGTTGCCATTCCAGGTATCATACTCACAGGGGAATGACTACATCTATATTGAAAAACATTATTTTATTAAGGATGATTTGATTCCAAACAAGATAAAGATTAAGAAATTAAAATCCATTAAAATTTATACTAACGGGACAAGCGTTAGTAAACTAGAATCTATTATCCGTGAAGAAAATTATTATGAAAACACCGTTTCAGAAGTCAAAATAATTGACCCAACACCTACAGCGTTGGGTACCGATGATATTGTTTTTTCGTATATACGGGAAAACAAGGTCATTTTAACCGATAAGAGATTATCAGAGGTAAAAAATTCTACAGCATTCCCCATTCAAAATCAGTTGAAACGAGAATTCTATATACCGCATCTATTATATTTTTATGATGTTTTGTTAAACATAGCAGAGACTTATTATAAAGGTATGAAAGATGTAGACAGCACAATGACTGAATTTTTAAAAGATTCAACCAAATATTATTAAAATGTAGCAGGGCGGGTGGCAAACCCGCCCTTTTACGTGTTATGCTATCTGTTCGCGTTTTTTCTTTTCCAACTTTCTTACTTCTTTTGGTAAAATCTTACCTATTGCACTCTTTGGCAATGTGTCTATAAATTCTATATCCTTGGGGACCTTATAAGGAGCCAATTTTTCTTTGCAATAAACAATAATTTCTTCTTTAGTCAATTGTTCACCTGGCTTTACCACTACAAATGCTTTTGGTGCCTGGCCACGATATGCATCCGGAACTCCGATAGTGCAAGCTTCTAAAATCTTGGGGTGTTGTTCATTTATTTACTATCTCCAATAAACGTATAAAACCAAATATGATGGTTATTGCAACGAGAATTATGGTGATCTTTCCCAACAATTTGTGAATAGGCTTAACTTTTTGTTTACCTTTGGTTATTAGATAACCCAGTATGGGTGTGGTAAGCACTGCAATAACAGTTACCATGCCACCAATGGCATGAGGTGAGGCCATGTGGATAATAAACTACAATAAAAAAATTGTGAATAGCAAAATATAAACTATATTTATATATATAAATTTTAATAAAAATTATTGCGAGGTTGTTTATGGGTTTGATAGTCGACAGAAGAGATCAGGAATTTGTATTGTATGAAATGCTGGGATTACAGGAATTGTTCCAAACACCCCGGTTTGCGGATTACTCAAAAGATATGTTTGATATGGCAATTGATTTGTCAAAGCGTATTTCTGAAGAGGAAGTTTTACCACGGTATATGGAAGGTGACAGGGAAGGGGCAAAACTGGTGAATGGAGAAGTTAAGGTTCCCCAGTGTTATCACCATCTTCATAAAGTAATGAACGATAGTGGCCTTTTTACCATGGCAGTTTCCCCAGAAGCTGGCGGCCAGGGTTTCCCTTATGTCATTGATTTAGCAGCACGGGAATACTATGTATTTAATATGGGCTTTTTATTATATCCTGAAGCTGCAGTTGGAGCTGCACACCTCATTGAAGTATATGGCACAGAAGAGCAGAAGAAAAAATACATGTACAAGATGTATGAAGGTAAATGGGGTGGCACTATGGTGTTAACGGAGCCAGAAGCAGGTTCTGATGTTGGAAATTTAAAAACAAAAGCTATCCTGCAGCCTGATGGGACATACAAAATCGTTGGAAGCAAGATATTTATTTCGGGTGGCGATTCTGACCTTTTTGAAAATATTGTACATCCAGTGTTGGCACGCATTGAAGGTGACCCGGCAGGTACCAGTGGCATTTCAATATTCCTTGTTCCCAAGTATCTGGTGAATGATGATGGTACATTGGGAAGAAAAAATGACGTAACTATCACAGGCATAGAGCACAAAATGGGATTAAAAGGCAGTGCCACATGCTCAATGAGTTTTGGTGATAATGGAAACTGCTATGCCGAACTATTAGGCCAGCCACGCCAGGGTATGAAGATAATGTTCCAGATGATGAATGAAGCACGTTTGGGTATGGGATTGCAGGGGCTTGGTACAGCTTCAATTGCATATCTGCATGCATTAAATTATGCAAAGGAACGTAAGCAGGGAGCAGACCTTTTAAATATGCAAAATCCCGAAGCACCACGTGTTTCAATTATCAACCATCCTGATGTGCGCAGAATGCTATTGTGGATGAAATCACATGTTGAAGGCATGCGTGCGCTGGTATATTTGTGTGCACTGGCAATTGACCGTAAAGAAGCAAGTGAAGGCGAGGAAGCTGAAAAATGGCATGGAATTATGGAATTGCTTGTTCCTATATCCAAGGCATATTGTACTGATATGGGCTTCAGGGTAACAGAGCTTGCAATCCAGGTTTATGGCGGATATGGCTATTGCCAGGATTATCCAGTAGAACAGTTTATGCGCGATTTGAAGATAGCTTCTATTTATGAAGGTACTAACGGTATACAGGCACTGGATTTAGTTGGAAGAAAGATGTCGCAGAAGAAAGGTGCTAACTTCATTAACTTTCTTGGCGAGATTAATAAAACATTGGCACGGTATAAAGACAATCCACGGTTAGCTGATATATCAAAGGATGTGCAGGATGCAGTTAATTTACTGGCTGATATGGGCATGTTCTTTGTGCAGTGTGGTAAGGAAGGGAAATTCCTAATACCAATAAGCAATGCATATTCGTTTTTAAATCTGATGGGAACTGTTGCATTGGGCTGGCTCCTTTTCTGGCAAAGTGGCATTGCGTATGAAAAGCTTGATGAAATCTGCAAACAGAATAATGTTGATGGAAATGACAAAAAAGCTGTTGCGCAATTAGCCAAAGAGCACAAAGACGCAGCATTCTATTCAGGCAAGATTCATAGTGCTCGCTATTACATTACGCATGTGTTGCCTTTTGCACAATCATATGCAAAGGCAATAAAGAGCCAAAATCTTTCAATGCTTGACATTCCGGAAGAAAGCTTTGCAATAGAGTAAGCAGGTTGTTACATTTCACAATTAACACAAAGCGGGCTTTATTATAAGCCCGCTTTTTTCATAGTTACTATCGCACATATAAAAAATACTTGCGTAAACTATATTTTTGTGGCCGATAGTTACCAAAGACAAGTGGGAAGACGAGGAAAAAGTGGCTTATAAAAATTTGCAAAAATTTATCCAGGACTTAGAAAAAAACGGTGAGCTAAAAAGAATTAAAGTTCAGGTTGACCCATATTTAGAAATAACACAGATTGCTGACCGAATGAGCAAAACCGGTGGGCCTGCATTGCTTTTTGAACATGTTAAGGGATCAAACTATCCGGTGCTCATTAATGCATTTGGAAGCTACAAGCGTATGCAGATGGCATTGCACTGTAGCTCTTTTGATGAGATTGGCCAGAAAATTTTTAACCTCATTACAATGCAGCCCCCAAAAACCATAACTGGAAAGATCAAGGCACTGCTAACATTAAAAGATATTGCTAACGTAATGCCCAAGGAGGTAAGTAAAGCTCCGTGTCAAAAGCACATAATAACGGACGGGGCATTGCTTGATGCTTTGCCAATTTTAACATGCTGGCCAAAAGATGGTGGGCCGTTTATTACGCTTCCTATTGTGATAACAAAGGATCCTGAAACAGGTATTCAGAATGCCGGCATGTATCGCATGCACAAATTTAGTAACACCACTACCGGCATGCACTGGCAATATAACAAAGATGGTGCACGTCATTACCGTAAATATTGCCAATTACAGCAAAGAATGCCGGTTGCTATTGCCCTTGGTGGGAGCCCTGCCATTACGTATGCAGCAACAGCACCGCTTCCACCTGATATTGATGAGATGCTTTTTGCAGGCTTTTTGGAAGGCGAGGCGGTGGAGCTTGTTAAAGCAAAGACAGTGGATTTACTGGTTCCAGCTGAAGCTGAATTTATCATTGAAGGGTATGTTGACCCGGGGGATGAAACCATTGAGGGACCGTTTGGCGATCACACCGGATTTTATTCTGCTGCGGATAGGTATCCCGTGTTTCACGTAACCTGCATAACAACGCAAGATAATCCTGTATATCCTGCAACGGTGGTGGGCAAACCGCCAATGGAAGACTGCTACATGGCAAAAGCCACCGAGCGGATATTTTTGCCATTCTTAAAGATGCTTATACCTGAGATAGTTGATATAGAGCTTCCGCTTGAAGGTGTATTTCACAACTGTGCATTGGTTTCAATTAAAAAGGAATATCCCGGGCAGGCAAAGAAGGTTATTAACGCACTGTGGGGTTTGGGTCAGATGGCTTCTACAAAATATATTGCTGTGTTTGATGATGATATTGATTTGCGCGATTACAGTACCGTTGTGTGGAAGCTTTTAAACAATGTTGACCCGCGCCGTGATGTAATGATAGTTGAGGGCCCGCTGGATGCCCTTGACCATTCGGCACCGTATCAAAACTTTGGCGGCAAGATGGGCATTGATGCAACACGCAAAACAAAAGAAGAAGGCATGGGCCGTGATTGGCCTGAAGAAATAAAAATGTCGGATGATATCATTGAACTGGTAAAAAAAAGGTGGAAGGAGTATGGATTTTAAAAAGCTATCACAACTAATCATGATTGAACAAACGGTATTTGCGTTGCCATTTGCATATTTAGGTATACTTTTTGCAGGTGGTGGCAGGCTTTCAACGTGGATATTTGCTTCAATTGCGCTGGTTGCTGCACGAACCGCTGGGATGTGCTTTAACAGGCTTATTGATGCAGAGATTGATGCAAAAAATCCACGCACTAAAGAACGCTTGTTACCCAGGGGTGAGGTAACTAAAAGTGAGGTGATGCGCGCTTCAGTTATATCGTGCATTGTACTCATTCTTTCTTCATATATGCTTAATATGCTATGCTTTTATCTTTCATTTGTGGCGATAGTTCTGTTGATAAGCTATTCGTATTTCAAAAGGTTTTCAGCAGCATCACACCTATACCTTGGTTTTGTGGAAGCAGCTGCACCCATAGGAGGTTATTTAGCGGTAACAGGAGAATTTGCTCTGACCCCGTTTATATTGGGATTTGCCATCATGACGTGGATTGCAGGCCTTGATGTTGTATATGCTCTATTGGATGTTGACTTTGATAGGAAGGAAGGACTCTATTCAATACCATCACGATATGGAGAGGATAAGGCTTTGATGTTTTCGGCTTTATTGTATGTATTATCATTTATTTCGCTTATAGTATCGGGGATAATATCGAACCGTAAAGAAGCATATTGGATAGGTGTGCTGTGTGTTGGCATAATATTTATTTATCAGCAAAAATTAGCCCGCAGCAAAGATTTGCACTTTGCAATTAAGGAATTTTTTAAGGTTAATTCATTTATATCACCGGTGTTATTTTTAGCAACGTTTGTTGATGTATATTTTGTGATGTAAGGTTATGGTTGGTCACAAGGCCTAAAGTCTAAAGTATAAGGTGCATAGTTTAAAAAATTATTAATTTGACTAAAATACTTTGATAGTATATAAAATATATATAAACACATGGAGGAACCCAATCATGAAAAAGAAGATTATAACTATCGCCATAGTAATCATTGCGCTTCTATTTATTATCATCATTAAACCAGCTGATAAAGGGAAACCGTATTCTCCTTATTTTGCTAACCTGAATGCAGAACTTAAAAATAATGGTCCTGGCAGGCCAGTTATCATTGTTGACCTTGATAATCTTGATAAAAATTTATCGATAGTCAAAAAGCAATTTCATCCTTCAATGAAGTTTAGATTAACAGTGAAGTCAATCCCATGTTCATGGCTTATAGATTATATTTTAACAAAAATGAATTCAAAATATGTGATGGTTTTTCATGGACCAGATATTACGTACATTGCTAATAATTCAAAGGATTACGATATTCTTCTGGGTAAACCAATGCCTATTAATGCTGTTAAGGAATTTTACAATTCATTAAAGCCTGGAATACATTTCAAGCCTGAAAAACAGATACAATGGCTTGTTGATACGCCTGCACGGTTAAAACAATATTGTGATTTTGCAAAACAAAAGAATATATCCATGAAGATAAGCATTGAAATTGATGTTGGATTGCATAGAGGTGGCATCACAACTGTTGAAGAACTGGATCAGATGTTGGGTTTTATAAAAAAGAATTCACGGAATGTAACATTTGCAGGATTCATGGGGTATGATGTTCATTCTGCTTCTGCAATTTCAATAATTGGTTCAAAGAAGAAAGCAATTCAGAATGCATTTGAAGATTCAATGGCTCGGTATAGAACATTTTATAATTATGGTAAACAAAAATATCCTGAATTGTTTAAGGGTGAATTAACGTTCAATAGTGGTGGCAGCCATACTTATATGTTGTTTGATGGCAAACCACCTGTGAATGATATTGCAATGGGTTCAGCATTGCTTAAGCCATCAGATTTTGACAAACCACTTTTGTCAGAACATGTTGAAGCATTGTTTGTTGCAACACCAGTGTTAAAGCGACTTGAAGGCACAACTATTCCTTTTATTGAGGGGATATCAAATCTAATGGCAAAATGGAACCCAAACAGGCAGGTGACATATTTTATCTATGGTGGTGGATGGCGTGCTCATTATTATTCGCCTGAAGGGCTTATTGACAATACCATCTATGGGTTCAGCACCAATCAGGCAATTGTCAATGGGTCACGTGCTACAGCACTTCAGGTTGATGATTATATATTTTTGCTGCCAACACAGAGTGAAGCTATCATGCGCGAGTTTGGTGATGTACTCATGATACGTAAGGGCAGAATAGTGGGAAGATACCCT
>Ga0308419_1003307_pt1 | contig 10095 bp, 4 predicted proteins | sample HotsprSampleMS50_FD_203674 | JGI IMG/M metagenome (GOLD analysis project Ga0308419, IMG submission 203674) | Hot spring phototrophic mat microbial communities from Mushroom Spring, Yellowstone National Park, Wyoming, United States - 20090730_MS50 ... | reverse complement strand
TATGAAGAAGGATTGATCCCCTACCAGGTGGTCCACACTTTCCGCCAGTTCGCCCGAGTGGTGGTGCAGTCACTGCGCGAATACGATGTGGAAGACCTGGTAGAGTGAACAGGCGAATCGTCGCCGATCGCTCATGCGGGCCGATTCGCGCCGCTCCCGGTTGGTGACACCATGCGGGTTGGAAGGTCGAGGCCGGCCAGACCCGTCCTAGGACCGCGCGGAGGTTTCGGTCCGATGCTCGGCGACGGTGGACAGGGAACCCGGGGCGTCGGGAACCGATGAGTGAGTTGGGTTGAGAGTCCTCTGCAGGGTGTCCAGATCGAGGGCATTCTCCCAGCGGGCGACCACCAGGGTGGCCACCGTGTTGCCGACCACGTTGGTCAAGGCCCGGGCTTCGGACATGAAACGGTCGATCCCCAGAATCAAGGTGAGGGCCGCCACCGGCACCGCGCTGGTCGATTGCAGGGTCGCCGCCAGCACGATGAAGCCGCTGCCGGTGACGCCCGCGGCCCCCTTCGAGGTGATCAGAAGCACTGCCAGCAGCCCGAGTTGGTCGCCTAGGCTCAACGGGACATTGACCGCCTGAGCCACAAAGACCGCCGCCATCGTCAGGTAAATCGACGTCCCATCCAGGTTGAACGAATAGCCGGTCGGCAGCGTCAGGCCCACCACCGGCCGCGCGCAGCCCAGACGGGTCAGCTTCTCCATCAAACGGGGCAGCACCGTTTCCGACGACGATGTGCCCAAGACAATCCATAATTCCTCACTCAAATGTCTGAGCAACCGATCGATTCGCACCCGGCAAGTCCACCATAGGATCGGCCCCAGGACCAGGAAGACGAACAGCAGGCAGGTCAGATAAAAGCTGCCCATCAACCAGGCCAGCGCAACCAGTGACCCCAGGCCGTAGCGGCCCACCGTAAAGGCCATCGCGCCCAGGGCCCCCAGCGGCGCGATCTTCATAATGAGATTGACAATCCCAAAAAAGACCCGGTTGAGATGCTCCACCCCTTCCAAGACCGGACGGCCCGCCTCGCCCAGACCCGCTAACGCCGCGCCGAAGAGCAACGAGACCAGCACCACCTGCAACAATTCGCCATCCACGAATGCCGCCACAAACGAACGCGGGATGATCCTCATCACAAAATCAACAAAACCCTCGACCCCTTCCGGGTGGTCGCCAGCGGCTTCGACCGCGGCGATTGGCAATCCCTTGGTCGTCAAGCTGGCCGGATCGACATTGAGACCCGCCCCCGGCCAAATCAGATTGACCACCACCAAGCCAATCACCAACGCCAGTGTTGTGACCACCTCGAAATAAACCAATGCCTTAACGCCGACCCGACCGGCCTGGCGGAGATCGCCCACTGAGGCGATACCATGCACGATCGTACAGAAGATGACTGGTCCAATCAACATCTTGATCAAATTGACGAAGCCAACACCCAACGGACCCAGCGACGCGCCTAGGTCGGGAGAAACGACGCCAATGAGGATGCCGGTCACAATCGCCGCGACGACCCGGGCCGACATTGACCGCCACCAGCGTTGCCCCCGCGCCGCTCCCGTTGCACTCATGCCGTCTCCTCCATCCTCCTGGTCCTCTCAACGACCGTTGGTGCAAAAATCTCTACATCTACCTTGTCAACAAAACGAGCCGACACCGGAGGCCCACTTGTCCAAGGACCGAACCCAGCGGCGCTCACGAGGCGGTCCTCCAGTTGCAACCCGTCGATGGCGGTCAGGCGGTAGGGGAGATGGCGGACCAGGCCGGTGAGCAACCGCCCCCTCCGAACGCAGTAGAGCCGGTAACGCTCGACCAGAAACTCCTCGAGGCTTCCCGACGGGGCTGGAACCGCCAAGGCGTGCGGGTCCAGTTCGTAGCTCAAGAGGCTTCCCGCCGAAACGCCGCGGCCACTCCGTCGCTCGGTCCGGTAGACGACCCGCCGGGGCCTCAACGCCGTCGCGCTGTCGTGCTCGGCCATTTCGAGCCGTTCGGACATCGTTGCCCGGAAATATGGCAGGCCGAACCAGAAACGGGCGATCGCCACCGCCACCGGATGACCCGCGTCCAGACTGAAAAACCAGACGCCCGGACCCGTCTTCGGGTGGTTGACGTAGGTGCGGACGTTGATTTCAGGGAACTCCGAGAGCCAGGGGAGCGCCGGCAGACCCCGCGGCCTGACTCCACTCATGATGAACGGAACCAACCCCACATAGGCCGATCCCTCGAAACAATCGACCGTCAACCCCAGACCCTGGGGCAAACGCGCCTGGACCTCCTCGGCGGGCAACGGCCAGTGTAGGAACAGCAGACGCCTCCAGGTTTGATACAGAGTGGGGCGTTGCGGGTGGCGAGAGCGGCCGCCGGTGGCGATGAACCCGGCGGCCTCGGCGTCAACCTCGGTGGTTTCGAGGCGTTGCGAGGGCAAACTCATAAACAAGTATGGTCTCGTGCGAAGGAAATCGGCGGCCCGAGGTGGTCTCGGAAGGTTCACCCAAGGCTAGCCGATTCAGTCGCAGCGGACAACCAAACACGCGGGCGGCCGCTCGTGGGCATAAGGGCGCAAGTCGCGTGCTGAGGGGGAGAAGGAGGAGGGGAGCGATTCGGGCGGGATGGGGCGGCGAACCCGCTGGGTTCGCGGGGGGGGGGAGCCACGCTGAGTTGGTTCGTTCAGCGAGGCGGCTCGGAACGTGGGTTGGCGGCGGCGCGGTTCCCGCTCTCCACGGGCGAGCGGGCCAAACGGGGCGCGACTCCGGCGGCGGCTCCGGCGAGGGCTTCAGCCTGACGGATGGGTGAATCGAGTCCGGCGATCCAGCCGATCAGCGGCGCGAACTCGCGGCGCTGGGCGCGGGCGGCGGCTTGAATCCGAATCGCCGCGGCCCGATCAACCGGATCGCGGATCATCTCAGCGGCGGCCATCGCTTGATCAAGCCGCCCGGCCTGAGCGGCGACCTGGGCCAGGGTCAGCAACGCCTCGTCCCGCGCCGGTCCCTCGGGCACCTTCTTGAGCAGGGTCTGACACAGGCCGTAGTCGCCCGAAAGCGCTGCCGCTGAAGCGATCATGCCCAGGCATTCGGCCCGACGGACGCTGGGCAGCTCACTGGACGGATTCGTCAGGAGGTGCTGGACCTTCTCAATCGAGCGGGTCGCGCCAGGAAGATCGCCCATCGCTGCGCTGGTGCGGGCCAACGCGGCGTGCAAATACGGGTCGCCCTTGAACGTCGAGTCGTCCTGATCGCAAAGGGCGTCGGCCAATGCGCGGGCTGAGGCGAGGTCGCCGTAGGCCAGGTGATACATCCCGGTCCAGAACCGATCGTAGTCGGCCGTCGAGAGGCCGGGACGATGGGCGCGGGTCGCCGTGTAGCTAGGACGCACGGCGAACGAGCGACGCACGCAGGTTTCCCACAACCGGGGTTCGCCAAGCTCGCCGGCCCGGCGGACCAGTTCAATTGCGACCCACCAGGCTCGACAGCCCCCTTGTTGATCCAGCGTTGGGGCCACCGCTTCGAGTTGGGCCGCGGCCGCTTCAAGCGTGGCACGGGCGCGATCGTTGAGCCCGGCGACCACCTCGGCGGAAGCCACCGCGCCCCAAGCCCGCGCGCGGTCGAGGGGATCGCCAACGGCCTCGGCGGCGCGACGGGCGTTCTCCAACGCCTCTTGGGACGGGAGGTGGAGCCGGGTCTTGATCCGAGCGATTTCGGCCCAGGCCCAGGCGTGTTCGCGGGCGGTTGCCCCCAAGCCGTCGCCGCCCGGTCGAACCAGTCCGGCGGGATCGTCGGCCTCCTCCTGGAACGCCTTGAGGGTTTGCTCAGCGTGCGCCAACCACCATGATGCGGCCCGGCCCGCCGAACGCGCCACCGCTAGGCGAACCCTGGGATCGTCCGGTTTGCGTTGAGCCAAATCAGAAAGCAGGGTCATCGCCTCGTCGTGACGCTCCGCCCGCGCCAGGGTCGTGGCCTGTTCCAGCGTTGCCTCGTCGAGCCACTCGTTCCAAGAGGCGATCGCCTGGTCATAAAGGGCGACCGCGCCCTCCTTAGACTCTTCGGCGGCTCGACGTTCCAATTCGGCCAAACGACGGGTCAGCGGCCCGGCCTCGCCCCGCAGCTCCGCCGGGGCGGACGCGACCAACTCCTCGAGGCGACGACGCGCTTCGGACGCGACCTCCGAATCGGGGACCGCAGCGGGATCCGGCGACTTCGACACCGCCTCTTGATCGGCTTCCTGTTCGACACGGGGTTCCGCGTTGGCGACTTCGGCGGTGGTCGGCAACGCGGGCATCTCGATCGGCGATTCTTCGCTCTCGGGACGCTCCTCTTCGCTCTTGGACGCCGCATCGGACGCCGAGGGACGCCGGGGTGGCGGAATCGCCGCGGCCAACGTGGCGGTCGAGGCGTCCCGCTGGGGCGGCGGTTCGAGGTTGGTCGGTTCCTGGGCGGGAGGCGCGGAGGGTTGGCTTGTTGGGCGGGCGGCGATCACGGGGGCGGGAGAGTCGGGCGGGGCGGGCGGATCGTCCGCCGGGCGTGGTTCGACGAGGCCGACGGGATCGGGACTTGGGGCGATCGTCGTGCTCTCGGTTTGGTTCTGCCGCGGCGGCGTCATCGCCACCTCCAGGGGAGTGGGGGGCGGGGGAACCTCCCCGGGCGTGTCTAGAGGGGCGGGAGGGGCCGCCGGCATGTCAAGGTCAACGGTGTCTTGGGAATCGTGTTGGGCTTGAAGCGCGTTATGACCAACGGGACCGCTTTCGGAATCATCCGAATTCGCCCAAGCCACGGCGACGGGGTCGTCGGGCTTGATCGGGGCCGGCGGGTGGTTGGCGGAATCGCCTAGTCGCAACGCGGTGGAGTCGGCAGCGTTGAGTTCGGTTCGCAACGCGACGCCGCGTTGATCAAGCAGACGTTGAGCATCCTGAATCACTGAGCGGTAAGAGAGGGCGGCGTCGTCGAGCCGTCCGGCCTGGACCGCGACGGCCGCTTCGCCGCGCAGTGCGATCATGCGATTGAGTTGGTCGTTGATTTCTTGATCGTTCTCGAACTCTTCGAGTTGACGCATGGCCACTTCGGCGCGGCGGCGGAGCTGGTCCACTTCGTGGAAGGGGGCATTCCAAAACACGGACCCCAACCAAACCGCGCCGCCGCACGCCGCTCCCAGCGTCAGGGAGACCGCCAATCGTTTCACCCGCGAGCCACGGGGTCGGGTGGTTCGAGTGGGGTTCGCGTGGGGGGACCGCGTCGTCGTCCCACGTCGGGCGTCGGCTCGCCGTTGATTGTTGGGCGTCCGGTTGGCCGTCTCGCCCACAGGTGTGGAGAGGAGTTTGACTGGCGGAGCGGATTGGGACGCCGGGGCGTCGCAGGGGACGGACGTGGGCAGTTCCGCCGAGGTTGGATGCCGATCCGTCAGCGCGGCGTTGGCCGTCGTCTGGGTGGGGGCGGTTGGAGCGACCGGGGTTGAAGCAGGGTCCGAGGAGGGCGAGGATGCGAACGCGGGCGACTGACTGGGAGCATCCGCAGCGACCACCGGCGGTGAGGCAACGGTGCCGACGTTGGACTCCTCCGTCTCCGCGGTGTCGAGAATCACGTCCATTTCGTCCTCGTCCTCCTGGGTCGCCGCGGCGACCGCAGGCGGAGGCGAAGCGACCACGTTGGGCGAAGGCGGTGGGGATGGAGCGGACGCGGGGGACGAAAACGGAGCCGACGGGGTGGATGGAGCGGACGCCGTGGACGCTTCGGGAATCGCGCGGTAGGACGCCCACGTGGACGAGCCGCCGGGAAGGGCGACTCTGGGATTCTTGAGGTAGAAGGTGAGTCCCTGAATCGCCTGGGTGAAGGTGGCAACGCAGCGGCGAGCTTCCACGGTGGTGATCGGCGGCGTGCCGGCCTCCGCGCGGAGGGCGGCAAGGGCCTGGTTGCGGATTCTGAGGGCTTCGGCGAGTTCCACGGGCGGGTTGGCGATGGGGCCGGGTTGATCGTCCCGTTGGGTTGCTTGAGCGAGGGCGTACTGAATCAACTGAGTCAACGCCTGGGGGCCGGGAGTCGGCTTGGCTTCAGGAAAGGCGCGGCGCAGCAGAGCTTCCAACTTGACGCCCAGTTCGCGCACCTTAGCCACCTCGTCGGCGGCGGCGGGCCGAATTGGCGCGACGCCGGGCGGGTTGATTGACGCAGGTAAGGTTGGCGCGGATGGGGAGGCGGGAGTGGTCAACAAGGGAGACGCGGGAATCCGACCCGGGTGAACCCCGGCAGGCGGGGACGGGGAGGATGGTGGAGGCGCGGGGGAAGGGGGCACGGCCCCTCGGGACGAGGACGGAATCATGTGGGGCGGGGGCGGAGTCGGCGAAGGCCCCTGGGCGCGTTGGCGTTCCCGTTGCAGAAACTCCTCCCAGCCTCGTTCCAGCAAATCCCAGGCGGCGTTAGGTTCGTCCCAAATTTTAGAACCGCCGGACCCACCCCCGGGCGCTCCGGTCGTGGCGGAACGGCCCGAGTCGTCCGGAACGGGCGGGGACGGGGAATTCGGCGGCGTGGGATTCGCCTTCGAGGAAGTCGGGTCGGCCGGATTCATCGGGTCACCATCCTCACCTCGCGGCCGCGGGACGCTCGATCCAAGAGGACCGGGTCCGCCACGGCGGGCTTCCTTGCCCTGATCGATTCAACGGATTCCGAAACTGGATGTCACACCACAGCGACATCCTCATCTCCGTCATCCTCGAACACATGACGTTTGGCGTCGGGGCGGGTCGGGTCTCGCGGCGCGTCGCAACACGTCGCGTCGGACGAACCATAGTTCCATCGCGTGGGTTCGGATGCCGCGCTTGGCCGGTCCGAGCCGCGAACCGTGGCCGTCCTGTCAAACCGCGCGGCATTCTTCTCCAAAGCGCTCAATCTGGGAAGACGAATTGTCGGCGAATCTTTAGGCAGCCCTGAAGATGGAGTGAATGAACTGGGCGTCGGGGTCCGATTCTGATTTGGAAACGCGGCCTTCCACGCTTCCCGGGGGGTTGGTCCGGCTTGAACCGGGATTGCCCCAATTGGGTGGTGTTGATACAACCCCCGCGCTGCCTTTTCTCCGACCCGCTCCAAACTGTCCGTTTGCTTGTCATCGGGCGGAGATCAAGGACTCGGGTTCGATGGAACGCCCAACCCTCGCGTTGCCGGCCCTCGCTCACGAACGGATCGCGCGCCCATGACCAACTTCTTCCGCTTGATCGGCCTAGCCCGGGCCTACCGGGGGCGTTTCCTGGTCTCCTTGGTCTGTGCGGGGTTCGTGGCGTTGCTTTGGAGCGCGAACATCGGTCTGGTGTATCCGCTGCTCAACATCTTGTTTCATAATGGCAATTGTCAGATTTGGGTCGCCGATCAGATCGCTAGCGCACGGGTCGAGATCGCTTCGCTGGAAGCGCGGATCGAGGAGGTGGACGCGCTGGCTGACTGGAACGCTCAAGGACGCGACCCCGAGGCGTTTCGCAAGCGTTTCGACGCGATTGACGAGGAGGCGCTCCAACTCCGCGGCGAGCAAAGACGCGCTGAACGCGAGCGGGCTGCCTTGATCGCCGCCGAGCCGCTCGCTCCCCACGCCGTTGCCGCCAACGTCCGGGTCGCCGAGGGACGACTCCTCTCCGCCCGGCTGGCGATCGTCGAGGCGCGGTTGGACGAACTCAAGCGTCACGTCGATTCCGTGGTGAAGCAGGGGCAAGGCGAAATCCTGGAACGGCGGCGGCAAGTCCTGAAACGCGACCTGGATTCGGCCCAAACCTGGCTCAATCGTTATCTCGTCATCCAGCCCTACGTCAACCGATACCTCCCTAACGACGGGTTTCAAACGCTTCTCATCCTCATTGGGTTATTGATGCTGGGGGTGGCGGTCAAAGGGGTGTTCCAGTTCTTTCAAGATTATCTGGTCGCCTCGGTGACCCACCTGACTTTATTTCGGCTACGCAACCAATTCTTCCGCCGAACCATGGCGTTGGACCTCAAACACTTCAACGAGCAAGGCACCGCCGATTTGATCGCCCGCTTCACCAACGACGTGGAGATGGTGGGCGTCGGTTTGAACCTGGTGATGGGACGCCTGATCCGCGAGCCGTTGCGGGCAATGAGTTGCCTGGGAGCCGCGATGTGGCTCAACTGGCGTTTGACTGTTTTTGCCCTGATTCTGGTGCCCCTCTCGCTCTACTGCACCGTTCGGGTCGGCAAAATCCTCAAAAAAGCGGTTCGACGCTCGTTGGAAAGCCTGTCGGAAATCTATAAAATCCTTCAGGAGACGTTCCAGGGGATCAAGGTGGTCAAAGCCTCCTCGATGGAGCGCCACGAGCGCAACCGCTTCCATCGGGAGACCAAGACCCTGTTGCGCAAGTCGATCCGGGTGGCGACGATCGACGCCGTGTCCGATCCGGTTCTAGAATTGTTGGCCCTAGGCACGGTGTCGATCGCGTTGCTGTCTGGAGCTTATTTAGTCCTTCGTCAGACGATCTTTCTGGATTTCGGCTTCGCCAGCCTGCAACTGGCCGCGCGGCCGATGGCGATCGAAGACCTGTTGTCGCTGTACGCGATGCTCGCTGGGATTTCCGACCCGATTCGCAAACTTGCTAATGTGCATTCCAAGATTCAACGCGCCGCGGCGGCCTCCGACCGCATCTGCGCCTTGATGGATCGCCGCCCTGAGGTGGTGGATAAGCCCAACGCCGTGGTCTTGCCGCGTCATCAACGAAGCATCGAGTTCACCGACGTGGTCTTCGCCTACCCCGGACGCGAACCGATCCTCAAGGGGTTGACGCTTCAAGTGCGTCACGGCGAGCGGATCGCCCTGGTGGGGGCTAACGGCTCGGGCAAATCGACCTTAATGGCCCTGCTGGCCCGGTTCCACGACGTTCAAGAGGGGGCGATCCGGGTTGACGGCGTGGATCTACGTGACGCGGTGGCCCGCGAATGGCGACGACAGATCGGCATGGTGACACAAGAGACCGTGTTGTTCGAAGGCACGATCGCCGCCAATATCGCCTACGGCAAACCCCACGCCAGCCGCGCCGAGATCGAAGAGGCGGCCAAACGGGCCTACGCCCACAACTTCATCGAACAACTGCCCCAGGGTTACGAGACTCGGGTAGCCGAAGCCGGTCACTCGCTCTCCGGCGGCCAACGCCAACGGATCGCTCTAGCGCGGGTGATGCTCCGCGACCCCTCGGTATTGATCCTCGACGAGGCCACCAGCGCCATTGACATTGAGGACGAGACCCTCATTCGCAAAGCTCTGGAAGTGTATTCGCGCGGTCGGACCACCTTTCTGATTGCTCACCATCTTGGCACCATTCAATCGGCCGACCGAATCGCCTTGCTCGACGGCGGCAAGGTGGTGGCGGTAGGAACTCACCAAGAACTGCGGCGGGAGTCGCCCCTTTATCGACGACTCACCGAGGCTTATCTGCAAATGGTGGGATGAGGATTGATTGGGAGGAGCCCGGTCCAGACCTCCCAAACCCGAGCGTCCCAACCGAGCGACTCCCAAGACCGGCCCTGGGACGATCCCAAACGCCGGGCCGAATCCGCGTCAACCGATCAGGGATTCCAGTCTTTGGATCGTCCCACGTCCTCCTTTTTGCCTCTCACGACTCGACCACCGGGGAGAATCAAGGCGTCGCGGGAGAGCAAACGGGGACCGAAGACCGTGGCAGTAACGCGGTATTCCTCCGGTAAACCACCGGAGACAATGACACATTCCAAACCGAGCCGTGTCAAACCGGTCCAGACCCTCTCCGACAATGGGGTGAAGGTCATGTCGAGTTGGACGAGCTGATCGAGAAATTTGGAGTTCAAGAGCGTCAGGGCCGCGTTGTCATCGACCAGGTGGCATTGACTCAACTTCAGCGAAACGACTCGACTCAATCCCGGCCAGGCGGCGAGGGCCTCCGCCAAGGGGAGACTCACGATCAAACCGCTCAACTCCAAATGCAGATCGGCGGATTGGGCGAGGTCTTTGGAACTTCGGTGGGGAAGCTGGGGAACCTCGCTCCAGTACGATTCGCGGATCAACCGCAACACCTGGTCCCGCCAATGATGCCGGGCCGCCACGAACCGGGATTCCTCCTGGAGGTTGGGTTGCGGCTC
>Ga0308419_1003303_pt1 | contig 10101 bp, 10 predicted proteins | sample HotsprSampleMS50_FD_203674 | JGI IMG/M metagenome (GOLD analysis project Ga0308419, IMG submission 203674) | Hot spring phototrophic mat microbial communities from Mushroom Spring, Yellowstone National Park, Wyoming, United States - 20090730_MS50 ... | reverse complement strand
GCGTGACCATGAGGGCGTCAAGCGCCGCGCCGTCCGCCGCCTCGAACAGCTTGGTTATCAGGTGACGCTCGCCCCACTGATGGCGGTCGCCGCCTGACTTATTTTCACTGGAGGCACATTCTGGACGAACAATCCCTATGTCGTGCTCAATGCGCCCTGGGTGACAGAAGAGCAAAGGACAGCCGCGCAGGCCTTCGAGAGGTTTCTGCTCGACCGGCCCCAGCAGATACGAGCGATCGAACTTGGCTTCCGGCCCGCCGATCCATCTATCGCGCTGGGGGCGCCCCTCGACGCGCAGCACGGCGTAGATCCCGCTCAGCCGAAAACGGTGCTTGAGACGCCGACAGCGCAAGTGATTCAGTCGGCGCAACAACTTTGGCGGCAGACCAAAAAGCCGGTGGATGTTGTGGCGCTGATCGACATATCCGGCAGCATGAAGGGGGACAAGATCTCGACAGCGCGAACCAGCCTGATTCAATTCATCAACCTGTTGAGTGACCGCGACCGGCTGCAAGTGACCACTTTCGCCAGCCAGGTCGCCCCGCTGACGCCGCTCTCGGCGTTGAGCGACAAGCGGACTGAACTGACGCGGCGCGTGTCCGGTATCGTCGAGGGCGGCAACACCCGGCTGTACGACGCCGTGATCGCAGCGCATCAGGAACTTCAAGCGAACGGAGACCCAAACCACATTCGCGCCATTGTGGTGTTGAGCGACGGGAAGGACACCGCTTCGACAGCCGGCCTGGACGAGGCCCTCACCGCCATCAGCGACATAGGCGAAGAAGGCGGTGCGGCCATCAAATTGTTCACGATCGGCTTCGGCGACGACGCCGACAAGGATGTGTTGAAACGGCTGGCGGAGTCAACCGGCGGCAAGCACTACGACGGCAATCCCGCCAATATCAACAAGGTCTACGCGGAGATCGCCACATTTTTCTGAAAACGCCGTTGCCTGCATTTGTCTCTCGCGCGGGTGAGTGATACAGTGCGCTCATATACACCACGCTGACAGGAGAACTCACCCATGCTGAACAAACAGGACAGGGCCATCATACGTGAGCTGGCCGCCCAGGTTGCCGAGATTGCCGCCCTGCCGGCGCAGGAGGAAAAGCGCGCCCTGTGGCGCAAATTAAACGGCCTGCGCCCCGAGCGCCCGATGGTGATGATCGACCAGGTCTGCTGGAACGAGATGGACTTCAACGGCGAGCTAACCCTGCGTTGTGAAGACCCTGAATGCCGGCAGTACGAAGACGAGCTGCGGCGCACGCTCTACCAGTGGCGGCACTTCCCGGTCGATATGGTGGTCGAGCCATTCGTGCGCGTAAACAAAGCCATCCACAACTCCGGCTTCGGCATTCAGGTCGAAGAAAACACCGCCGTCACCGATCCGACCAACTCAGTGGTCGGGCATGCCTACATCAATCAGTTTCAGACCGACAAAGACCTGGAGAAAATTCGCCGGCCTGTCATCTGCCACGACGAAGCCGAGACCGCCCGCCGGCTGGCCGTGGCCCACGAGCTGTTCGACGGCCTGCTGGAGGTGCGCGCATGGGGCGCCGACCCATACCTCTCGCTGTGGGATCCCATCAGCACCTGGATGGGCGTAGAGAACGCGCTGTTTGCACTGATTGACCGACCCGAATACATGCACGCGCTGGTGGGCCGGATGACAGACGGGTATCTGTCCATGCTCGACCAGTTGGAAAGCCAGGGCTTGCTGTGCGGCCCGCAAAGTTTGATCCACTGCACCGGCGCGTGGACAGACGAGCTGCCGGCGCCCGGCTACGACCCGGCCCGCCCGCGAACCAAAGACATGTGGATGTTCGGCCTGGCACAGATGTTCGCCACCGTGTCGCCCAAAATGTTCAAGGAATTCGAGGTGGACTACGCCAGCAAGATTTGCGCCCGATTCGGGCTGGTGTATTACGGCTGCTGCGACCCGCTGGACGGCAAGATGAACGAAGTGCGCCTGATCCCCGGCGTGCGCAAGGTGTCGATGAGTCCATGGGCCGACCAGGCGCGCGGCGCTGCCGAGATCGGCGACGATTACGTCTTCTCGCGCAAGCCAAACCCGGCGTTCCTGGCCTGGGATCGCTTCGACACAGAGATGGTGCGCGATGACCTGATCGCCACCCGGCAGATCTGCGAAAAGCACGGCTGCCCGCTCGAATTCATCCTGAAGGACATCAGCACAGTGCGCTATGAGCCGCAGCGGCTGTTCAAATGGGCCGAGATTGCGATGGAAGTCGCCGGCGGATAGCAAAGCAGACTACAATTCGCAGACTGGAATCTGCCAGATATTCACCTAACAACCGGAGGCGACATGGATAAGTTTCCACAGATGCCAGCGCCGACGCTCCGAATGATGGCCTCCTGTTTTTACGAACACAACAAAGACGACTCATGTTGCGCATCGGCCTGAATCCATACGGCCTGACCTACACGCTCGGCATGCAAGGCGCCGGCACGCCGCGCGCAAATCCCAACCCCGTCGGTCTGGACGGTTACCTCAGCATTGCGGAGGAACTGGGCGCGCGCGCCGTCGAACTCGATTTCGGCATGACGCGCGCGCTTGACGCGGCAGGAGTCGCCGGGTTGGGCGAATGGCTGCGCGCGCGCGACATCACGCCGGTGATCAGCGCCGGTCTCGCGACGCTTGAAGACGCCATCGCGTTCGCGCCTCGCGTCGGCGCGTCGGTGGTGCGCGTGGGACTGACGCCGGTGCTGTGCGGCGACCGGGCCGAACTGGGCGCCGGCTGGCCGGAGATGACAGCCAATGTGCGCCGATCACTGACCGCCGCAGCGCCCCTCGCCGTCGCGCGCGGGGTTGCGCTCGCCATCGAAGACCACCAGGACTTCACCAGCGCCGAGTTGATCGAGTTGTGCGAGACGTGCGGGCCGGGCATCGGCATCTGCCTCGACACAGCCAATCCGCTGTCGGTGGGTGAAGAGCCGATCGCGTTTGCCGGCGCCGTCGCGCCCTGGCTGCGCCACGTCCATTTGAAAGACTACTGGGTGCAATGGACCGATGAGGGCTACCGGCTGATCCGCTGCCCGGTCGGCGACGGCGTGATTCCATTCAGCGCCATCCTGCCGATTCTGACGGCGCATCAGTCAGAGTTGACGGCCTGCATCGAGATCGGCGCGCTCTACGCGCGCCATATCCGGCTGCTCACGGCGCAGTGGTGGCAGGGCTACCCAGAGCGGCCGGCGCGCGAGCTGGCCGCCGCCCTGGGCGCTGCGCGCGTTGGGCGACTGCCGGAAAATGCCGAATGGCGCACGCCGTGGGAACTGGAGATGGACGGGCAAACCCTGCTCGATTACGAAATCGGCCAGGTGCGCAAAAGCGCAGCCAACCTGCGCGCGCTGGGCTGGCTGTAAGAAGGAATGCCTATCCATGTCAACTCCAGATAAAAGCCTGTCGCTGACGGTGAATGTGTTGGATCTGTTCCGGCTGGATGGCCGGCGCGCTGTGGTGACCGGCGGCGCGCGCGGGCTGGGCGAGGTGATGGCCACTGCCCTGGCGCAGGCCGGCGCCGATGTGGCCATCGTCAGCCGCACGCTCGATGACTGCCGCGCCACAGCCGAGGCAATCACCCAGACTACCGGCCGGCGCGCCATTGCCATCGCCGCCAATGTGACGCGCGCCGATGAGGTGGAACGCATGGCCGGCGAGGTCGAGCAAACTCTGGGGCCGGTTGATATCCTCATCAACAGCGCCGGCGTGAACGTGCGCGGCGCCGCCCACGAACTGGCCGAGTCGGACTGGGACCTGGTGGTCGATGTCAATCTCAAAGCGCCTTTCTTGTGCGCGCGGCGGTTCGGCCCGCGCATGGGCGAGCGCGGCTGGGGCCGCATCATCAACATGGGGTCGATCCTGTCGGTGATTGCCATGCCGGGCCGCGCGCCCTACGCCTCGGCCAAGGCCGGCGTGGTCAATCTAACGCGCGTGCTGGCGCTGGAATGGGCCGATCGTGGCGTGACGGTGAACGCGATTTGCCCCGGCCCGTTCGCCACCGAGATCAACCGCCCCATCTTGAACGATCCGGTCAAGTACAAAGCGTTTGTCGAAAAGCTGCCGATTGGCCGGTGGGGCGAGCTGCGCGAGATCGCCGGGCCGGCGCTGTTCCTGGCTTCTGACGCAGCCTCGTTCATCACCGGCAGCACGCTGTTTGTGGATGGCGGCTGGACGGCGCAGTGAGGGGAGTCGTCAGTCGTCAGTAGTCAGTAGTCAGTGGTCAGTGGTCAGTCGTCAGATGACAGACGCAATACGCAACACGCAATACGCAACACGCAATACGCAACACGCAATACGCAACACGCGACACCTGTGAGAGGAACATCATGGATCGACTTGCTGCGGATAGTGTGGCGCTGGTGACGGGCTCGGGGCGCGGGTTGGGCTATGCCATTGCCCGGCGACTGGTTGAGCTGGGCGCAGCGGTGGCCATCCACGACGTGGATGAGAATGCGCCAGCAGCATTCGGCGAGGCGACCAGCCTGACCGAGGCGGCGGCTCGACTGCGCGCATTGGGGGGCAAGGTTACGGCTGTGACTGGCAACGTGGGCGACGAACACGCTGTGCAGCGCATGGTTGAGCAAACCACCGCCGAGCTGGGGCCGATCACCATTCTGGTGAATTGCGCCGGCGGAGACATCGCCGCCAAAGGCAACATGAAGCCGCAGCCCAACGACGCCCTGCACATCCCGATCGAAGACTTGCGCGCCATCATGGACCGCAATCTCATCGGCACGATGCTGATGTGCCGGGCCGTGTGTCCCGGCATGGTCGAGCGACAGCGCGGCTCGGTCATCAACATCGCGTCGGTGGCGGCTCACGTGGGTATCACCAACGAAGTCACCTACGCGGTGGCCAAGGCCGGCATCGTGCATTACACGCGCTGCCTGGCCGCAACGCTGCGCCCATCAGGCGGACGCGCCAACGTCGTCAGCCCCGGCCCAACCATGACAGCGCGCTTCCTGGCCACCCGCCAGACAGACCCGGCGTGGATGGATGACACCTCGCCGTCGCTGGCCCGTTACGGCAGGCCGGAAGAAGTGGCCGACGTGGTGGCCTTTCTGGCCGGCGACGGCGCGCGCTTCGTCAGCGGTCAGGTGATTCGCGTCGACGGCGGCATGTCGCTGTACGCGGCGTAGGCTATGATTCGGACATGTCAACCACCCACCTGCCTTTCTCCAGGCGCGCGCTCGTTTTCGTCGCGTTGATTGTGACTGCAGCGTTGATCGCCGGCTGCAGCGAACCAACGTCCGTCCCACCCACTGAGACCGCGACGCCGCTGCCGGAACCGACAGCAACAGCAGCGCCCACGGCCATACCACAGCCAACAGCCAAGCCGGAGCCAACCGTTGAGCCAACCGCCGCGCCCGTCGAGCGAACCATCGCGCCGCGCGATGCGCTGGCCGGCACGAGCTGGTCGGTGCGCACCTTCGGCCCGCTGCGCCTGCAAACCCGGCTGGTGCGCGGGACAACCCTCACCCTGAACTTTGGCAATGAGGGGGAGGTGAGCGGCTCGGCCGGCTGCAACACCTTCACCAGCAGCTACGTGATCACGGGCGACACGATCGACATCCAGCCGCCGGCGCGCACACGCAAATCGTGCGGGCTGCTCACCATGCGCCAGGAGTATTACTACCTGGAAGCCCTGGATCAGGCAATCCGCTTCACCGTCAACGGCGACCGGTTGCGGCTGATCTACAACCGGGGCCGGGGCGCGATCAACCTCATGCAGGTCGAGAACTATGAGGAGGCGAATGACGCCAATGCGCCGATGGGTGGCTACCAGACCACGATCTACGTCGGGCCGCAACTCATGGACTGCGATGGGGCCGGCCAGACCTGCCTGGCAATCCGTGAACGTGAACAGGGTGAAGGCCGTTACCTGCCCTACAACGGGAGCATCGCCGGCTTTGACTATGTGGAAGGCTTTCAGTACGAGTTGAAAGTGCAGGCTCAGCCGGTCGCCAATCCTGAACCTGGCGCGCCCGCGATCCAATACACACTGATCGAGATCGTGCGCCGAGAGGCAGTCTCAGCAGCGCCGACGCCGACCGCCATTGCGAAAGCCGGCAGCGCGCTGGAGAAGACGGCCTGGCAGTTGCGCGCCATCGAGTCTGCCGGCGTCGAGACACCCGCGCTGGATAGCGCGGCCATCACCCTGCTGTTCGGCGAAGAGAACGCCGTGGGAGGTTCGGCCGGCTGCAACACCTATGTCGGCCGCTATGCCATCGATGGCGGCGCGATCAGCTTCAGCCGGCTGGTGATGACCTTGAAAGCGTGCGGAGATGCAGCGGTCATGGCGCAGGAGCAAACCTATCTCAAGGCGCTGCAAGCCGCTGAGACAATCGCCGTGTTCGAAGGGCAGCTTGTCCTGACGTTCGATGGCGGCAACGGCGTGCTGCGCTTCACCCTCTTGCCCTGACACACCTCGCCCGGCCCTTCGTCACTCGTCAATCATTGAACTCAGCGATAGAAGATTGACGAGTGTGGACAGCGGGATGGGAACATCTCATCATCGGCCCATGCGCAATGCGCGGCGTTGGGGGCCAATCGCCGGGCGAATTGCGTTCGTGGCGCTGGCCGGCGTGATCGCGCTGGAGGCCGGCAGCCGCGCAGCCGTTTGCCCCGCGAGCGGACAGGATGGTTGGCCAGCGGCGTGCTATCAGAAGCACACACAAGAGCAACGCGAAGCCGTGTGGCGTGTGGAGGAACTGAAGGCGCAACGCCTCGCCGGCCATGTGTTACCCGAAGCGGATTACCTCGATCAAATTGCGAGCGTTGTTTTCGACGCCGATCCCGCGCTGATGGCCGGCGACAACGCCGTGTACTGCCGGGGGATTGTGTGGGTGCGCAGCGATATGCCGGCCAACGCGCGCGCATTCACAGTGCGCCACGAGTTGGAGCACGTGCTGCAATACATGCTCGACAAGCAGGAGTTGAACCGCGAGTTATCCGCAAACTGGGCGGCGGCGCGCGAACACCCGGCCGGCGTGATCGAAGCGCTCGTGTTCTCCGTGCAAGCGCGGGCCGGCGAAGCGTCGTCGGCGCCGTGTTTCCTCATCGGGCTGTGGGACTCGTTCAAGCGGTATACGTTGCCCTAGGGATGGCACACAACGATTGTGTGCGAGATGCCGGCGCCGCCCATTGCCCGGCCGGGGGAATGGGAGCCATGGATCACGGCAATCAGCCGGCGCGAATGACACTCTCCGGGAGTCACGCCGCGCAGCCACACCATCTGACTACTGGCTACTGACGACTGACGACTGACGACGCTTCACGAGCGCGCCGTCCGCGTCCCGGCGGATGCAATCCGCATAGAAGCGCGTCACCTGGCCGGTCACCGTGTTGGTTACCGCCACCAGCTTGCTTGCCCTGAGCTTGTCGAAGGGAGCTTGTCGAAGGGAGCTTGTCGAAGGGAGCTTGTCGAAGGGTCCACGTCCCACTCCTGCGTGTACGTGATGCGCTGGCTCCCGCTCATCTCCACCCGCTGCGTCATGCCGGCCCTGAGCGCAGCCGAAGGGTTGCCATTCTGGTCATACCCAAACCACACCGTCTGCCCTTTCGCGTCGGTCTGCGTGATCAGGTTGCCCACCGGGTTGTAGCCATACGTCCACACCCCCATGTCCGGATCCTTCATCCCCGTCTTCAGCCCGAACCCATCGTAGAACGTGTGCGTCTCCAGCGCGCTCGCCTGACCATATGCCTCGCGCTGCCTCTGCGTCACGCGCAACCCGCGCAGCCCCCGGCCTGATAGTTACAGGGCCAGCGAGCAGGACAGGCCGGCCGACAGCACACGCGCGCGCAAACCCGGATTCATAACGAAATGCTCCTCCTGTGTGGCGATGGGACGCCTGAGAGCGTATCAGCCGGGTGGCCCCGTGTCAAGCGCCGCACCTTAAAATTGCGCCTGCATGTGCCTTCTCGCACGCCCGGCAAATGACCCTCCTGCCGGTTTAGAACCGGCGGGAGGTTAAAACCAACCGACGCGCGAATCCACGCGCCGGCTCATCCGCCCAATCCAAAGGAAAACCTTTGCGGGCGCGTATCCTCTGTGTTACCATCTGCGCAGGCAATCGGGAAGGGAACCTGCAATGGCATCCATGACCAATCACAAACACGTGCCGGATATCGTCGTCGGCCGGCTGCCGGTGTATCTGCGCGCGCTCAGCGCCATGCAGGCTGCCGGCAAACAGGTCACCTCCTCACAAGAGCTGGCCGACTGGCTGGGCATCAGTTCAGCCCAGATTCGCAAAGACCTGTCACATTTCGGCGAATTCGGCAAACAGGGCACCGGCTACTCGGTGGTCATGCTGCAAGACCGGCTGCGGCACATCCTGCATCTGAACCGCGAGTGGCCGGTGATCGTGGTTGGCGCCGGCAACATCGGCAGCGCCATCGCCAGCTACTCCGGCTTCGAGCGGCGCGGGTTCCGCGTGACGGGCGTGTTCGACAACGACCCCGCCAAGATCGGCAACCCCGTCGGCGGCTTTGTGGTGCAGGACATGCAACACCTGCTCGATTTTGTGCGGCAGCACGAGGTGCGCCATGCCATGCTGGCTGTGCCGGCAGAATGCGCTCAGAGCGTGGCCGATGCCCTGGTGCAGGCCGGCATCATCGCCATCCTCAACTATGCGCCGATCAATCTGGTCGTGCCGCCCCACGTGCACGTCGAATATATCGACCCGGTGGCGCACCTGCAGAAGATGACGTTTTACATCGCCTGACATGGGCAACGCCAACATCGACGCATCGAGATCCCGCCCCCTCGCCGTGGCCGCGCCATCGAGCGCGGCGCGCCTGCGCCTGCGCCGGTCGATCGGGCTGGTGGTCGCTATCTGGAGCGCCGGCCTGATCGGGCATTTCACCCCACTCCAAGAATGGCCGGCCCTGCTGATCTATGTGCTGGGATCGATCAGCGTCACGCTATGGCACTGCGCCCGCCATCAGGATTGGCGCGGCGCATTCGTCACCCGCCACAATCTGCGCGCCGCGCTGCTGTGGGGCGGCGGCGCCGGCCTGGCGCTGGCGATCATCGGCGCGGTTAACACCCTGATTTTCTACGCCAGCGGCGGGCAGCCCATGGCGCAGATGCAGACAATCCTGGTCGATCTGGGGCTGGTGTATCTCTTCCCCATTCTGGCGCTGGCCGAAGAATGGCTGTGGCGCGGCCTGGCCCTGTCGAGCCTGCTCGACCGGGGCGTGAATTCACATGCAGCCGTCTGGATCACAACCCTGGCCTACATGGTCAACCACTTCTTCGTCGCGCCGGTGGGCTGGATGGAACGCGGCATGATGGCCATGATGGGGCTGCCGATCGGGTTGATGGCCGGCTATCTGACGCTCAAAACGCGCAATGTCTGGTCGGCAGTCGCTCTGCACCTCTTCATCATGGCGACAATGATGGGAATCGTGTTCGTCACACCCGGCGGACGATGATCGCCCCGCATAGAAGCCGGCGTCTGCCACCAGGAAGAGGCAGCTAACGAACCGCGACCTCGCCGATTGTCACCGCATCGCGCCCGTCCATCGTCAGAACCCGCTGGCCGGTTGCCGGATCATAGATGCCGGCCAACACGCGCAGTCGGCCCGTATATGCGACGGGCAGCGCCAGCCCGTGCCGATCATTGACATCCTCGCCCACCGGCAGGGTCGTCATCGGGCGCAGATCGTTCAGCGGTTGCGCGTCGTGCTGGGCCACCACCGCGCCGTTGTCATCGACCGCATGCACAAAGATTTTAAGGTTGGCCGGCAAGGGGGCCAGCGCCCGCCACACCAGCGCCACCGGGATAACATCGCCGGGACGAACCGCAACAGCCAGCCGGGCCTGCCGCAATTCGAGATCGCCCCAACGCGAGCCGGCGCCTGCGCCCGGCGTCAGCTCACCGCGCGCCACGCCGTACAACCCGTAGAAAACCTCCTCCTCACCCCACTGCGCCAGCGCCGGATAATAGTTCGAGTCAACCCAGCCGCGCAGATCGCCATTTGCGCCGGCCAGCCCGCGATACAGCACCAGCCAGAAACGCGGATGTTCGCGCGCCAGCGCCTGGATGCGCGCCTCCCAGCGCGCGCGCGGCTCGATGACC
>Ga0308419_1003301_pt1 | contig 10102 bp, 7 predicted proteins | sample HotsprSampleMS50_FD_203674 | JGI IMG/M metagenome (GOLD analysis project Ga0308419, IMG submission 203674) | Hot spring phototrophic mat microbial communities from Mushroom Spring, Yellowstone National Park, Wyoming, United States - 20090730_MS50 ... | reverse complement strand
GCCCATCGAGCCGACAGGTTCCTGCCCATCCCGCGCCATTGGAGCCAGGATGAGATTAAGATCTTCAACAGTGTATCCAAAGGCCCGTAACTGCTGGTCCGGCGGTCCCCCATCTGAGGCAATGTCAGTTGGTGGAAGGAAGAGACCCCGCAATTCGATGCGGTTTTGCTCCAGCCATCGTCGATACGGCCGCTGGCGGACGATTTTTCCTTTGACCTCATTGTCAGAGATGATTCGTTGTTCCACTGTATCCACGAGGAACATTTTTCCCGGCTGAAGGCGTCCCTTTTGACGGATCTTGTGTGGGGGAAACTCGATGACGCCGGTCTCGCTGGCAAGAATGACCAATCCCTCTTCAGTGACAACATATCGGCATGGACGCAACCCGTTACGGTCGAGCGTGCCGCCGACCAGACGACCATCGGTGAAGACAATGGCCGCTGGCCCATCCCAGGGTTCCATGATGGCCGCATGGTACTCGTAGAATGCGCGCTTATCCGTGCTGATGTGGTACCGCGGTCCAAAGGCTTCGGGAATCATCATCATGAGGGCATGCGGTGCGGATCGTCCGGCCCGGACGAGAAGTTCCATACAGTTATCGAACGCCCCTGAATCGCTGATTCCCGGTTCGACGATCGGACAGATTTGACTCAGATCCTGCCCGAGTAGCGGCAACGACATCTTCTTTTCGTATGCCGCCAGGTGGTTGATATTTCCGCGCAAGGTGTTGATCTCGCCATTATGGGCGATCATGCGGAAGGGTTGAGCCAGACGCCAGCTGGGAAAGGTGTTTGTGCTATACCGTTGATGGACGATGGCCAATGCCGACTTCACTCGCAAATCGGAGAGGTCCGGATAATAGGCGGCCAATTGCGGGGCGAGGAACATCCCCTTGTAAACGATGGTCAACGACGACATCGACGCCACATAAAAGTCTGTGGCTGGTTCCCCAATCTCCCGCCGGACACGATGTTCCAAACGTTTTCGCGTCACGAACAGCCGACGCTCCAACTCCTCTCCCTGCAATCCATTCCCGTGAATGAAGAATTGAAAGATCCGCGGTTCACACGCCCGTGCGATCTCCCCGAGACACGAGTGATCAGTGGGGACCTCCCTGCGGCCAATGAGTCTCAAACCGGACGCGACAATTTCGCTTTCCAGCAAGGTCTCGCATCGCCAGCGAACTTCGTCCTCACGGGGTAAAAATACCATGGCCACGCCGTAAGCGCCACAGTCAGGCAGGGCGACTTTGTCGCGATCAAGCTCTTCCAGAAAGAACTCGTGCGGGATTTGAAAAAGGATGCCTGCGCCATCTCCGGTGACCTCATCTGCAACCGAGGCCCCACGATGCATCAAATTGAGTAGAATCTGCTTCCCCAGGTCAATGATCCGATGATCCGCCTTGCCCGAAATGTTCACAACAGCGCCAATGCCACAGGCATCGTGCTCATTCTGCGGATCATATAATCCATACGCCTTCGGTGCTGAAGTCCGAAACTGATGATTCATTGTTGACAAACCCTAATTTCTTGCAAACTTGCGTCCATGAATTGTACTGTCAGGCCCGATCGAGTTAAGTCGCTGCCAATAAATGGCCCTTGCTTTGTTGGTCCTGCCCGACTCGAGGACCGAACGACATTTCGGCTCCACTTAACGGGTTAGGATGTTGCCTGAGGTCGCGGACCCGAGAAACCGAAACCGAGTACCGCACCAGAATTCTTCTCTCGACCATTCTCAGTCCGCTGAGGCGATTTGCCCAGGGGAATGTCAGCGCAAAGAGAGCCACTATCGTTATGTGACGGAAGACACCGCGACATAGTTCGCGGCAAAGATTTGCCGAATATCAGGCGTGAGAAGGCAGCCTTTGGATGGTACCCTTCAGTGCGGAAACGGTTCCCCGATGCAGTACACAAACTTCCGCCCACGGATGAAAATCCGTCCTTCTGACACGGCAGGTGAGGCGATGGTGCGGTCCTCGACTTTGTTCACGGACAACACTTCCAACTGATCACCTGCGCGAACAACCGTACAACGGCCCGACGTGTCTAGAAAATAGATGCGTCCGTCCGCCGCCAGCGGAGAAGCCTTGAATTCACGTCCCAGCCGCTCGCGCCATGTCAATTCGCCCGTTCTGGCATCGAGACATTGGACGATCCCGTTGTCCGCAGCCAGATACAATCGCCCTTCGCAGTACACGGGAGAGGGACTGTCCGGGTTGTTCCCTTCGTAGCGCCAGAGGATTCTCTCAGCGGGCAGGCGGCCCTGACCACCGATCCTCGCAGCGAACGTGGCGCCGCGCATGCCGATTGTGGCGTACACAATGTCTCCGTCAATCGTCGGTCCTGTGATCGTACGGTTGCCAGTTAAGCCAGGCAGATACCAGATCTGCTCGCCGGTGCGGGCGTCGTAGGCGTCCAGTTGCTCGGCTCCCATCACGATGATCTCGGTGCGGTCAGGCAAACGGCGGACAAGCGGCGTCGTGTAAGCGTCGCAGCTCTCCCGCAAGGCGCCGGTCATCCGCGGGGTGTACCACACCTCTTTGCCAGTTTTCACGTCATGAGCGACGACATAACTGGGATGAGGCTTCTCCTGAAGATCGGCCAACGAGTCCTGCATACACACAGAAATGACAAGGCCATCGACGATCACCGGGCTATTGGCATGTCCCCACCAGATCGTGTACTTGCCATAATCGGCCTGGAGGTTGCGCTTCCAGACAAGGTTACCTTCGAAGTCGAAAACGGCCAAATCACCGTTACCGAAATGAGCGACCACATGCTGCCCGTCAGTGACGACCGACGGACTAGCATTGTTGTTCAGGTTATGGAACTTTTGCCCTCCTCTGGGGGTATCCCGCGGTGTGTCTGCCGTGCCAACTTGACGTGTCCACACAATTCGCCCCGTGGTCTTGTCGAGCCGCAGGAGAAGCAACCGTTCCTCGGCTTGCGTGGTGATGAAGATCGCATCGTTCCAAATGACAGGCGTGCTATTACCCCATTCGGGGATTTCTATCTTCCAGACAATCCCTTGGCCCTGCTCCTCCGACCACGAAAGAGGCAAACCTGTTTCGTGACATACGCCCGTTCCTTCCGGCCCCCGCCGGGCAGGCCAGTTGTCAGCAACACTCCCCTTCACAGCGAGAAAAACCATCGGGACCGCAATGAACACGCGAATAATCCGGCAAGCATTTGCCGAAAATCCGCAAGAAAAGTTTTTTAACGTAATCATTGGCGCACCATGTGTCTAGCTTTTCTCGCTGACTTTCTCAAAAATTTGTGGTGAGGCAACGCTATTCGTCCTTTGCGCGAAGCCACGACTGGATAGTCGGTGTGTATGGGCATAGTTCTTCCTCGCGGAAGAAGATCGCCAGTTCGCGGGCGGCCGACTCCGCACCATCCGAGGCGTGGATCAGGTTCATCTGCCGCGAACAACCGAAGTCGCCGCGGATGGTCCCCGCTGCCGCCGCCAGTCCGTTCGTTGCCCCGACCATGTCGCGGACGACCCGAATCGCCTCCGGACCTTCCACAACCATGGCGACGATCGGCCCGGATGTGATGAACTCTTCCAGCGATGGATACCAGGCCTTGTGAACATGCTCGGCATAGTGTTTTCGCGCCAGCTCCTGTGTGACGCGAATCATCTTCATGGCGATGATGTTCAAGCCTTTGTCTTCAAACCGGCTGATAATACGGCCCATCAGGCGGCGTTGGACACAATCGGGTTTCAGCAAAACAAGCGTGCGTTCCATCTCTTCTGTCTCTCCAGCGTAATTCCTGTCCAAATGATGAATCATTGATCGGCACGACGGGGCCGCTCATTTCCCAGTAGCATGCCCCGGTTCCAGAACGATCCGACTGGGAGCGAGTAAACCACCGAACACTTGCCCGCGATCACTCGTCAATGATCCCAGGTCAGCTCAGAAAACACTGTAAATCTGAATCACGGCGTCAACGGACCGTGATGATCTTGCAAAAGACTTATGCTAATCGGCAATCAGCCAGGCTTCAAGGACGGAAGACTAACGGCGATGGCTGACAATTTATCCGCACGAAAACTCCGTTCATGCAAGATAGAAGGTCTGGAGTGGGCGTACGGTGTCGGGTGAACGAGCTCCACGGCGGTGGCGCCAGTTCAGACGGGCATGCTCGTTGTGCCCGTTCGGAGGGGCACGCTTGTCGTGCCCGACGAAGCGGGATGGATCGTCAAACGTTATTCGGCGGACCTGACAAGCAGGTCCCACCGTTGTCTGCTTTCCAGGGGCGAATCGCGATTTGGCCCTACGGAGAGCCTCTTCCAAAATGCCGTATTGGAAAGGGTATTGGAATCATAATGGCGGGCTCAGAGAACGGCGGCAATGGACAGACCTGAAAAAATATTTGGCGACTGAGAAAATGGGTCTATAATTGGGCAGTTGCGTGGTTCACGTGGCTGAATGCCAATAGGTGGGGTCGTGCCACACTCTCTGTGTCCCAACCATGCCGTGAGCTAAAGGTACAAATCAAACTGGATGGGCATTGCCCGAGCTGTGAACAGATGCTGTCAGATAGCCCGACAGTCAGGCTTCCCATTGACGATGTGCGAAAGCGTCTCGAGCGTCTTCCCGAGTGGCAGTTAGACTCGCAGGGAGAAAGACTTGTTCGCTCCTGGAAGATGCAGGATTTTGCGGCGGCGATAAAGTTTTTGAACCGCATTGCGGAGCTTGCCGAAGTGTTGGGGCATCACCCAGACTTTCACCTGGAGCGCTATCGCCATTTACGGATCGAAATCTGGACACATTCCCTCGGCGGCCTGACGGAACGAGACTTTTCCCTGGCAGCGCAAATCGATGCCCTGGAGGAGCCTGCGGCGTGAGAAATATCATGCCGCAGCGGGCAGTTTTCAGGTTGGATTTTCCGCGACACCCTGGCTCACCGGGGCGACTTGCACGGGAGGGCTGTTCGTCGCAGGATAGCGGAGGTACCTGGCCACCGTTTCGACAAGGACTTTCCGATCGATGGGTTTGGAAAGGTAGTCGTCGCAGCCGGCTTGCAGGCAGGCCTCACGGTCTCCTACCATAGCATGCGCTGTTAGAGCAATGATCGGAGTGGTGCAGCCCTGAGTTCGCAGCCTCCGTACCGCCGTGTAACCGTCCATGACGGGCATTTGCATATCCATGAGGATGCAGCCAAACGGTTCGCCGATCCGTTGCGCTTCCTCATAGGACTGAATGGCTTCTTCACCATTGGTTGCGACCGCCACGTCAAAGCCCGCCCTGCGGAGGACGAACGAAATCAGTCGCTGATTGTCGAAGCCATCTTCGGCCAGCAAGACGCGGCCCTGAAGTTTCGTTTCGGGCTTTGACTCCGCTGAAAGTTCAGCATTTGCGACGGGGCAAAACACCTTGACCATGCGGACGCCTTCCAGCGGCCCGGGGTCAATCCACAGGGTAAAAGTGCTTCCCTCCCCAGGGGTGCTTTCTACGATGATATCTCTTCCAAGGAGCCGGGCAAGTTTGCGGCTGATGGTCAGCCCAAGCCCCGTCCCGCCGTACCGCCGTGAATACGAATTTTCCGCCTGAACAAAGGCCTGGAAGATGCGTTCATGTTCGGACTCCGGAATGCCCGGTCCAGTATCGCGGACAACAAAACAGAGCTTTAGTTTACCGGAATCATCGCGCATGCAAACGGAAAGCATGACGCGACCGCGATCCGTAAATTTGATGGCGTTTCCCACAAGGTTAACGAGGATTTGGTGGAGTCGTATGGCATCCGAGGTGATGGTTTCCGGGACCGGCGTAGCGATTGATACAGAAAGTTCGAGTCCTTTCTCTTCGGCCCGTACCCGCATCAGTGAAACGACGTCATGGACGATCTGGAGGGGGCGGCAGGTGCCAAGCTGAAGGGACATTCGCCCTGCTTCGATGCGAGACAGGTCAAGGATATCGTTGATAAGCGCGAGTAAATGTTCTCCGTTACGTCGAATAATTCCGACGTACTCGGCGCGTTGTTCGGGCGTTGTGTCGGGCTCTGCGAGAAAGTCAAGGTATCCGAGAATGGCCGTCATGGGGGTGCGAATTTCGTGACTCATGTTGGCCAGGAAGAGACTTTTGGCACGGTTTGCTGCTTCGGCGGCCTCACAGGCTCGTTCCAGTTCCTTTGTTCGTTCGCGGACCCGTGCCTCCAGCGTTTCGTTGGCTATCTGTAAAGCCGTTTGAGCCTCCTGGATACATTGCAACATGGTATTGAACTGATGCCCAAGCTGCCCAATTTCGTCGCGAGATGACGTCTCGACCCGCATTGAATAGTCGCCGGTTCTGGTGATCTTGTCCATGGTGACATGAAGAGAGTTTAACGATTTGATGAGCCCGCGCTGAAAAATTTCCGTGATCCATCCGGAAATAGCGCCGGCCACAACAAGAACAAATCCCGCAATGAGAATGTGAGCGGTGATCTGACTCCGGGCCTCTCGCATTGTTGCCTTGAGGCAGACGTAGCCTACCGTTTTTTCCCGCTGAATCACCGGAACCGTCACGCAAATGTAATCGATCTGCTTGACGGTGTCGATTTCCTGGCGGGCGATGGGCAGTCGACAGCCCTCCCCCGTGGCTGCATTGTTTTCTGTCGTGACCGAGGCAAACAGTTGTTGATGTCGATCGTACAAGGCTGCAGAAACCGTGTCGGGTTTTCGAAAAGCGCTTAAGAGCAATTCTCGGGCTGTTTCCTGATCGTTGAATTCAATGGCACCCGCAGCATTAGCGGCGATTACCTCGGCAATCGTGCGGAGCTGTTCTGTTTCGTTGCGATATATCCAGTACACATGGGAGCCAACAAAGGCCAGGCTGACAATCAGAAGGGCACCTCCCAGTGTGACCGCAAAAAGAAGCCTCAACTTTGTTCGCAGCGGTTGGTCCAGGTACCACTGCATCAAACCTGTGAGTGACAGAATGTTCCGTTTATTGAAGGGTAACTCAGTTTTTCCTGAGGAGGAGTCAGGAGTCGTTGGATTAGGCACTACCGGATGACCTTCGCCACTTGAAGGAGTTTCGAACTGATCTTCAGTCCCTGAGCTTCGGCCCGGCTCGTACTGATCTCCAGACGGACCTTGTTTTCGAGGATTACGAAATTGATTGTGCCACCCCATTGCAAAAAGCCCTCCGTCTCACCAACAAGGACAACGCTCGTGCCAGCAAGCTCTTTGAGGATCCGCTGCTGAATCACCGGAGAAAGGCTCCGTGGAAAGTATAGGATATGGCAATGGGGAACGCTCTCGTTAGGTTCAATCACCACAATAGAGACAGTTTTGCTAAGTTCTTCACTTTGAACGGCCTGTTTCAAATAATCGCTTAGCGGATCGGGGCGCAGTACCCCGATGATAACGGGTTTTTCCGGCGGCTTGAATGAGCTGGGCCATTCGATGTAACGTATGAAGTTTAATAAATATGCCGCTTTAATGAGGTATTCTCTGTTTACTGGTTCGACCGCACATGCAGGGAAAGCGGGGCTGATGCAAACAGCCCAAGCAGTAAAAGCGGCCAGCAACGGAGTTAACCGTTTTCGTGTTCTCGTCATGGATTGGCCCATATCAATTTCACGGCCACCTTCGCATTCAGATTTCCGTAACGCAACCTGAAGTTCATCAATGGCGAATGGCAAGGCCACCAAACACTTCCGTTTGAACCTCAGTCCCAGTGATTTCAAGAAAGTCAGCCCTGGACCATTCACGGTGTGCGGAATCGAATAAGTTCCGCCCTACGACAAAGATTTCCGCGTATTTGCGAATTTGATACGCCAAGCGGACGTCGCCCACGCAGTAACGATCTGCGTTCACGGCCGGTACGTTGTCAACATAACGGACGATAAAATCGGCTTCCCAGCGAGGCAAAGGTTTGCCAGAGAGCCACAAAAAATACGTGTTCCTGGGGCTGCCACCCTCTTCACTTGCTGGAAGAGTATCCGGAGCGGGTTCGACATTCATCCGCAGAAAGCTGTAGCCACCGCGAATCGTCCAGCAGGGATTAAGATCGTATGATCCCATCCACTCGAAGCCGTATGTCTCCGCTTCGACCCCGTTGACAAATGTCACAGGTACGAAGATCGCCGGCCACCCGCCGGGCGTTGTTCCTAAATACGGTGAAAATGGAAAATATGCGCGGACATCATCGTAGTTGTTATAGAACACCGAAATATCCCAGTAGAACTGCCTGGTTGGCTGACGGCGGAGGCCGATTTCGTAAGTCATAACACTTTCACTCTCAAAATCCGGATTTCCCTCGATCAGTGCAAACTGCGGAATGGGACCAGGCAGGATCGAGTAAAGTTTCGTGTACCGGACATCCGAGTCGCCACGGGAGGGACTTCTCATGGCCCGGGAAACGGCCCCCCAGATGGCCGTTCGTACGTTGGGCTGCCACACCACGCGTCCTGTCGGTTGATACTCAAACCCAGAGTAATCGTTGTGTTCAAACTTCGACCCGACCAAGAAATGGACCTTTTCGGGCACGATTTCGATTTCATCCTGAACAAAGTAACTGAAAAGATCGTCGGCCCGTTGCGAGGGATCGAAACCCAGATAAAAAGGCTGATTTCCGATAAAGTCCTCCGTGTAACGGTACCCAAATCCCCAGGTCACAGAATGGCGAAACCCCACGGGGAACCGATGCTGGAAATCGAAGTCGAGAATATCTCGGTCTTCAAAAAAAGAATAACCTGTGGCGTGTCGTTCGGTGCGGTCATAATAAACCTGGGCAGACCAATCGGAGTCCTCATCTATGGTGCGAGACCATCGGGCAAGCAGATTACCACCTTCTACGTGGTTGTCGTCGCGAACTATCTGTCGGAAAGAGGGCGGGAATGAACCAGGCAGGCGTACCCCTTCCCCAGAATAACCGTTGTAGTAATCGCCTTGTAGCGTTAACAGGTCGCATTCGTTCGGGGTGGAATCGATCCGAAAACCGGTGCGTGCCTGCCGCCAGTCGTCAGGTTCATCTGGTGCAAAGGAACTACCGCCCAGGGGCAGATGGCCGCCGTCCCGTTCAAACCACTTGCCGTACACACGGAAAGATGTTCTATCGCTGAACTTGCCGCCATATCGGGCGCCGGCGAAACCTCGTTCTTCCGTGCCGGCACCGGCTTCGACAAAAGTGCCCAGCGTCTCAGAGGATTTTTTCGTGATGATATTGATGACCCCGTTGACAGCGTTGGTCCCCCACACACTGGCCCCAGGACCGCGAATCACTTCAATTCGCTCGATGTCTTCCAGCAGCAGGTCCTGTACGTCCCAGTAAACGCCGGAGAAGAGTGGTGTGTAGACCGTCCGCCCGTCAATCTGTACAAGCAGCTTGTCGGCAAAGCGGTCTGTAAATCCGCGGGATGAAATGGCCCATTTGTTGGCGTCCATCCGCGCAACGTGCATACCCGGGACAAGCCGCAGGATGTCGGGAATTGTGCGGGCACCCGAGCGACGGATTATCTCGCTTGTGATGACATACACGGCCGCTGGCGACCTTGCCACGCTGCTTTCGTTACGTGTGACCGTGGAGACAACTGTCTGTAAGTCTGGGGCAACAACGTCGAGCTGGGCGAGTTGGTCTACGTCCATCTTCAGAATATCCTGCGGACCGGGCCCGATGGGCGCTTGCTCGGCTGGAGATACCGCTGCCGATTTGCCCGCCTCAGGTGGTTGCTGCTCGTCGGATATGAGAGTCTCCCATGAAGCCGATTGGTCTTGGACGGAGGGGTCCACGGGAGGGGGCTGACCGGCTATCGAACTCAGCCCAAGAAACAAAAGTTTGGCGGTAAGAACGAATGTCACAATTGTCACGTCAGCTCTTCCGTGCCAACTCACCTGACAGCCTCCGTTCACGAGCGAAATTAAATCAATTTTGTGGCTCACTCATTGAAATTGATGCTACCAGTGACAATGACTGGTCACTTGAATGTATTGAGGCAGAAGGTTGGAACAGCGGTGCTGACGCAAAGAGGTAAACTCTGCCAGCTTTCCCCCTTATCGGCGTATAAACGGGCAGAGTCGAGAAGTCTCCGTTTGCCATTTTAAGTTTCGCTAATCTCTCACCTCTCCTACACCGCACATTTTCGTCAGTTTCAGCAGTTGCCTAATTTTTCAT
>Ga0308419_1003294_pt1 | contig 10112 bp, 12 predicted proteins | sample HotsprSampleMS50_FD_203674 | JGI IMG/M metagenome (GOLD analysis project Ga0308419, IMG submission 203674) | Hot spring phototrophic mat microbial communities from Mushroom Spring, Yellowstone National Park, Wyoming, United States - 20090730_MS50 ... | reverse complement strand
ATCCGTGGCGCAACGCTGATCATCTCCCTGCCCGGCTCGGAACGGGCGGCCCTGGAGAATCTCCAGGCGATTCTCCCGGCGCTCGGACATGGCCTGGCGAAATTGCGGGGGGATGCCTCCGATTGCGGCGCGCCGCCAAGAAGCCCAGGGGGTTGAATTCCATGCTTCCCGCGGTTGGGATCTGCGGCTGGAGCGGTTCGGGCAAGACCACGCTCGTTGTGGAACTCGTGCGGCGTTTCACGGCCCGCGGTCTGCGGGTTGGGGTGATCAAACATGACGTGCACGGGCTGAGCCAGGCGGGCGGGGACAAGGACTCGGACCGCATCTTTCTGGCGGGCGCAGACGCGGCCGTCATCGGCCCTGGGGAGGTGTTGCAGCGCATGCATCCAGGGCCGGGCTGTTCTCTGCCGGAGCTGGTTGCTGAGCTGGATGCAAGTTGCGATGTGGTGCTTTGCGAAGGCTTCAAGCACGAGCGCTTTGCCGTCAAAGTGTGGCTGCGGAGCGGGCCTTCAGAGCACCCGCCCGAGGGCGCGGAATTCGTTAGCCGGATTCTCGGCCCCGAAGAAGATCGGCCCGCCATCGTGGAAGCCATGATCGAGGAGTGGCTGAAGGCGCGCGTGGCTGCTACCCCGGTTTATGGGGGAGTCTTGATCGGCGGCGCCAGCCGGAGGATGGGACGCCCGAAGCACCTGATCGAACTGGATGGGCAGAGCTGGGCTCAGCGGGTAGTGCATGTCTTGGTCGAGCGCGTGCAGGGGTTGGCGCTGCTGGGCGCCGGAGAGATTCCAGCGGACTTGGACATGCTCCCGATGTTGCCAGACGTGCCGGGCAGACAGGGACCGCTGGCCGGAATGCTTGCGGCGATGCGCTGGCAGCCGGATGCCGCGTGGTTTTTCGTGGCCTGCGATCAGCCGTTGCTTCGCGTTGCCGCCTTGGACTGGATGCTCCGCCTGCGCCGGCCTGGAGTGTGGGCTATCCTTCCGCGGCGTTGCGGCAGCGGCGCGGTGGAGCCACTGCTTGCCCTGTATGAACCCCGCGCACGGCACCTGCTCGAACGTGTCTCCGCGCCGGCTGAGCTGGTGGGATCGCCAGGCGTCGTCACACCGGAGATTCCGGAAGGCCTCGAGTCAAGCTGGCTAGACGCGGATACGCCCGAGGAGGCTGCGCGCAATTTCGGCCCGCCGGGGGGCATTCCTGGCGGCGAGGCTGGGTAGGCGAAGACCGGCGAGTGGGGACCGGCTAACGGGTTTGTTCAGGGCTCAAAAAGGTTTGGTGGACCTGGTGGGAGTCGAACCCACGACCTCTTCCATGCCATCGTTCTGGAGTCAATCACTTACGAGCATCGACACGAGAAACAAAAGACTTAGCGGCACGTGATTTGGACGCCATTTGGACGCCACGGCGGCGAATTTCACGTTTGGACTCCAGACAGACTCCACACACGGTCTACGGCCAACCTTGGTTTTGGCAACCCACGTGCCTCGCGCACGCGCGCGGTTGTCCCCGCCTTTCAGCGTTTCTCTCGTGGAGAAAAATGAAGTTTGCCTATACATGCAAATCGTGCCCATGGCGATAGCCCCTGGCGGCGATGTGGACTTGTATTCGGCGCGCCTCGGACGTTGTTTCATTGTGTCGGTAAATATGTAAAACTACCGACAGATAGTAAATGACCGGGATCGAACGAATCCTGAAGCTCGCCAATCGCTGATTCGTCCGCGGGACGTAGAAGCGCTTGGAATTGCCCGCGCTTATCTCGCCCGCCTCGAACAGCGCGGCGTGATCGAGCGCCGTGGCCGTGGAGTCTACGCGCTGGCAGACCGCCCGGTGTCCGGGCACTACAGCCTGGCTCTCGCTGCCAAGCTGGTCCCCCGCGGCGTGGTCTGCCTCCTGTCCGCTCTGCGGTTCCATGATCTGACGACCCAAGATCCTCACGAGGTCTGGATGGCGATCGATTTCAAGGCCCGCAAACCGTCGGTCGAGTCTCCGGCCCTGCGAGTTGTGCGATTCTCTGGCCGATCGCTTGCCGAGGGCATTCAGGTGCACCGGATCGAGGGCGTCCCCGTCCGCGTCTACTCTCCAGCGAAGACGGTGGCGGACTGCTTCAAGTACAGAAACAAGATCGGGATTGACGTCGCCATTGAGGCCCTGCGGGAGGCTCTTCGGAAACACAAGGCCACAATCGACGACATACACCGTTTCGCGAAGGTTTGCCGTGTCGCCAACGTGATTCGGCCGTACTTGGAGTCAGTTGCGTGAAACGGCCACCCCGCAACGTCGCTGCATCCCACCGCGCAAAGCTGCTAGCCCTGTCGTGGGGCCGCGGTGAAGATTTTCAGTTCCTTCTCGGGCAATGGATTATCGAGCGATTTCTGTTTCGGTTGGCCGCATCGAGGCACAAGAACAGCTTCGTACTGAAGGGAGCGATGCGACAGGTGCCACCGCCGACCGTCACAGCGCGGCAGAGCCGCAACCAAACAGGTATGGCGGCATAAAAAATCTTCGCGCGCGGAAAAGAATCTACGGGCTAGTAGTACAGAGAGACTCGTGTGGGTCAACGTGCCGCTCAAGCCATCACGCCGTTGCCAGAATCGGAAATGGATTGTGGTGCACTCGCAGGCCTCCCGGAAGTTCGTCCCAAGTCCGCCCGTCAAGCACACGCCCGGTTCGGCTTTTGAAGGGGCCGCCCCATTGCTTGAAGAAGAATGGCACACCGGCCTCTAGACATTGGTCCCGGATTTGGCGAACCCACTCCACCTTCATGGGCCTCGCCCTGGGGCCGGACTCGCCACCGACGATCACCCAGTCGATTCCGTTGAGGTCCAGGGCTGGGAGCGGACCGAGCAGCGGTTCCAACGAAAGAAATCGTACTCGTGCCCGAGTTCGCCGAAGGTCCTCGATCCGGTGAACGTAAGCAGCGTTCTCAATGCTCACACCGAACCAGATGTTGGGTCTCCAGTCGAGATGGCGGTCGAGTTCAAGAGCGCGCGCAGATCGCTTCGTCAAGAGCTGGTACTGATGCCAGTGGGCCTTCGCCATCACGCCGAAAACCCGCCGGATGAACTCCAGCGGCACATCCTCATGGAACAAGTCGCTCATCGAATTGACGAACACCCGCCGCGGCTTGCGCCAGGTGAGCGGCAGATCGAGCATGTGTGGATGCACGGTCACGCGGAACCCGTTGACGTAGTTCGGCTGCCCCATCGCCTTCAGCCGCTTTGCCATGCGCTCGGCGTAGCAGTTCTTGCATCCCGGACTGATCTTGGAGCAGCCGGTCACCGGGTTCCAAGTGGCATCCGTCCACTCGATGTGAGAATTGCCTGCCATCAGGCCACTCCTCGATTTCGGTACTTCGCGAATATGTCCTCAACGATCTTCTCACCCGTCTCCTTCGGCGATGCGAAGAAGAGGTAGTAGACCGTCGCGCCCTTGCTGTTGCGCATCGGCAATGGCTCTGGGACGTAACCGAAGCCGGCCGTTTTGAGGAGTCGCTCGCGATAGGCTTGGACGAGCTGCTCGTTGGTGCTCTTCTCTTCCCACCCGAACAGGTTGCCCGAGGTGTCATACGCGGCGGTGCGCTAGGAATCATCTCCCCAAAAATGGTTCATCCGGGCGACTTGCCGGGGGTCCGCTTTATCCGGGTTGTGCCTGAGGACGTTCATGTTAGCGTCCATGATCATGAAGTTCAGGAAAATCTCGATCGATCGCATTTGGCCAGCGGCCTTCACGACCTCCCATGCAAGGCCGAGGTTGTAAGGGTCAAGCAAGCACAACGCCCTCGCGAAGTCCGAATACCGGGCACGGGGGAAGATTTTTTCGGGGAGGATTTCGTTACAGTCCCCCTCGTACGTGAAGACGCCCGGCCGGTTGCCGGCAAGTTTATCGAGTTGTGCCTTTCGCTTTCCATCCGCGTCGATGAAATGGAACTCTTTAAACGGCGGTTTAATCCACAACGCATTGAGCGGGCTTCCGGGAACGAAATCGCCCGTTGTTTTTGAGATATGAACACCTGGCCCCGCAAAGGCGTCGACGTAAATGTGCTTCTTGATAGAAGGCTGGTTGGCCATGATTGTGGAGTAAGCCACAGCGTACTTGCGCACAATCTCAAGCTTGATCTCGGATCAAGAGCCGATTACGTCGTAGTCAAGCTCCATACCTCATCGCTCCAGGCAGCCGCGCGCCGAAACAATTCCTCTTCCGAATGTTTCCTTCCATCCATCATAGGCCCATGCCCGTCAAATTCAAAGGCATGCTTACTGCACCACCTGCGTGGCCATGGGCACGTCGGGCAGTGAGGGCGGGGCTTCCGGCGCGGAGGAAGCCGGAGGCTGGCCGGCTGGGGGCTTGGGAGGCGCGGGCGGATCTTGCTGCTCCGCGACAGTTCCTTGCGCGGCGATGGCGAGCCGCTCCTGGATCGCCTTGGTCAGCTCCTCTTGCCGCTGGATTTGGATCTTGGTGTAGTGCTCGGTCATGCGCACCGAGCTGTGACCTGCGATCTTGGCGGCCTCTATCGCACTCGCGCCTACCTCTTGCCGCCAGGTGATGTTCGCGCGGCGGAAGGAGTGCGGGCCGAGCCCTTTGAAGTCGCAGCCTTCGGCCCGCGCCGCGCGCTTGAGGCACTGCCGAATGGCGGAATCCCAGATTGGCAGACCGGAACCATCGTTGCGGCCGAAGACCCAATCCGTCGGCCCGGGCTTTTCGGCCCGTTTTTTCGCCGCGAAGCGTTCCGTCAAGTAGCCGAGCGTCAAAAGGCGCCGGCTGCGTTTCGTCTTTGGCTGATCGATGTCCCCGCGGTAATAGCGCTGCTCGATGCGGATGGCGCCCTGCTCCAGATCCACGTGTTGCCACTGAAGGCCAAGCAACTCGGAGATCCTCGCGCCGGTAGCGATCGCCGTCTCGATGACCAGCCGGTTCGGTTCTTTGATCCGTGCAAGGACGCGCGCGGTCTCCTCCCAAGTGAGGATGCGCTCCGGATTCGCGTTCCACTTCTCGCCGATCTTCACGCGCGAAATCGGGTTGCGGCGATTCTCGGGCCAATAGCCCCACTCCTGCGCCTTGGTGAATACGGCCGACATGATTCCACGCAGGTCGTTCATGGCGTGCCAGGAGGTGCAAGTCTCAAACAGCCACCGCTGGACCTCGTCGGGGCGAATGTCGCAGAGGCGCACGTCCTTCCATCTCGGCAGGATGTGATTGTTGAGCTGGTTGTGGTACTTGATTCGCGTCGAGATCGACAGCAGGCTTCTGCCGGCGGCGGTCGCGTCCACGTAGGAATGGACGTACTTCTCCGCCATCGCTCCGAACAGGATCAGGCCCTCCTCGACGATTTTCTCCTCCACCGTCGCCTTATTCAGATTGGCCAGGATTTTGTCGCGCTCGATCTCGGCCTGCTTCTTGGTGAGCTTGTTCTCGCCGCGGCTCGGCCCGAGGCGCTGAAACTTGCGGACAGTCTTCAGAGAGCCGTCTGGCTGGATTTCATCGTGCCAATAGCGGAAGTACCAGTAGGCGCCGCCCCGATCGGTGCGTTCGATCACCTTCGGATGTTGCACGCGCGTCTTCAAGCGCAAGCCTCCCGTCAGCGCCAGCAGGTTACCTTCATTCGCGCGCATCTATCCAGTCCTCAAGGCTCACCAGTGGAATGCCATCGCCGATTCGCGTTGGCACAAGTAGAGAGCTTGGCGGGCACGCGTGACGCCGACGTAGAAGAGGCGGATCACTGCATCGCGCGCAGACCCGGCGCGCTGATATGCGGCGTCGCCGGCTTGGCTCAAGTCCGGGAACAAGAACACGGCATCCGCCTCCCCGCCTTTCACCGAGTGGATCGTGCCTACGATGACCTTGGGCGCATCTTCGAGGGCGGCCGGCCCGCGCTCGTACGCGACCATGACCGGAAATTTCGCCCGCGGCTGCATGCTCGCGGTCAAGCGCTGTTGCCACCACTCGAGCAGGCGCTGGTGGTCGCCCTCGAAGGCATCGAGCAGCAACTCGAGCGCCCTGGACTCAAATAGTTCATCCAGCGACGCGATCGACACTATCGCATCTGGGTTTGCCGACGCGATTCGTGTCTTCGCACCGGTTTTGAGAACGCCCTTCGCCGCGAGCCACTCGGTCCACAGTGCGAGATCCGCGAACGTCCAGGGGCGGACCGCTCCACCAACAGCAGGATGCGCCGCGAGCAGCGCCAAAACGCGATTGGCAGCCGAACCGCTCTGCCCGTTCCGGATGGGATTCCAGAAACCGTTGGCGCGCCGGAAAGGATTGTGGAATGGGATGCCGTTCCTCCGCAGCACGGCAATCAGGGGCTCGAGCATGTAGGCGCAGGTGGCGAGCAGCATCACCGTGTGTCCCTTGTCGAGGTGGCGCAGGACGGCGTTGAGGATTCCGTATTCCGGTGTTTTGTAGGTGCCGGTGCTCAGGCGCCGACATTCGCCATCTTCCGGACGTGGGCGGTAGTCCTTGGCCTGACGGCGACCAACCTGACGGATCAGCCGCTGGGCCAAGGCATGCACCGACCTGGGCACCCGGTAGCTCTGCTTGAGGATGATCTTGTGGTCCTCGGGGATGTCGGGATCAAGTACGGCATCCGGCGTGGCGCCGGTCCAGGAATAGATGGTCTGATCATCGTCGGCCGCGAGGATGAAGTACTGCGCCCGTTCGCCCCACTTGCGGACGAGCGAAAGCTGCATCCGGTTCAGGTCCTGGGCCTCGTCGGCAAAGATGACAGACGGCTGTCCCGGTGCGAAGGGAATCTCTTCGAGTGCCGTTTCGATCAGGTCGCAGAAGTCGAGCAGACCAAGCGACTGCTTGTACTCCGTCCAACGGCGCGCAAAGGAACGCACGGCGGCGGGCCAGGCCGCTTCGGGCAGCATCATGCCACGACAGCGGTTCAACTCCTGGAGCCAGCGATCGCCGTCGCCTGCGCGCTCGGAGGTATCATCGGCGCCCGATTCAGCGTCAAGGGCCTGCTGCTTCTTGATCGGAGTGATGCGCAGGCTCGGGTTCGAGCGGTTCCACTCCCCGAGTTGCGTTTCTGCGATCGTCGGACCTTCCAGCGCGCGCCAGCAGTGGGAGTGCAGCGTGCCGATGCGGTGCGGGTTGATGGGCAAGTCGCGGCCTGCCAGTTCCGCCGCAGCAGCGCGGGTGAAGCTCGTCACCAGCACCGAGTCCGGCCCGAAGCGCTCTACGGCGCGCCGGATCTGGCGGCTCAGATTCGTCGTCTTCCCGGTCCCCGGCGGCCCGAAGATCCGGTACTCTGCCGTCTCGGCATGGTCCCGCTCTCCGATGGTTTCAAGAGCCCCTTCAATCTCATGCGCCGGATGCATGTTCCTCCTCCAGTTCGACGGCCAGATACCGGGAAGGCGGAAACTCGTCTTTTGGCAGCAACCACCGGCTCTGATCCCGGAACTGCGAGCCGCGAATGCGGATGTTGGAAGCACCGATGGCTGCCAGCATCGAAGCCACGGCCTTGAGTGAGAGATTGTGGCCGAAGACCTTGTTAATGTGCGGTTGAAGATCGCTCGTGCAGATGGCGATGTGGCCTTCAAAGACGGTCGGTTTGCGGAGGCATTGGACCGGCTGGCCGGCAATCGAGTCGATGAAGGATGTTTCCGCCAGATAGTGGTCCAGATACAGTTTGGCCGCACCGCGAAGGTCGTTCTCTTCCCCGCCGTCAGTCACCGTCAATGCGTCGAGCAGCATCTGGGCGACACACTCCCACTCTTTCGGCTTGATTTTGGGAATCAACCGGTCAAGGCCGGCAGCCAGGGTGAGCCGCAAGGAGCGTTGGTCGATCAGCTTTCCCACGCTTGGTAACTCGAGCGTCTGCCCCTCGACGACCATCTGGTAAGTCGGGTCTTTGCCGGTGATCTTGCGGACTTCCTGGATCGAAACGCCGAACAGCCGGGATAAGTCGCTGAGGAGCTGGCGCCTTCTCTCCCCGGTATCTTGGCAGACGGACGGTGGAGGATTGACTATGACCGCTACGGTGGCTTCGGCATGCTCGCGCGCCTTGGCGATCGTGCGCTCGAAATAGTCGAGACGCGTGCGTTGCCGCTGGCCGTGAATCCGGCGGTGATGAATGAGCAGATCGACGATCTCTTGATCTGTCAACCCAGCCTCGACCCCAAAGTCGGCCAAGGCCAGGTCGTAGCCCGACTGCGATTGGTCTTTCAGATCATGACGCTGCCTGAGCCACGTGTTTCGGAAGCGCAGATCTGCCTCCATCCAGCGGGCGAGCCGCTCGTCCGGCACCGAGGCGTTCGGGTTGACGATGAGCCCGAGGTGGCCGGTGAGGGAGGGGCGCTGCGACAGAGGGATTGGCGCTGCGCCGTCGCTGACAAACTCATCGAACTCAGAGGGATCGTAGCGGCGCCCAGTGTGCGAGTGCAGGGTTACTGGCTTCCGGTTGGCAGGATCTTTGGTGTTCGTGGTGCCCGGGATGCGGAGCACTCGCGCAAGGTCTGAGAGACGGTCGAAGCTCCAGCCGCGCCTCTTTGCGCTTTCCTGGATCGCCGTGTGCCAGCAATGAACCAGGCGAGCCGCACGCTCGCGCTCCCCAGCGTCGTCGAAGACCCATGGTTCCTTGAACAGCCACCACGCGTGGGCGCCGTTGCCCGTGGCGACGACCAGTGTCGGAGGAAACTCTTTCGGGACGAGGCCGACGGCTTCCTCGATTGTCTCGGGCAGACTCTTCTGGGCGTGTGCCGGAGACCGCAAGTCAAAGTCAGCCCAGAGTCCGGCGACGCAGACGACATCCTCCGATGGGCAGCGGCGCGATGGGCCGCAGTCGCGGGGCGAAAGGCCAACGCCGACGTAGACGTCCTGGCCCTGGCAGGACTCGACGAAGGCGGCGGCGTCCTCAATGTTCTGAAACCATCGGGAGCGTTTGTGCTGAAGCGTCCAGATCAGGATGTAGAGGTCGGAGGGCTTTTCGGCCCAGAGTGACTCAAGGAATTCGTGCGGCGTCATCGTTCCTGCTCCACTTGCCAGCCGTCGGCGGCCGGACCGTACCAGGCCTCGGCGGTACGGATCGCGTGTTCGAGAAATGGCGATGCAAAATCCCTTCGGCGCCTCTTCTGCGTCCCGGCGAACATCAGCCAGCGATCGCCGTCCTTCCGCAACCACACCGGTGTGCTGCCGCAGGTGGCGCGGTAGGCAGCGGCATCGGGTAGAGCGGAGGCGGGCGGCGCCGGATCCGCCATGAGTGGTGCGGTCGCCAGCCATTGCTCCCACGAGACAAACCGCTCTCCATTCCAGAAACCGATGACAATGCCGTCATCCATTTCGGCATCGGCGGGGATGTCGGCGAGTGTCCACTCAACAAGCCCCTCCCGCTTGGGCCGCTCGTGTTCCTCCCGGTACTTGCGCCAGGCTGCGAGACTGTAGGCGGGCGCCGTCATCCCTGCGCGCCCTCCTTGATTCCGAGCGCCGCCAGCGCCTCGTCCACACTGCGCACCACTGCCGTGATCGCTCCGGCGCGCGCCCACTCGGCCAGGCGCGCTTCCTGAAGCCGAGTGAGCGCCCCTGCCGGCGTCTTGACTTCGAGTTCGAAATGACGCCCGAGATAGCAGCCCGTCAGGTCCGGGTCGCCCGCAAAACCCCATGCCGTACCGTGTCGCTTCCGGATGACCAGCCCGGGCGCCGCGCGGAGCGCCTCGACGATTGCGGCTACCAAAACCGACTCGCGCACGGCGGCCTTCCTGCGCCTGGGTTCTCTTGCTTTCATCCGCGGACCTCCATGAGGGAGGGAAACTTTTCGGGCGTCGCGCCGTCGTTCTTCCAGAACAACCGCCGCATCGGACGGCCCTCGCGGTAGGCCAGCCAGGCCTTGAAGAACAGAGCCACCAGCTCAAGCTGCGGTAGCTTGGCCTTCGAGCGGCGGTTGGAGAGCAGCCGTTCGCGCAGGTGATACACCGGGTTGTCCTGGCTCAGGTTCAACCCGTGCGCCAGCTCGTCGAAGAACCGCTCGGCCAGTTTGCGGTCCTGTTCCGCGAAGGCCCAGAAGCAGAATCCCACCACGCGCGGCGGCGCGATCTTGTAGCCAAGCGCCCGGGCGCGCGCAATGGCTGCGTCGAGCCCGGCAAGGGTTCGCGCCGCTTCGACGACCTCCGTCTTGG
>Ga0308419_1003288_pt1 | contig 10122 bp, 5 predicted proteins | sample HotsprSampleMS50_FD_203674 | JGI IMG/M metagenome (GOLD analysis project Ga0308419, IMG submission 203674) | Hot spring phototrophic mat microbial communities from Mushroom Spring, Yellowstone National Park, Wyoming, United States - 20090730_MS50 ... | reverse complement strand
TTAAAAATTTTGCTTTTTCGTTTGATAATTTACCATCGAATTGATATTCAGGCGATAATTCAAAAGGATATTTATTAATTATTTCTTCTTTATTCAAATTGAAGATTTTTTCTGCTTGAATATTACAATCTATAAATTTATAATTTTGTATAATTAAAATAGCATCTAAAGCATTATTAAAAATTGACTCGAACCATAATTCAGATTTCTTTAGTTTTTCTATTACTTTAATATCTTCTGTGATATCAATAATAGAACCAATAATAATTTCATTACCATCATCATTTATTATTTTTTTACCTTTAAATTTAATCCATTTATAGTTATTGTTTGTCGAAGAAATTTTGATATCTATGCCTTTTTCTAATAAATTTAAATTATTTAAATACTTATCTATTTGTAAAATACTTTCTTGATTTATACTCAATTTTAAATTATCAAATGAAACTATATGACTATGAATTTTTTGTATATTTAGAATTTCGAATGCTTTGTCTGATAGCCAGAATTTTTTATTTAAAATATCATATTCCCAAATACCTATCTCTCCAAACTTTTGAGCTGTTTCTAACCTATTATTAAATATTTTTAATTCTTTTTCAGCTTGTTCTCTTAAATTAATTTGATTACTTAAATCTCTTATTAAATTTTTTGTTTTCTCTAGTTCATCTATGTATAGTTTTTGTAATTTTTTTTCTTTAGTAATATAAATTTCTAGAGCTTCTAAGATATTTGTAAAAAGATAAAGAAGGAAAAATGATATTAGAAGCATCCCTACTATCGAAGCTAACCAATTTCTTAGCTCCAAAAATTCGAATGGTAACTCTAAATAAAGAAAATTATATTTTATATTAATTGCAATTACTAAGAATATTGAAAATATATATATTAATCCATAAAATGCTTTTCTTGCATTATAGAATGCTAATGTTATTAACGGTGCTGTAATTAGCCATCCTAAAGAAGCATTAAAAGAAGCAAGATTAAATATTAAAACTGTTCCTATAATATAAAATGAAATGTTAATTATAAATTTCTTTATTGTATAATTAAAAAATTTTGTTGTTGATATTATAAGGATTGAAATATAAATTAAAGAAATAATTATAAGAGCAAAATAATCAGAATCGCTAATTGTTGCATATAAAGAAGTCAAATAACTAATTCCACCAAAAATAACTGCAAAAGCTAACAATCTATCTATAATATGATAATTGTTTTCATCAATAAAAGTATATTGGTGATGCTTAAAAAATAAATTTTTTAATTCTGAAAGAAAATTATTAAAATTCTTAATGTTCATAACATAAAAATAATTAAAAAAAATATTTTATTATTATTCTAATTAATACTTTTGTTTTTTATTTAAGTATTAAAAATGGAAAACAATAATAATATAACATTTTGGAGTTTAATACCTTTTGTATTAATGCTTTTAGCTATAGCAATTTTACCATTAACTAACCCACATTTCTGGGAAAAAAATAAAAATAAATTATTGGTTTCATTAATATTAGGAATACCTACTGCATTATTTTTGATTTTTAACAGATTTACAAGCGAATTAATTCACTCTATAGTATATGATTATATACCGTTTATTATTTTATTAGGTTCTCTGTTTATAATAACGGGCGGAATTCTCATTAAAGGTGATATAGAAGCAAGGCCATATATTAATTCAATATTTTTAGGTATTGGAGCTATTTTAGCTTCGTTTATGGGCACAACTGGTGCAGCAATGCTATTGATTAGACCATTATTGCAGACAAATGAAGAGAGACAATATAAAAGTCATACAGTCTTATTCTTTATAGCAATAGTAGCAAATTGTGGTGGATTACTAACACCATTGGGCGATCCACCGTTATTTATGATGTATTTACGTGGCGCAAGCTTTGAATGGTTTTTTGAATTATGGAAAGAATGGTTGTTTGTAAATTCTTTATTGATTATTATATATTTTTTTGTAGATAGTTACTATTGGAAGAAAGAAAGTGACAAAGCAAAGATATTGGATATTTCTAAAAAAGAACCAATTACTATTTCGGGGAAAATCAATTTTATATTTTTAATAGGAGTTGTTTTATCAGTTGCATTTATCAATTCAAATACTTTATCTATTATTAAAGAAAATCGCAATTTAACTTTTATTAGAGAATTATTATTAATAATAATGGCTATTTTATCTTTAATTTTTACTACTAAAGAGCTTAGGAAAGAAAACAAATTTAATTGGGAACCAATCGAAGAAGTAGCATACCTATTTTTTGGTATATTTATTACAATGGTTCCTGCACTTGAGTATTTAAAAATAAATGCAGACAATATAGGAATAGAATTAGCACATCAATTTTATTATTTTACAGGTATATTAAGTTCATTCTTAGACAATACACCTACTGCTGTTACTTTTTACTACCTAGAAGTTGGATTGGTTAAAACTCACCCTGAATTAATTAAGAATGGATTAGATATAGTAGCAGGAATTCCCGAGAATATTATGTCGGCAATATGCCTTGCTGCAGTACTATTTGGTTCGATGACTTATATAGGAAACGGACCAAATTTTATGGTAAAGGCAATAGCAGAAAATCAAGGAATTAAAATGCCTGATTTCTTTGCTTATGTTTTTAAATTCTCATTAATTGTATTATTACCAATTTTTATATTAGTTCAATTAATATTTATTAAATAAATTTCAAAATTTTAAACTAAAAACTAATTTATAAAAATCTTTTATACTTGGATTTTCTAATCCGTTTGTATATTGATATAAATCAAAACCACAAGAAAACCAAAGTTCAGCAATAGATTTTGTTTTGAATTTAATAGAAGGACCTATCCAATGATAAATAGTATTTATAGAATTAATATATTTATCCTCTTCTTTTAGTAAAAAATGATCATAATATAATCCAAGATCAATATTTTTATTAATTTGATACCATAAATTGTAAAAGTATTGTATTTGGTCTCTATATTTATCAATTAATTCTTCTCTACGTAAACCTTTCCAATAAATAAATCCAATTGTATGATTTATTTGCCCTGTAATAATGTTAAAATATATTGCTGGGACTATATTATCACCAATTACATAGCGAGCTCCACCCGATTGAAACTTACAATTTCCTAATCCTAAACTAGGATTAATATTTAAATTACCATCTAAAAATGAAAAATTTAATCCGATTCCAAATTCTGTCAATAATCCAATTCCACCTTGATTTCCTGCTAATGCATCTTGAGTCCAGAATATACCGTAATACGTAAAAAATTTGTTTTCAGCAATCTGGAAACCTCCATTTATAAATGGATAAAAACCAAATGATGGGTCTTGTGCTAATGAAATTATGATGTATGAATTATCATCTTCAATTTCTTTTGAGTATAATTTTAAAATCAAAGTTGAAAAAAAAACTATTGTTAATATTTTAATTTTCATAAATAAACTTTAATTAATTAAACAATTTTCAAAAATATAAAATCCTTCTTCTAAAACTTCTTTTTTAATATCTAAAACAGGTCTAAATCTAATAGATTTTTCACCACAAGGTAAAATAAATAAGCCATTATCAAAACATTTTTTTAAAAATTCCTTCCTTTTAGCTTTTTCTTTAAAATCAATAGCTCCGAATAAACCTTTATTTCTAGGATTTTCTAATATTTCGGGATATTTTAATACAACTTCATTTAATTTATTATTTAAAAATAAACCTAATTCCCTAACATTCTCTAAAATCTTTTCACTTTCAATAATCTCTAAATAAATTCTCGATCTTACCATATCAATTAAACTCCCGCCCCAAGTAGAATTTATTCTACTTGATACTTTAAAAACGTTTTCGGGTTCAGTATCAATTCTATCAGTTACCAAAATACCGCAAACTTGCATTTTCTTACCAAAACACATTAAATCAGGTTTTACATCTAATTGTTGGTGTGCCCACCAAGTTCCTGTAATTCCTACTCCAGTTTGGATTTCATCGAATATAAGTAATATATTATTTTCATCGGCTATTTCTCTTAATTTTTTTAAAAATTCACTTCTGAAATGATTATCCCCACCTTCGCCTTGAATAGGTTCTATTATTATCGCTGCAATATCATCTTTATTATCAATTAACACTTGTTTAATTTGTGATATTGCAATCTCTTCAGTTTTAATAGTATTTTCGATATTTTCGCTTGTTAATGGAAATTTTAATTTAGGATTGATAATTCTTGGCCAATCAAATTTGGGGAAGAATTTTACTTTATTGGGATCGGTATTAGTTAAAGACATTGTATATCCACTCCTTCCGTGAAAAGCTTCTTTAAAGTGGATAATTTTAGTCCCTTTCTCTGATTGATATCCCTTGCGGAAATTTTGACGTATTTTCCAATCGAAAGCAGTTTTTAAGGCATTTTCTACTGCCAAAGCACCGCCACTAATAAAAAAAACATATTTGAAATAATTAGGAACAGCAATCTCAAACAAAGTCTTTACAAACGAAGCCATTTCGGTTGTATAAACATCAGAATTAGAAGGTTTATTTATAGCGATTTTACCTAAATAATTTATAGTTTCTTCTTTTAAAAATTCGGGATGATTAAGTCCTAATGGAACAGATGCAAAAAAAGAAAAGAAATCAATGTATTTCTTTCCTGTTCTGGCATCTATTAAATAAGAACCTTTGCTTTTATTTAAATCCAATACAAAATCAAATCCATCTACAAGCATATACTTGTTCAAAATAGAATGAACATCCTCAGGTTTAATGTTATAAAAATTTACATTAATATTTTTTAATAATTCCATCGTAATTTCCTTAATTATTTAAAAAAAAATAAGTTTAATTATTAATAAATTAACAAAAATTAATTTTTACGTCTTTATTTCTAAGAGAGATGACTTTTAAAAATGATAAAAGAAATAAGCGTTAAATATAGAATAGTAAAAGAAATGAAGGAATTACCCCTAATGGTAACTACATCGAAATTACAAAACTTAGCTGATGTTGCTTTTAATCTCATAATTAAAAGTAATAAATAATAATTAAATAAAGATTATTTATAAAAATGATTTTAATGTTAAAAAAAAATTTAAAAAAATTAATAATTTGTTAAAAAAATTGATTTTTATTTAAAAATATTTTGTAATTTTAAAAAATTGAATTTGCAAAATAGAAACGAAAAAAATATTATAATAATATTAAAGGAGTATTACTCTAATGACTATAAAAAATTTTTCAACCAGAACTAAAAAGTTCAAAGTAAGCATTCAGCACGTTATAATTTTATTTGTAATGTTTATTGCTTTCTTCTGGTTTTATTTCTTTTCAATAATGCCAAACTTAATAGCAGGGTTTGTTGTTCCATTATTTCAACCTTCATCAGAACAACAGTTAAAAATTGGTTTCGTTAAATTTGATGGATTAGTTTGGGCTTCGACGGCAAAAGAAAATGTTGCCCAAGCATCTGGAAAACAAATCACTGCAAAATTGATTAATAAAGAATATATATTTGATTTTACTTTTAATTCTAGAAATGAACAAGACCACGGTTATGTAAAAACAAGTGGAGAATGGTATGCTAAAGCACCTGTATTAGGCGAAGAAGCGATAATTTTGGAACCTTGGATAGGTTTTGCTTTCTTAGCAGCAGTTTTTGCAATGGTAACTGCTTTAATAATTACTATGTTTATGCCATCAAGCATAGGTATAATGGCTGTATTATTCGATAGACAAATCGAAAACACTAAAGTAAAATTACGTCTTCAGACTGGTTTTAGTGATGATGTAATTGAACTATTAATAATGCCCGATGATAAATTAGCTGAAAAAGAAATTCACGAAGTAAGAAGTGCTTTTAGATTAATTTGGGATAGAACAATGACCGAAGATATTGCTTCTCCATTCCAATCAGCACGTTTCGAAGATGTATTTGATGATGATACTGATATCGTATTCTTTAGAAATGAAGCAATTTATACTAGAATTAAGGAATTTTTCTCGGATTTCGTAGTAATAGAAATAATTGATATTAAAAATGCTCTTCTATGGAGAAGAAATAGACTTCACGTTCCCAAAGGCTTTAGGCTATATATGTCTCATTATTTTACTGAAAAGTATTCAAATTTAGTAACAGGCTTAGCTTATGGTGGTGCTGCACTTCTAATTGTTGCTGTAGGGATTAGAGGTTTGAAGTTTATACCTGCCACAAGACCTTCATTTATATTATTGGCAATTACATTAGAATTTACAATGCTTTCATTATTAGCTCTTACATTAATGTATACTGAAGAAGAAGAAAGAATGGATAAAATGTTAAAGAAAATGGAAGATGCTAATCGTAGCCAATTAGAAGCTTTACGTGGGCAACAAGCAGATATACACCAATTATCTAATGCATTAGTAGGACAAACTGCTGAAATAATTCGTACTAGAGTCCAACAAGCAATCGAAGAATATATGACTACTGGTGATAATATCCAAAAAGAGGTTGCTGCAGCCATAGCGGATAAAATTTTAATTAATTTAAAAGATGATAATCATCAATCAAAATATAAAACTTTTGGTGGCGAAACACGTAGATAACTAATTAATTATAATATTAAAAACAAGCCATAGATGTAACTAATCTATGGCTTGTTTTGTTTATATAAATTATTACAATTAGTAATATATTTAATTGTCTATTTAAAAAATATATTGAAATGTATGAATGTAATAAAAAAATTATTTAACTTAATTTTAATTTTTATTCCAATAAGTGTTTTTGGAAGTTTTTATTCCGTAGATCTTTCTGAATCAAATATTATTCTAAAAATTAGTAAAAACCAATTATCAAATTATAAACCTTTAAATAAAAATAATAATACAGATGAAAATTTTGTCTTAACTTTCGTTTATGATGGTAATTTACCAAAAATTAATACTTTAAACGATTATATCAAAGTTCAAAATTCTGGCATTATAAGAAAATTAAATACATTTCAATTATTAATTAATAAAAATTATATCGAAAATTCTGATTCTATAATTAAAATAGAAATTAAATTTCCTTTTAATTATAAATTAAATTATCAATTTGATAAACTAAAAGATATTGCCTTTTTTGAAAATGTTATAAATAAAGAACATATTATATTTTTAAAAGAAAAAGCAAATATTTTAGCTGATAAATTATTAGAAAATAATAATTGGATAAATTATAATTTAGAATATCTAAAATTCTATACTAAGCAAGATGGTATAGGAATAATAACAGGTAATGATATTTTAAAAATTCAACCTAATTGGGAAAATATCAACCTCCAAAATTTAATATTATATCAAAGAGGAAAAGAAATACCGATTTATATAGTTGATAACAATTATAGTTTAGATGTTAATGATACAATAATTTTTTTAAGTAGTAGAGCTTTTGGAGATACTACATATTACGAAAATTATACAAATAATGAAGCATTTTTCCTAACATATGAACCTATGAAAATAGGTAAAAGATTTGAGTTATTTGAAGAAAATAATAATCCTATCGATTTTACAGATAAAATTTATATAGAGAAACATATAGAAAGAGAAGTAGAATACTCAACAGGTTCACTTTTTATCAGGAATTATTTTGAAAATAAGGTAGAGCAGAGTAATCATTTTGATACAAGAACAGTAATGGGAGAAGGTTGGTTTTGGAAAATTCTTTTTCCTAAAAAGAAATGGTACGAGAATGATAATTATAAATCTGAAAAGTTTAATAATATTATTAATATAAATTCTGTCGATAATGAAAATATAAGCGTTAAGATGTTTTATCAATCTGCACAAGATTCTATAAATGCAGATACTAAATATCCCGATAGAGAAACTAAATTTAAATTGAAATACGAAATTAATGGATTATCTCAGAAAGAAAAAGTATTTAATGGATTTCTAAAAGATAGTTTGGAATTAATTATTGAACCAAATAAAATTTTAGACGGTAACAATTTAATCAAAATTATATCAGAAGAAATAGATCCTGCTAATTCAGAAAGAATATTAATTGATTATTTTAAATTAACAGGTTTTGTAAAGCCAATAGCGGAAAATGGTATATTGAATTTTTATAATAAAGAAGAAAAAAATGTTATTTTAAGTACTTATAATTTTAAAAGTCCTAATGCAATTTTAATAGATAAAACTAATAACAAAATTATAAATACAAATAAAATTGAATCCATAAAAGGGCATTTAATTAGAATTTCAGCAAACTCATTTGATACAAATTTTGTTTCATTAGGAATTAATGACTCAATTGTTAGTGCTTATGGTAATGGATTACATTTCTTTATTAATTCTGCTCCTGATTATAACAAATTTATTTATTTAAATTCAAACAATAATGAAGCACAAATAGTTCAAGAAATTCAAAAATTAAATAAAGGTTCAGTAATTTTAATTGCTGCTTCAGGAAATAATAAAGTAAGTGTATTAAATAATGAATTAATAAAATTAGGTGTAAAAGCAAATCTGTCAAATTTGAATGGGAATTGGATATTTGGGAAAATAATTGGGTCTGACTTAAGTTACGAAAAATTAGAAACTAATAATCTTGTGAAACTGACAGTTTTTGATGAAAACGAATTAGGAAATAGCTATAATCTAAAATTTAAAGTTAATCTAAATCCTAATTCTGAAATTTTAATAGTAGATGATAAATCGTTTGAAAAACCTTATTTAGAAAAAGCTAAATTCGAAAAATTAGATGATAATTCTGAGTATGATGCTATTTTTATTACGCACAAAAATTTTTATGATGCTGCATCGAAATTAAAAAAATATAGAGAAAACACGCAAAATTTAAAAATTAAATTAATTGATGTAGAAAGTATATATAATCAATTTAATTATGGTAACGAAAGCCCTCACGCTATAAAAAATTATCTTAAAAATTTATATAAATCTAATAAAAATATTCCACGTTTTCTACTTCTTTTTGGAGATGCAAATTGGGATGCAAGAAATTTACTACCTAAGTCTATCAGTAAGAATTTTTTGCCTGTTTATGGGAATCCAGTTAGTGATTGGTGGTATTGCTTGTTAGATGGCGATAATGATTTCGCTCCTGATATAATTGCGGGCAGAATACCTTGCAATACAATTAACGAAGCTTATGCTGTAGTAGATAAATTAATAGAATATGATACTTTATCTCCTGAAAAATGGATGAAAAATTTTTTGTTTTTAACAGGTGGATTGGATAGCCAAGAAAGAAATAGATTTTATATGATGGTTAGAAATTACTATGAAGATATAATTATAAATAATATTGTATGTGGAACAATTGATTATGTTAGAAAAAAAGAAAATTTACCAAGTGCTTCTAGTCAAGGTACTGAAATAAGAGAAAAAATTAATAACGGTGCTTTATGGACTATTTACTTAGGCCACGCTGCATCTGAAATATTCGAATTAGATGGATGGAATGCAAATAGTTTAAATAATAAAGGAAGATACGGTATTTTAGCTACAATTTCTTGTAATACAGGTGCATTTGCAGAGCCTAATCTTATAAATTGTAGAAATGAAGAATATCTTAAAGTTCCTGATAAAGGATTTATTGCTGTGCTTGGTTCTACAACCTTAGGATTTGTTTTCGAACATAATTATATAGTATATTCAGCAATGGAACTTCTATTAGATTCATCAAAAAAGCAAAGAAATTTGGGAGAAATTTTTAATTATGGGAAATCAAAATTAAGTCCGATATCATTTCAATTATTTACTTTATATCATTTTTGTTTATTAGGAGATCCTACCACAAGGATTAGATTTGGAACCAATACAGATGCGTATTTTGTAAAAGAAAGTATAAGATTAATTACAGAAAATAATTCCGAACAACCCGTTGAAGATGACAATTATGTTTATATTCAAGGAAAATTTAATAATTATGGATATAACAAAGATACGGTTTATTATCTTTATTTAATTAGGGAATGGAAAAATTTAACGGATACTCTAAGCATAAAGTTCAATTCTATTTGTAATGAGCAATTTTTTAATTTTAAACTTGACATAAATAATAAAGCTGGATTACATAAATTAAAAATTATAATTGATTCCGAAAATTACTTAAATGATAGTGATCAAACTA
>Ga0308419_1003287_pt1 | contig 10126 bp, 5 predicted proteins | sample HotsprSampleMS50_FD_203674 | JGI IMG/M metagenome (GOLD analysis project Ga0308419, IMG submission 203674) | Hot spring phototrophic mat microbial communities from Mushroom Spring, Yellowstone National Park, Wyoming, United States - 20090730_MS50 ... | reverse complement strand
CGCCAGGGATCCCTGCGGTTCCAACTCCGGCCAGAATCGCAAACAAAAGGACGCCGAGCTGTTGCCACAGCGTGAGATCGGCTCCAAAGACTTGTGCCAAAAAAAGGACGACAACGCCTTCATACAGAGCCGTTCCGTTTTGATTGCCGGTTGCCCCGACAGTCAAGATGAATCTGGCGATGTGTGGTGGAATGCATAGATTCTTCTCTGCAACCTGGATGGCGGTGGGCAGAGTCACACTGGATGATGCCGTTCCAAAAGCCGTTGGTATGACTGGGCCTAAATTGCGAAAGAATCGGTCGGGCCGCACTCCGCTGAGCCACAACGCGATGGGATAGACCACAAACATCTGGAGTAGTAACCCTCCCACCACGACAAGGGCGAAACTCAACAACGGTAGAATGAGTGAAATCCCCAGGCGAGTCGCTGCAACAAACATCAAGCATGTGACCCCAAAAGGCGCCAGAATCATGGCCCAATCGACAACGATCATCGAAATCTTGTAAAGACTTTCCAAAACGCGAATCCAGGGTTCTGCCTGCGTTTCTGCCTTGATTGCTGCTGCCCCAAGAATCAACGCGAAAAACATAATGGCGAGCATGCCATTTCCTTTGGAGGAACCATCGAGTGCACCGACAGCCTCTTGGAGCGGATTCTCCGGAATGAGGTCAAGGATGATATCAGGGACTCGCTTAATCTGTCCTTCCTGCGGCAGCTCACGACGGCCAAAGCGATCTTCAATGGTTCTTTGTTTCTCAGCAGAAATTGCTTTACCAGGCGCCACAGTGGTCACAAGTCCCAAACCGATCAACACGGAAGCGGATGAAAACACGACCGTCATGAGAATGGCGAACAAGCCAAGCCGACCAAGCCTCCGCAGATCCCGAAACTCGACCACCGCTAAGACGAGTGCCGAAAAGACCAAGGGCAGGACGACACTCAGGATCAACCTCAGGAAGATCTTCCCAAGAGGTTCGATAACATAATCGACGCTCCAGTGAATTGCCGAGACAGGCAACCATCGCCCGGGAAAGGTATCCGGATGCTGGCCGGCGTAATCAATGGCCAGATTGACGATCAGGCCTGCTCCAAGCCCAATCAAAAGCCCGAAAAGCAGAGATCTCGACCGTCGATCGTGTGGTTTTGCGGCTTGTGGCACTGAAGAACTCTCAAGTTTTGTTTGAAATTGATTCTCAGGATCCATATGAGACGGTAGCACTAATCTTTGAAAAGAGACGTCAATAACAGATAGTACTCATACACCTCGCCAGCTCATCTATAACGGCCAGTATTCGGGCAGATGTCTGCGTTTTGTTTGGAGCTAGGTCTCCTGGCATTTCAGCCCCGACAAACAGATCCCGCCGAAGGGGGGCGGAGGGGCACGCTTGTCGTGCCCGGCCAAGCGGAATGGACAATCCAATATGATGCGACGGACGCGAGAATCGCGTCCCTCCGAGCAGCGGACCTGACAAGCAGGTCCCTCCGAAAGCGGAGTTGGAGCAGGGGCCGAGGGCACGCTTGTCGTGTCCACCAAAACTCGTCGCCTTACCTGTAAATCTGATATACACTATGGGCACTTTTGCGCAAAACTCTGGTTGATGCTCGTCCTATGGATCATTGTTGGAACTTTTCGCCTGGCAAAGACAACTGTGTGAAGGTACGGAACACGTGTTCAATCGCCTGGCTGCTCGGGATCTCATCATGGCACCACAAGCCGTATCGGAGGTTCAGCGTTGTCCCCTTTTCCAAATTGATTGGTCCGTTGAGAGTCAAACATATTCCCATCCAGCCGTCATCACGGACGTGAAAAGGATTGGGGAAGCCTGGGTTATTTGGGTGATCGAAGAGTGTGATGCCCGCATGTTTCCCCGCTGCCACTGGTCCGCTGTAATCCATCCACCGAGCGGGCAAACGAAACACAGCCTTTTCATTGATGCCACCCTCACTGTTGAGAATTCGGCCGCCACCGTCCCGTACTCCGATCGTTTTCGTCATCCGTACGCCGATCAGCCCGAATGGTGTCTCGCCGAAGGTTACGGGATTCTCCGTGGCTGGAGTGAAGGATGAATCAATAATCACAAGGTAACCGGCCGACAAAGCCGATTGGGGGTCAAGCCATGCGTTTTCTTCCGGTTTTAGGAGCTGCACCGTTACGCGGCGCTCTTCTTTGAGCAGTGGGACGCCCTGTTCCCCAACCCATTCGATTTCACCGCGAAGCCAAGCCACCGGAGCTGCTAAGCCGGCTGGGGAGTTTGCCGGTTGTTCTTCGTATTCCACGACCTGGTGACAAATGATCCGGGCCTGAGTCCGGTCGGACCAGAAATCCGACTTATTGACATCGGCATGTGACATCCAAACTGAATTATGGTGGCTGTGACTGACGGGGTCATGGGGATGACCCATCCTGGTCAATTCCCACCCTGAAGGGCTACGTACCGGATAAAGAAACGGACGAAAGAGCGTTGGGCCGAAATGAAATCGTGTTAACTCCATCTGATTGGGAACAAAGACAAATGCGGCTTGACTGTACGGCTGAGGATGAACCTGCAAAGGCGGCAGCGGGGTGGACTCTGGCGAACCGACTTCGTCAGCCAGCGCGGCGCTCCAGGCCACCACTGCAAGGACAGCGGCTGCGACAAGCCAAGAATAGGCCCATCCCGACCCTGGGAGAATCCGTCGCGCCATTACAAAGGGATCGACCCGCCGAGGGGAACGGCAACAGACACGAGACGAAATACTCACATTAGGGGGTGTCATGGGCGACCTCATTGTTTTATGCAAAAGGTGCCGTGGAAGCCCGGTTACTGTTGCCATCACAACCCTTGACGTAAACATGGAAGCGAGGGTGCGATCGCCCATTGTAACTGTTGCGGATGTTGGCCGCAACAAACCGGTCTTTTCGGTGTCTGAAGGATGACGATAATGGAACGATTCCGGCGACAAAAGAAAGCGGTAGCGTCTCGAGCGGCCGGAAGTTCGCTTTAACACTACTTTCAGTTTGAGACCGAAATGTTTTCACGAGAGTTTGAAGTTGAATCGAAGGCTGAACTTAGGCGGGATCCGGTCATTGGCCGCTGGGTCATCATTTCGCCGCAGCGGGCTGCCCGCCCTCAGGAATTCGATACTCGCCCCAGGCGGATCCGGCACGGTCCCTGTCCCTTCTGCCCGGGGAACGAAGCTCTGACCCCGCCTGCCATCTTGGCGAAATACGGGACTTCCGAATCATCCGGGGAGGGACCGTGGAAGGTCCGCGTGATTCCCAATAAATATCCCGCCCTGGTGGACTGTCAAGATATGTCTATTAATTCTGGTATCTATTGTGGGCGATCCGCCATTGGGTGTCACGAAGTGCTTATTGAGACTCCGCGACACGTCCAGAGTCTCTCAGAGCTAACGCAAGATGAAGTCCGAGACGTTCTGGACGTGCTGATCCTGCGTTTGGGAATGCTAAAGACAGACAAGCGACTGCAATATGCCATGGTCTTCAAGAATGTTGGCCCTACGGCTGGGGCGTCGATTGAGCATACTCACAGTCAGATCATGGCCACCCCAATTATCCCAGATCTTGTCGAGGCAGAATTGGCCGGCGCGAGGTCCTTTTTTGAAAGCCACCAAGGGTGTATCTATTGTCGAATAATCGAGGAAGAAATGTTGATACGCGAGCGGGTGGTTACCTTATCGCCGCATTTTGTCGTGATCTGCCCTTTTGCTTCTCGCTTTCCCTTCGAGACCTGGCTTCTACCTCGGGAGCACACTTGGCGGTTCGAGGAGATGGGAAAAGATTGCCGGGATGAGTTCCTTGCGGTTTTGCAGGAAACGATCGGGCGGTTGGAAGGCGCACTCCCGGGCACGGGTTACAATCTCATTCTTCATAATGCCCCCCTGCGAGACGAGGTTCCGTTTTACCATTGGCACATTGAACTGTTACCGAGTACCTCGCGCCCAGCCGGATTCGAATGGGGGAGCGGTATCCATATCAACTCCGTATTTCCCGAATTTGCGGCGCAAACCCTCCGTGACCCGCGTTTCGGTTCGGTCGATTGATAATATATTCAGGATAGGCAAACTGGAGTATGCAGGGTGACATTGTCGATACAGTAAACAAAGAGGGTTAGAGAAAAGAAGGCTGGTGCCAGCCCGCCAGAATGCCCCTTTCACGGGAAAAGTTCCTGCCCGCGGTTCATTTAATCTTCGGGCGAAGCCCTCTGTAACTGTCGTCCGTTGGTTCTTTCCGTCCGCTAAGGTTACTCCGTTTCGACAGAGTTGCACCGATGAATCAGCCTATGATGCCTTCCACCCCAAGGGTCCGTCTTGTTCTTTTGCTCCACGATCATCAGCCCGTTGGTAATTTTGACCATGTTTTTCAGCAGGCCTACGAGGATAGTTATCGACCGTTCCTGGAAGTGTTCAAGCGTTGGGACGGGATCAAGATTTCGCTCCATACGAGTGGGCCATTAATCGAATGGCTTGATTCCGTCCATCCCGGCTACCTGGACGAGATTAGCCGACTGGTGCAAAAAGGTCGCATCGAGGTCATCGGTGGACCGTTTTATGAACCGATTCTCGCGATGATCCCGTCTCACGACCGAATCGGGCAGATTCGGCGCTATAGCCGATGGTTAGAGAATCGACTTGGCGCCAAGATTCGCGGCATGTGGGTTCCAGAACGGGTTTGGGAGCAATCATTCACGAAAGACATCGTGGCGGCTGGAATCGAATATACCGTTCTTGACGATTATCACTTCAAAGCGGCTGGGCTTCGGGACGAGCAGCTTGACGGATACTATTTGACCGAGGATGAGGGGCATTTGCTCGCTGTTTTTCCGGGGAGCGAACGCCTTCGTTACACGATTCCTTTTGCCGAGCCGCATGTCACCATCGATTATCTGCGGCAAATTGGGGATCGACATCCCGGGGCGGTCGTTGTCTTCGCCGATGATGGGGAAAAATTCGGGACGTGGCCAGAAACAAAGAAACACGTCTATGAGGATCATTGGCTGGAGCGATTTTTCGAAACGATCGTAGAAGCGCAAGATTGGCTTCAAGTGTGTACTTTGGGCGAGGCCTACGATGCGGTTTCCCCACTTGGAAAAATCTATTTGCCCGATTGCAGTTATCGGGAAATGACAGAATGGGCCTTGCCGGTGGAACAACAGAAAGAGCTGGAGTCACTGCGTCATAGTCTGAATCATGATCCGCAATGGCATCGTGTCGCGCGTTTCATCCGAGGGGGCTACTGGCGGAATTTCCGCGTCAAATATCCGGAAGCCAACGAAATGTATGCCCGTATGATGGAGGTTAGTCACCGCGTTCACAAGGCCCTTGCCTCGGATGCGACCGACTCGGTTTTACGGCAAGCACAATTGGACCTGTACCGCGGTCAGTGTAATTGCCCCTACTGGCATGGGGCCTTCGGGGGGATCTACCTCCCGCACTTGCGAAACGCAGTGTATGAACATTTGATTTCGGCTGATAATCTGCTTGAACAGCGTTTTCGTGGCCAGCAGTCCTGGGTCGATGTGCGGGCGGAAGACTTCGATTTTGATGGGCAGCCGGAGATTCGGCTAGCTAACGATCAGATGATTGCCTACATTGCACCGTCTCGCGGCGGCCAGCTCTACGAATGGGACATACGCTCCATCAAGAGAAACTTGCTCGCCACGATGACACGCCGACCTGAAGTGTACCACGAGAAGGTACGAGCAGGGGCAACGGCTCAACACGATGGCTGTGCCAGCATTCATGATCGGGTGGTCTTCAAACAGGCGGGTTTGGAATCGCAGGTCCAATATGATGGGTATTCCAGAAAATCCCTCGTTGATATCTTTTACAGTCCCGAAACCACGCTGGAGCAGGTCACGAGAGGGCAGGCGGTTTTCTGGGGCGATCTCACAAACGTGCGATACGAGGCAACCGTTCACGCCAATCCTGATCGCATGCGAGTCATCATGACGCGTGAGGCAATGGTATTGGACCAGCTCGTGCGAGTGACCAAGGCCGTTGCTTTAAGCGAGGGGAGTTCTACGCTTGAGGTTGCCTACCGCTTAGAAAACCTGCCCGCAGATCGACCACTCGTTTTCGCAGTGGAGTTCAATTTCGCCGGCCTTCCCGCTAATGCCGAGGATCGCTTTTTTGAAAGCTTGCAGGGCACGAGGCTGGGGCATTTGGGGACACAGCTCGATTTGGAGGCAACTTCGGGATTGGCGGTAGTCGATCGCTGGCTGGGCTTACAGGTTCAAATGGCCTTCTCACGTCCCACAAATCTTTGGACATTCCCCGTGGCGTCGGTCAGTCAGTCGGAGGGTGGCTTTGAGCTGGTCCACCAATCGGTAGCGATTCAGCCACACTGGTGGGTAACACCTGACGCCACAGGGCGATGGTCGGTTATCATGCGATTGGCTAGCAGTACGTCGGCCGATTCGCCGATAGTATCTGTTCCTGAGTTTGCGACCGCCGAGCTTTGAACCTGGCACTGACGGCAGATTGTCCTTTCATGCCGACGGAAGCGGCTGGGTGCGGTAGTTATGCTGCCACTCGATTGGCCGCTTTGCGGCGCGCGACTTCATCCACGAATTCCTGGAAGACGCGAAGGTCGAGGGCCGAGGCAGCCTCACATTCAGGGTGATACTGCACACCAATCGCGAACCAATCGGGATCCTGGCTCTCGATGGCCTCGATGATTCCGTCCGGTGCAACTGCAGAGATCTTGAAGATAGGAGCCAGATCGAGGACAGCCATGTGGTGTCGGCTGGCGACGCGAATTTCACCATCCCCGTAAACTCGATCAATGAAGGATTTCGGCGTCACAACAAGCCCATGACGATGATAAGGGTCGTGGGGATCCCGATGGTCCATAGCGTCGTCAAAGTCATCGCGGATATGCAACGAGAGCGTTCCACCTTGAGAGACATTGAGCAACTGTATTCCGGCCCCAATGCCGAGAACAGGCATGTGACGCTCTGCAATGATTTTTGCCACAATTCGATCAAAGTCTTCGCGACGCGGATGCATAAGGCGAGTCGTCGGGTGGTGATAACAGCCATCACGAAGGGGATCAAGGTCCTCTCCGCCTATCAAAACGAACCCGTCGAGCCCTTCGAGGGCTTGCTCGATATCCCGTCGGTTGACAAGTGGCGGAATAGCAACCGGGATGGCCTGTGCTCTGATCAGGCAGTCAAAATAGCCAGCAGGGATTTCCGCCACATATCCCTTTCCTTCGACCTTGCCGAAATCCATGTTAAGACCAATCAATGGTTTACGACGCATTCTTGACCTCCTTGTTTAAACGATCCTTTGCTTAAAAAACAAGACGTCACCGCAAGACTAATAGCACCTCCTGAGTTAGCTGCGGAAAAAACACCAGAACAGCTTGAATTGCAACGGCCTGAGTGACGAGAAAAGGCCAATCGAACGACGATTGAATTGAGGTGGGCTGAAGACGAGGCTGGCACGGACTAAAGAGAGGAACACCGGCTTTGCATTTGTCATCCTTGCCACGGTTATCGCCTCCATGCGAATTACAGTGAGTCAGTTCAATCCTTTTCCTACCATGCCGCTCCGGAAACCGATACGTTGATGAAACTCATCGTATTTCCAACGGCCTTTACGACTCTGCCTGTCCTGTCTCATCCATCCGTGTTCTGGCCCGTCTGTCCCTTTTTTGCTGGTCTCCCGAGACCTAGTAGCTTCTTCGATCTTGAAGCTTAGTCACAAAGATGTCATGAGGTCGTATCAACAACCAGCAAGCTCTATTGCCCGCGTTTGGAACGTTATGCTCAGCCGGCCAACGTCGTTTTCGTGGTAATTTACCGAGAACCGCAGACTTGTCAACATGACCTCAACATTTTGGCGAACAAGGTTGATAAGCACAAAAAGTTGTAGTGATAGCAGTGACTTCATCCCTGGATGAAAGCGAAGTGTTTTTATTTATCACGATATTCGTGACGTGGCGGACTGGGTTAAGAGGTATCGTGGTGGCTGTTTCGAAGATCGCAGGGGCAAGCTTGTCGTGCCCGCGGCATCGGGATGGATTATCAAACGCTATGCAACGGACGCGACAAGCGCGTCCCTCCAAAACGGACCCGACAAGGATGCCCCTTGAACCATCGCTGTTCGATAAACGACGGCCACTTTGCGATGGGCACGCGATAAGATAAAGTAATCAGAACACAGATTGAATGCATGGAGGAAATGTGGTTTGCTTGATTCGATTGCCGGATTAGACCGACAGGAATCTGGCATCCGTTCATGAAGGCACGACGGGGGATGGATAATGCGGCGATTAATGTTTGCCTGTATGATTAGTGGAACCATTGGGGCCGTGGCAGCTGTCGGTGCTGTCAAGTCTGGTGTGAGTGCCCTGATGTGGAATTCGCAGGGTATGTCTCAAAGCCGGACGCCAGGTGTACGAACTGCGGCCCAGTTCCCCCAAGCTCCTGCCGCTGTTCCGGGCCGCGGCGTGATGGCTCCTTATTCAAACGTAATGGTTGATGGCAGCATAGGCATCGCGGCCCAAGCACCAGCGGCGTGGGAAACATTGCTTCCGCCCGTCGGACAGTTCACGCCGGATGAGTTGGTCAATATCGCCGTGTATGAAAAGGCAAACAAGAGTGTCGTCAACATTCGAACCAAAAGCATTCAGGAAGGGGCGTTCTTTTTCATGAACATTATCTCCGAAGGCGAAGGGAGCGGAAGCGTTATTGACCGTCAGGGACACATTCTTACGAACTATCATGTGGTTGAAGGAGCCAGAGCCATTTCTGTCACACTTTATGACGGAATGGCATACGAGGCGCAGCTCATTGGCGCTGATCCAGCCAGCGATGTGGCCGTACTCCGGATTGACGCCCCTTCGGAAAAGCTCTTTCCCATCACATTCGGCGATTCGACGGAACTGAAGGTCGGGCAAAGGGTTTTTGCCATCGGTAATCCATTTGGACTAGAGCGGACGTTGACCACCGGGATTATTTCGAGCCTTAACCGCTCCCTTCCCAATCCCCGCAGCAAACGAATGTTGAAGCAGATGATTCAGATTGATGCGGCGATCAACCCGGGAAACTCGGGTGGGCCACTGCTGGATAGCCACGGATTGGTTATCGGGATGAATACGGCCATTGCGAGTCGGACGGGCGAGAGTGCGGGAGTCGGATTTGCTATTCCAGTGAATACGCTTGCCAGAGTGGTCCCACAATTGATCCGTTCCGGTCGCGTGATCCGCGCCGACGCTGGAATTCTTCAAGTTCTGGAAACGGACCAGGGCATTTTGATTGCCTCTCTTAAACCGGGCGGTGCGGCAGAGCGAGCGGGTCTGCAAGGCTTCCGATTGATGAAAAAGACCCGACGACAAGGTCCACTCGTTTTTGAGTCAACGGTTATTGACCGCTCGACAGCCGATCTCATTGTGGCAATCGATGGAAAACCGATTCGAACGATCGACGATCTCCTGACGGTTCTTGACGGCAAACAGCCGGGTGAAAAGGCCGTTTTTACAGTTATTCGCCAGGGACGGCAGGTTGACGTTACGGTGCTTCTTGATGCCGAGGAGTGAGCTACGCGACGTCTGGCGAAAACGCCACACAAGATGGTGATCAACCTCACCGGCATCAAGCCGAGTGCTGAACCAAAGGCGCTATGTGACGCGGCTGCTTCCCCACACTCGGCGCAAATGATCCAAAATACGGCACGTAACCCTCGCCGATTTGGCGTTATTTCCCAAAGAGCCAGGTAAAAGCTCTGGCAAAAGCGCCCGAGTGTCAAAAAGCATTTACTGACGTTTGGCTCGGCGGACGTACATTCCGCTGGCAACATCGCGAGAGGCACGGATGATTTCAGGATAGGGTGTATCGCACACATCGAGGAATCCAATTTGATAATTCTCTCCGTCGCCGCGACCGGTTGTTGCCTGGTCCATCAGTTGAAACCAATGGGTTCCCACAATCATGGGATGATCGAGTGCGCTGCCGACATATCTGCGATAGGCCTCAGCCCGCTCCTCCTGATCAGCAGTTTCGCGAAGTCCCGTGTGGAACATGCCACGGTCCAGTGCCCCAAAGTGGAATTCACCAATGATCACGGGTTTGTCCAATCCGTCTGGTAGCTTGAAACCGGATAGATTGACCTCATACCG
>Ga0308419_1003285_pt1 | contig 10128 bp, 8 predicted proteins | sample HotsprSampleMS50_FD_203674 | JGI IMG/M metagenome (GOLD analysis project Ga0308419, IMG submission 203674) | Hot spring phototrophic mat microbial communities from Mushroom Spring, Yellowstone National Park, Wyoming, United States - 20090730_MS50 ... | reverse complement strand
GTTCCTCGTTCCAAAATTAAACTATATGTTGAAATATGGCTGATTGGAAGTGTGCAAGCAATATCAAGATTTTCTTTCCATTTTTCTTTTGTTTGATTAGGCAAATTAAAAATCAAATCAATGTTAAGGTTCTCAAATCCAGATTGATAAGCGGATACAACTGTTTCAATAGCAGATTTTTTATCGTGAATTCTTGTTAAAAATCTTAAGTCGTTTTCATCAAAAGATTGAATACCAATGCTTAATCTGTTGATTCCGTTTTTTCTAAAATCTAATAATTTTTCTTTATCAACAGTGCCAGGATTAGTTTCAAGAGTAATCTCCATATTTTCTGAAAAATGAAACTTACTATTTAAGTATTCTAAAATGTGAGCTATTTCATCAGGTGAAAAAATAGAAGGAGTACCGCCTCCGAAGAAAATAGTTTTAAATTTCATCTTATCTCGAAAATTATCGGAGTAATAATCAATTTCTTTTTCTAAGGAATGAATAAACTCATTTTTATTTTCAAAGGTTATAATCGAGTAAAAGTCACAATAAATACACTTGTGTTCGCAAAAAGGAATATGGATGTATAACGCAGAATCTTCCATAATTAAATGAATTTTATAATCGAACGAAATAAATTAATTTTAGGCATATTTAAACAAACTTAATTTTAATTAGGAAATGAAAATCTCTTACAAAAATATCTTATCAATTTTAATATCTGCAATTTTTATCGGATTGTTTTACAATATCCTTAATCCTAAAGGAATTCCTTTAATCAAAGAAAAGAGAGAATTAGTTTTTGAGAACGATAGTTTAATTCATTCTTTAGCAGATGAAAAAATGAATTTGAATTTAGATTCAACCCTCGATTCAATTATTGTAAACAATACAAAAGAAAAAAAAACTGATGTAAAAAATGAAGCTCTCAATCAAAATAATCTAACGGATAAAATAGAGCCATTCACAGAACCAAAGGCAATAAAGATAGATTTGGCTTATAAATTATTTAAGCAAGGTGTGAAGTTCATTGATGCGCGAATGCCAGATGATTATCAAGCTGGTCATATTAAAGGAGCTTATAACATTCCATTTGATGGCGATGAAAAATACAGAGAAATTCTCAACAACTTTTCTAAAGACGAAATTTTGGTTGTCTATTGCAGCGGAACTGATTGCGATTTAAGTATATATCTTGGCAGAGAAATTTTTGAGAAAGGATTTGAGAGAGTTTATGTATTCTTCGGTGGCTGGAATGAATGGCTTGAAAAAAATTATCCAATTGATAGAGGAACAAATGCAGAATAAATTTTTAGAATACTTCTTACTTTTAGCTAGAATTTTTCTCGGATTTATTTTCATTTATGCAGGAGCAGGAAAAATTTCAGACCCTGCAAGTTTTTCACAATCAATTCAAAATTACAGACTGTTTCCATTAGAAATCATAAACATTTTCGCTATCACCATTCCGTGGATTGAAGTGATTTGCGGACTATTACTTTTCTTTGGCATCAGCGTAAAAGAAAATAGTCTAATCATTTCTTCTTTACTTTTAGTATTTACTTTAGCAGTTGCAATAAGTATGATAAGAGGCTTGAACTTTGACTGCGGTTGTTTCGGCAAACCAAGTCCTATCGGATGGCAGAAATTAGGTGAAAATTCTTTGATGTTATTACTTGGGATAATTCTTATGATATATGATTCAAAATTGTTAAATATTGCAAGTAAAAATGAGAATAAATAATTACTGAATATTTTTTTCTATTTGTGAGATTGTATCCCTCAAAACACCGAGCGACCTTTGACTTAACAAATCAATTTTAACTAACCCCAAATCTTCAATTGAATACATATCGTATTGAGTTACAATCAATCCTAATCCTTTATTTTTTACATATTTCAAAGCAGTGTAATCTGTAATTTTTGATGGTGCTATAATGATTCCCCCCGGGTGAATACTCAAATGTCTTGGAAAATCAGCAATCTTTACAGCCATTTCTACTATTGTTTTCCACGGCTCAATTTGAAAGTTTAGATTTTGTGCTTCGGGATAAAGGTTAGATACATTTGGTAAATTCTTCGCTGAAGTCCAAGGAATTTTTTTACTGAATTCAGAAATTTCTCTATCTGTAATTCCAAATGCTTTGGCAGTTTCTCTGAATGCAGATCTTGCTCTGAAAGTTATGTGAGTTGAAATCATAGCCACATTTTCATATCCATATTTCTCAAAAACATATTTGATAATATCATCTCTTTCCTTCCAAGAGAAATCAATATCAATATCAGGCGGGTTACTTCTTGCTTTGTTAAGAAATCTTTCAAAATATAAATTATATTTAATCGGGTCAACTTGTGTTATTCCCAAACAGTAAGCCACTAAACTATTTGCTGCAGAACCTCTGCCAATAGTTATCATCCCTCGCTTTTTTGCCTCTTGCAAAATATCCCAAACAATTAAAAAGTAATCTATAAAACCTAAAGATTTTATGACTTCTATTTCATAGTTTAATCTTTCTACTGACTTTTGCTCTGCATTCGGATATAGTTTATTAAAACCTTTATACAATATTTCAAGAAAAAGCTGTTCACTTGAAATCGAATAATCATTTATAAAATGTGGTAAGTGATAAACTCCTAATTCAAGATCAACATTGCATTTTTCTGCAATTGAAAATGTGTTTTCAATGGCATCAGGAATCTTTTTGAATTGTTTATGTAACTCATCTTCTGATTTGAAATAAAATTCTTCATCAACAATTTCATTTTCATTCAGATTAGAAATTGTAGAGTTTAAATCAATTGCTCGTAAAAGTTTATGTGTTAAGAAATCATCTTTCCCAATAAAATAGATTGGATTTGTGGCGACCAACTTGATTTTTTCTTTTCTCGCAAAATCATATAAATCCAACATTTGCTTTCGTGATTTCTTAGTAATAAAAATTTCAGCATAAAAATCATTATTCCTGTTAAAACATTTTAAAATCTCAACTGAAGGAGTTATAAAAATGAGATTATCCCAAATTCGACTGACTTTGTTTTTCAATTCAAAATCTTCATTGAGGTTTCTTAAAGTTGTTATTCGACATAAATCTTTGTATCCGTTTTTATTCTTGGCAAAGATTAAAACATATTCCTGAGGTTTTTCGGGATTATCAATATAAACTCCTAAAACAGGTTTTATGTTTTCTTCTTTTGCTAATTTATAAAATTGCACCAAACCATAAACAGCGTTGTAATCCGTGAGAGCTATAGATTTAAGGTTATTCTCTTTTGCTTTGCTGATAAGAGTTTTTAAGTCAAAAGTGCCTTTGAGAAGCGAGTAACAAGAATGAACATGAAGCGGAATCATATTCCACTTTATTTTTTGTAGTTGAGATATTTTCTAACTCTGTCAGCAATATCTGTTCGATAATAAATGCCATCAAAACAAATTTTACTTATCGCATCATAAGCTTTTTTCTGAGCTTCTAAAATGTCATTATTTTTCAATACAGCAGTAACTCCGAGAACCCTGCCACCGTTTGTAAAAATTTTATTTTCTTTTTTTATTGTTCCAGCGTGATAAATAATTATTTCAGGTTCAAAATTACCTAATCCTAAAATTTCAAAACCTTTCTGATAATTGTCGGGATAACCTGTCGAAGCAGCCACAACACAAACTGCAGAACCACCATTGTATTTTATTGCATTTTTATTTAATTGTCCAACTGCGGCTGAATATAGCAGTTCAAGAAAGTCTCCTTCAAGTAAAGGTAAAACAACTTGAGTTTCAGGGTCACCAAATCTGCAATTGAATTCTATAACTTTAGGTCCATCTTTGCTGATAATCAATCCGGCATAAAGACATCCAACAAAGGGATAACCTTTCTCATTTAACATTTGAAGTGTTGGCTCAATAATTTTTTGTTCAATTTCAAGAATTGAATTACTATCTAAAAGAGGAGTGGGAGCATAAGAGCCCATTCCACCAGTGTTTTTGCCAGTATCTCCATCTCCGATTCTTTTATGATCTTGTGCAGGAGGAAGAGTTATAAAATCTTTTCCGTCTGTAATTGCGAATAAGGATGCTTCTTCTCCAAATAGAAATTCCTCAATTACAACTTTATCACCTGATTGACCAAAAACATTTGAAATAAAAATATCATCAATAGTTTCTTTGGCTTTTTGAAAATGCTCGCAAATTGTAACACCCTTTCCAGCAGCAAGCCCATCGGCTTTTATAACAATCGGATAATTTGAGTTTTTCAAATACTCCAGAACATCTTGATATTCGTTTCTAAAAAATTCTTTATACTCTGCGGTAGGAACATTTGCCTGCTTCATTACATTTTTTGCAAATGATTTGCTTGCTTCAATTTGCGCTGCCAAACTTGAAGGACCGAAAACATTAATATTTTTTTCTCTTAAAAAATCAGAAAGACCTTCAACTAAAGGTTGTTCAGGACCGATCACCACTAAATCAATTTTTTCATTCTGACAAAATGAATGTATTAAATGATAATCAGAATTATCAATATTTATGTTTGTTGAAAAATTTTCTGTGCCAGGATTTCCAGGCAGGCAGAATAAATTTCCAACAGAAGGACTTTGAGATATTCTTAAAGCAAGAGCGTGTTCTCTACCGCCCGAACCAAATACTAATACATTTCTTTTCATAGAATTTTAATTTGTGATTGAAGAATCTTTAATAAAGTTTCAACTGTAAAATCAACACGATATTTTTCTACGCTTTGTTCATTCGCAAAAGGCAGAGCATTTTGTTTATACAGCTCAAATATTTTGTAAAATGTTTTTTTAATTTCGTCTAAATCAGCTGGACTACAGAAAAAAACTGCTTCATAGTTTTCAAGCAAAAGTTTTGAAGCTCCATCAGGAATCATTGCGAATATTGGTTTTCCTGAAGCTAAATAGTAATATAATTTTGTTGGCAGGACTGCATCTATATTCTTTAGATTATCAATCTGTAGCCATAATATATCAGCAGATTTAATTTTTGATATTGCTTCCTTGTAATCAACTTTTCCGTGGTAAATTACAAACTCGTGCAGGTTGAGGATTCTAATCAAACGAATGTTTTCCTTTCCAATATCACCGACAAAATGAAGTTCGATATTTGAAGCAATATCCGGTCGTTCTAATTTCAGTTGATTGAAAGATTTAAGAAAATATTTTGCAGAACTTTCACTATTAAAGTCACCGTAATGAAGCAACACTAATTTATTTTTTATTCTTGGATAAGGTTTTATAGTCGAAAAATCTTCATAATCAAATCCTGTTTCGATTATAGTAACTGATTCAAAAGTAAGAAACGGAAAAAATTGAATTAGTTTTTCTTTAATCTTTCTATTTGAAACTATAACTTTCTCCGCAGTTTTTAAGGCTTTGTACTCTAATTTTTTGTGCTTAATCCTGTGCAAAGGTGTAGGATAAATTAAATTATATCTACCAAACCAAAGATTTCGATAATCTACTAATATCGGAATTCTTAAAGTTGAACTAATCTTTGTTAATTCAGAAAATGCTGAAAAAGGTGGACAGGAAACTAAAATTACATCAAAATGTTCTCTCTTTAATAATTCAATTACTTTTTCTTTAACCTCTTTAGCCCATCGTTTTTTACTATCAGGTACAAAAAAAATGTTTGAGATATAATTGAGCAATCTTTTTACTATTTTTCGTGGTCTTCTGATAGGGTCAACCCTACGGAAAAATCTGAAAATTCTTCTTTCTTTTATTCTGATTACTTCTATGTTCAGTTTATCTAATTCTTTTTGAAGTGATTCATCATAATTATGATCATCAATGTAATCACTTGTTATTACAGTTGATTTCCAGTTATTTCTAAGAAGATATTTTACAAATTTTAATGTTCTGACAGAACCACTCAATCTTAAAGGAGGGAAGTAATAACTGACTAAAAGTAGTTTAAAATTATTCTCTGACATAAGATTTATTTTTCTAAACTATAGTTTGGTGCTTCGTGAGTAATTTTTATATCGTGAGGATGACTTTCTTTTAATCCAGCTAAAGTGATTTTAATAAACTTAGCTTTCTTTTTTAAGGCTTCAATATTTTTTGTTCCGCAATAACCCATTGCAGCTCTCAGTCCACCAACAATTTGGTAGATTGTGTCACTCAAAGGACCGCGATATGGAACTCTGCCTTCAACACCTTCTGGGACTAATTTAGCAATATCATCTTCAACATCCTGAAAGTATCTATCCTTACTGCCATGTTTCATTGCGCCCAAAGAGCCCATACCACGATAGACTTTATAACTTCTGCCTTCGTATAAGATTTTCTCACCTGGACTTTCATCTGTTCCAGCAAAAAGACTTCCAATCATAACTGAATCCGCACCTGCTGCTATTGCTTTAGGAACATCACCTGTATATCTTATACCACCATCAGCAACAATTGGAATACCAGATTTTGAAGCAGCAGAGTAAGCGTAAGCTATTGCACTAATTTGTGGGATTCCCACTCCTGCAACAACACGCGTTGTGCAAATAGAACCGGGTCCTATTCCAACTTTAATTGCGTTTACTTTACATTTAATTAAATCCAGCGCTGCTTCAAATGTTCCAATATTGCCAGCTATAATTTGTTCATACTTAAATTTTCTTCGAATCTCTTTAATAGTTTTTAATACTCCTTCGGAATGACCGTGAGCAGTATCAATAACAATAACATCTGCACCAGCTTTGAATAAAGCTCCAACTCTTTCAATTGTATCAAAAGTAACTCCAACTGCTGCACCAACCCTTAATCTTCCAAGATCATCTTTACAAGCGTTGGGATGTTTTTTCTTTTTCAATATATCTTTGAAAGTTATTAATCCTTTCAGTTTCTTATTTTTATCAATCACAGGTAACTTTTCAATTTTATATTTTTGAAGAATTTTCTCTGCTTGTTCTAAAGTTGTACCTAATGGGGCAGTTATTAGATTTTCTTTAGTCATCAGTTCGGAAACAGGAAGTTGTGGATTAGGTTCAAATCTTAAATCACGATTAGTTAATATTCCAACCAATTCATTTTGATTATTTATAATAGGGATTCCAGAAACACTATATTTTTTCATCAGTTCAAGTGCATCAGAAACTTTTTTATCTGGTGTAAGAGTAATTGGATTAAGAATCATTCCACTTTCAGAGCGTTTGACTTTGTCAACCTCTAAACATTGTTTTTCAATCGACATATTTTTATGTATAATTCCTATCCCTCCCTCCCGTGCAATTGCAATTGCGAGTTCAGATTCTGTTACTGTATCCATTGCAGCGGAAACTAAAGGTATGTTAATTTTTATGTCAGTAGTTAATTGGGATTTAATATCAACATCTCTTGGCAATACATTTGACTTCGCAGGAATTAATAAAACATCGTCAAAAGTTAATCCTTCTTGAAGTAAACTTTTATCAATCATATTATCCTCTCAATTTAAAACAAAAAAAGCCACAAAAGTGGCTTTCGATTTTAACTTTTAATCAAACGCGGAAAAACCGGTAATATCTTCACCAATAATTAAAGTATGCATCTCGTGAGTGCCTTCATAAGTTTTAACTGACTCTAAATTTGATGCGTGTCTCATAACTGGATATTCATCAAGAATTCCATTAGCTCCTAAAATTTCCCTTGAGATACGAGCAATTTCTAAAGCTTTTTCACAATTGTTTCTTTTTGCAAGAGAGACTTGAGTATGTTTTAATTTCCCTTGATCTTTTAATCGACCAATGTGAATATTAATCAATTGTGCTTTAGTAATTTCTGTTAGCATATAAACTAATTTTTCTTGAGTAATTTGATAAGCGGCAATTGGTTTACTAAATTGAACGCGCGATTTTGCATAATTAAGAGCAGTCTCATAACAAGCAATCATAGCACCAACTACTCCCCAAGCAATTCCATATCTTGCTTGATTTAGACACATCAAAGCGTTTTTTAGACCCTCTGTTTTAGGGAGTAAATTTTCTTCAGGGACAAAAACATTATCAAAAATCAATTCAGACGTTATTGAGGCTCTTAAAGAATGCTTGCCTTTCATTTCAGGGGCGGAAAAGCCTTTGAAACCTTTTTCAACTAGAAATCCTCTTATAATTCCATCAAGTTTTGCCCATACAACAGCAACATCAGCTATAGTTCCATTTGTAATCCACATTTTAGCACCATTAAGAACGAAACCGCCATCAACTTTTTCTGCTTTGGTTACCATTCCAGCTGGGTTAGAACCATAATCAGGTTCGGTTAAACCAAAGCAGCCTATTTTTTCGCCTTTTGTTAATTTAGGAAGCCAATAGTCTTTTTGTTCTTCAGTTCCGAAAGTATAAATTGGATACATAACCAGAGCACTTTGTACAGATGCAAAACTTCTAATACCGCTATCACCTCTTTCAAGTTCTTGCATTATCAAGCCATAAGCGACATTATTAAGTTCTGCACAACCATACTTAGATGGTAAAGTCGGACCGAACAATCCCATCTCTGCCATTTTGGGTACTAAATGGATTGGAAATGTAGACTCTCTGTTATGTTTCTCTATAATTGGTAATACTTCCTGATCTACAAAATCGCGAACTGAATCTCTTACCATTTTTTCATCTTCTGAATAAAGAGATTCAACATTTAAATAATCTACCCCGTTAAATTTTGTCATAATTCTTATAAATTTTGTTTTTCAAAGTTATTAAAAGTATTATGTTTATACAATTTTATTAAACTATCTACTTTCTTTTTTGGGTCAATTACAATTTTAAACTTAATTCTTCATTAGAAAATTCAAATTTTTTGGATTAAGTATCATATAGACCAATAAAATTTTTATTAGTTTTACTTTAGAGAAATTAAAACGATTGAGAAGATTATTAAACATTTTTTTGTCATTAAAAGAGATTAAATAAGATTTTTAATTTGAATGAAAAGCGATAAGATAAATCTCTTTTATAATCCAGATAGAAATCAAGTAGCAGATTTGCTAAAAGGTTTCGCCGTATTATTTATGATTCAAGTTCATTTGACTGAAAATTTTTTAATTAATTCTCACTACGATAAAATCTTTAGTAGAATTTCATTCTTTTTAGGTGGAACTCCAGCTGCACCGGTTTTTATGATTGTAATGGGATATTTTATCTCACTTAAAAAAGATTTTATTCATTATTTAGAAAAGGGAATAATTTTATTCCTTGGTGGGATTTTATTAAACATCGGATTAAATCTTTCTTTTTTAATTAACTACTTTCAAAATAAGATTATTGATGAAGACCCATTAAGATTTATTTTAGGTGCAGATATACTTCCTTTTGCCGGAATTAGTTTGATATTATTAGGATTATTAAGAAAAATATTTTTAGAAAAATATTATCTATATTCAATTCTTGCTATAATTGTTACAATAGTTTCTGATTTTTTGAATAGTGATTTAATTCCATTAAAAAATGTAACTGAATTTTCTAATTCATTAAAATTTGTTTTTTCTTTCATTTACGGATGTTCCGAGTGGTCTTACTTCCCTATAATTCCTTGGTTGTTTTATCCTTCAATGGGTTTTTCATTAAGATTAATTTCTGATAGATTGACTAGAAATATTAAGAGATGGTTATTGATAATTTCTATTTTTGTTTTAGTGTTTTTTTCAAAAGAAACTTACAATCAAATAATCGTTTTTGAAAATTATTATCATCACGGTCTTTTAGTTGCAATATGGAATTTATCTTTTGTGATAACTTGGAGTTGGATACTTTATGAAATTGATAATAGGTTCGGAAAAAATTTGTTTTTGATTTTAATTAAATGGATAGGGAAAAATGTAACATACATCTATGTTTTTCAATGGTTAATCATTGGAAACTTAACATTCTTTTTATTCAACTCACAAAATGAATATCAAGTTTTGGTTTGGTTCTTTATAGTGTTATTATCTTCTTCATTACTGACTTACTTTTTTGTTCAATATCGAATAAAAAAATCATTGATAAGAATAAATGAGTAATTCGACCTTATTTATAGTTTCTACTCCAATTGGAAATTATAATGATTTAACAATAAGAGCTCTTAATGTTTTGAAAGATGTCGATTTTGTTATTTGTGAAGAATATAAAGAAGCAAAAAGATTATTAAATCACTTTAAGGTAGAAAAAGAACTTTTAA
>Ga0308419_1003284_pt1 | contig 10129 bp, 9 predicted proteins | sample HotsprSampleMS50_FD_203674 | JGI IMG/M metagenome (GOLD analysis project Ga0308419, IMG submission 203674) | Hot spring phototrophic mat microbial communities from Mushroom Spring, Yellowstone National Park, Wyoming, United States - 20090730_MS50 ... | reverse complement strand
CTAATAATTTCTCAATTTTAACGATAGGTTTATTCATAAATGACGATTCATTGGTAAAATCATCAATAAATCCATCTATTTCAACATTCTCAGCAATGCTTTTTGCAAATTCATTAGTACCTAATACATATTTTGGTCTATTCGAATGAATAAACTCTTCACACAATTCTTTTTGTTTTACATTTTCTTTATATTTTACAATTGGTATCATGTTATATTTTCAACTTTTACCCATTTTTTTTCATCAAAAGAAATATGCATTGCAGTTAAGAATAGCAAGCCTTTCAATGCGTCATTTATTCCAAATGTGTACATGTTTAGATAATTTTGGTTCGATTGGTATTTGTAAGTGTATAAAGATTCATAAATGTCTGTATAAAGATTTGCAAAGGCTTCTATAAATCCTGCTGGATGACCTGATTTAAATCTATTATATCGAGGTATGTTTAAAAGTAAAAGATCATTCTGTCCGCGAATAATTATCTTTTTTTCTCCTGCTTTATTATTGATTATCAGTTCTTCCGGATTACATTGTACCCATTCGGCTGAGCCTTCATTTCCAAATATGCGGATTCGCAAACCGTTTCGGTAACCTAAGGCAGATTTGCTAAACCAAATATTACAAACCATACCGCTGGAAAATGTTGCTATTGCATGAATGTCATCAATAATTTGTTTAAAATTGCCATAAGAATTTTCAACAGCACATACTTCTATTGCGTCTTCTCCTGTTAAAAAATTTATGAGGTTATATACATGTACACCTAAATCAAGCGATATTGTAGGTATTTCATAATCCCTTAGACGCCAGCTTTGTGGTACAATTGGTTTTCCATCAAGCCCAATTCGTATAAATCCTTCTTGAGGCATTTCTACTAAAATTTGGTTAATTTTTCCAAACTCACCATTCAATATTCTTTGTTTCAACTCCCTGATGACAGGGTATCCGGTATAATTATATGTCACTGTCAAAAAACTATTCTGTGTATCTATTATTTGTTTTAGTCGTTTTGCTTCATCAACTGATTTTGTTAATGATTTTTCGGATATAACTGCATAACCTAACATTAGTGCTTTCTCAATCATATAGCAGTGATCAGGCGTAGGAGTAACTATAACAATAGCATCTAATAAACCTTTTTCCTGTATTAACATTGTTTCCCAATTATCATACACTCTTTGAGGATCTATATTCCGCTGTTTTCCCGTATCTATATTGGTATCAAGGTTTTTGCTGAAACAACCTGCTACTAATTTAAACTTGCCATCCATTTGTGATGCAATTGTATGCACAGTACCTACTGCAGAATTAATAGCACCTCCAATAAACCCAATCTCAAAAAAAGATTTATTCATTCAATGTCTCCATTATTTGAATGTGACCGATTCTACAACATACAGCGGTCTATTTTTCACTTCATTATATACTTTTCCAACATACACGCCAACAACGCCAACGCATGTAATGATTACACCTGATAAAAAATAGATAGAGACCATAATGCTTGTCCAGCCTGCAACAGGTATGGACAATAGGTAATGTTGGATTATTAAAAATATTGAGAATATAAAAGATATTAAAGAAATCAAGATGCCAATGTTGATAAATAATACAAGCGGTTTTTGTGAATATGATAAAATGGAATCAATTGCAAGGTTAAACATTTTTTTAAAATTATAACTGGATTTGCCGCTTTTACGCTTTGCATGTTCTATATCAATTTCTATTCTTTTAAAACCAACCCATAATGCAAAAAGTCCAAAGGATCTGGTATGTTCTCTCAATTTTTTTATGCTTTGTATGACATTAGTGGAATAAATGCCAAAATTGCTGATTCTTCCATCTATCTTTGTCTCCGTAAAATAACTATATATTTTCCAAAACACCTTTGAACTCAACCTCTTCACAATTCCATCCTTCCTTTCTGCTCTTCTCCCCACCACTATGTCATACCCTTCCATTGCTTTGTTATATAATTTAATTATTTCTTCGGGCTGATCTTGCAAATCACAATCCATAACGACAACCCACTGCCCTTTTGTAAAATCAAGCCCTGCGGTAATTGCATAGTGTTGTCCAAAATTTCGTGATAATTTTATGCCCTTAACCCGCTTGTCTTGTTTCGCTAGTTTTGTGATTATTTCCCAATCGTTTAAAGGGCTTCCATCATCAACCATAATAATTTCATAATTTTTGTTTATGCTGCTTAACGTATTGTTAAGCCGCTGGTAAAGTTCATGCAGCGTCCATGGGCATTTATACACGGGGATAATGACTGAGAAGTAAGGATTCTTCATAACAAAACCTTTTGTTCCATTATCAATTATATTAATCTATAAACCACTGTGTTATAAAATCACTGGCAGTGGAGATAATAATATTTGCTTTATTGCGTATTTCAATTGCATTTTCACTATCATAATTTTCATAGGGAATCCATAATGAACCATGAACAATAGATGGATAACGCGACCATGTCACCTGTGGTTCAATTTCTTTGCTTATTTCAGCTATGCGGATTAAATTTTCTTTCCAGTTATCATCAAGCGGCATATCATTAATTGTTGTTTCAAGTATTTCAGCAACAAAGTGTGTCTTTTTAAACTCACCAAACGAAATTAATATTGCTTTTAAAGCTTTTTCAACTGATTGCTGAAAATGATATATTGCTTTGTCAAAATATTTTTCATCAATAAGCTTACATCCTATTTCATAATCCCTTTTGCCATCTGCAAGCATTGCTTTTGCAAAATCTTTATTGCTTATGGATGAAAGAAACGTAGAATGTCGGTGAATAACAGGAAATCTCCAGCCATCATCAAACTTTTGCAATTTTTTAGTTACAATATATTCTTTTGTTTCATCAATTAATGATTGTAAAAAACAATCTGTATCAATAATAACAATACCACTATAGGCAATATCTAAAAATAAGGGGTTATGATTATAAAAATTATCCTGACATTCACTTTTTGTTAGTAACATAATATCTAAGGGTATTCCAATAGAAAGTATTTTTTTTAAAACCGCAATTTCTTTTGCCCGTTTATGCAATTTTGGATTAATGCCATCGGCAACGACAAGTAGATCAATATCTGAATCATCAGTGTTTTGGTTTAAAGCATAAGAGCCAAATAGGGCAATTGCAATTATTGAAAATGGAATATTGTTTGTTCCCGCAATAATGGCATTACCAAATTGCTGGACAATTTGTTGGCAACTGTGGTTAAAGCTTTTTGAATTATAATTCATATATACTTCTCCACATACCATTGCACGGTAGTAAACAAACTATCTTCAAAATTTTCACGTGCCTTCCAGCCAAGCTCTGTTTCAATCTTTGTAGGGTCTATTGCATAGCGCCTATCATGGCCTGGCCTGTCTTTTACAAATGTAATAAGCTCTTTGTAAGATGTAATCTTTTTAGACAATGTATTTAAAACCTTATTTTTTTTAATAGGATATATTGTGTCAAGCATTTCACAAATTGTATTGGCCACATACAAATTTTCTTTTTCATTGCGTGCACCTATATTGTATGTGTGTCCAGCCTTCCCATTATGAAAAACAATATCAATTGCCCTGCAATGGTCAAGCACATACAGCCAATCACGAACATTCTTTCCATCACCATAAATGGGTATGGGTTTGCCATTCAAAGCATTTCTGATGATTGTTGGGATTAGCTTCTCGTCATGTTGCTTTGGCCCAAAGTTATTTGAACAGTTGGTTATAACAGTATGTAATCCGTATGTATGGTGATAAGCCCTCACAATCATATCGCTAGATGCTTTGGATGCGCTATAAGGGCTGTTGGGTGCGTAGGGAGTTTCTTCGGTAAAGTAACCAGTTGCGCCCAATGAACCATACACCTCATCGGTAGATATATGATGAAAACGGCAGGCTTCATACTCATCTTTATATTGAAACGGTTTTCCCATCCAGAAACGATATGCAACATCAATAAGCGTATGCGTGCCAACAATATTAGTATGTATAAAGTCATGCGAATGTTCAATAGAATTATCTACATGCGATTCGGCAGCAAAATGGATAACACCCTTTATATTAAATTCATTAAAAATAAAGTTAACAAATTCCCTGTTACATATATCGCCACGAATAAACTTATAACGCGGATGATTGCTTATTTCTTTAAGATTGTGTAAATCAGCGGCATAAGTCAGCTTGTCAATGTTCACAACAAAATAATCAGGGTGAGCGTCTAAAAAGTACGGTATAAAGTTACTGCCAATAAACCCGCAACCGCCAGTAATAAGAATTGCTTTCAATTATTTATTCCCCATTAGCTAATTTTGTGAGATAGTTACCGTAATCAGTTTTTTGTAATGATTGGGCTAATTCCAGTAATTGATCCTTAGCTATCCATCCGTTTCTGTACGCTATCTCTTCAATACAGCCAATCTTTAAGCCGGTTCTATCCTCTATTATCTTTACAAAATTACCAGCCTCAATTAAACTTTCATGCGTACCGGTATCAAGCCACGCAAAACCACGCCCCATAACCTTCACTTTTAACCGACTTTCAGTTAAGTATAGCTGATTAACACTTGTTATTTCCAATTCGCCTCTGTTACTTGGTTGAACGGTTTTAGCTTTTTTGACAACATCATTAGGATAAAAATATAAACCAATCACTGCGTAATTGCTTTTTGGAATTTTTGGCTTTTCCTCTATTGATAAAACGTTAAATTTGTCGTCAAATTCTATTACACCATAACGCTCTGGGTCATTGACATAGTATCCAAACACTACTGCATTGCTTTCGTTTGAAACAATGTTTATACTATCATGCAAAAGATTAATAAGTCCATGGCCAAAAAATATATTATCGCCTAATACCAGGCAAACACTATCATTACCTATAAAGTCTTGGCCAATAATAAATGCTTCTGCAATGCCATTGGGTTTTTCCTGCACCGTATACGTAATTGATAATCCATATTGTGAACCGTCATTAAATAATTCCTTAAATCGTACTATATCAGCTGGTGTTGAAATAATTAAAATTTCCCGTATTCCTGCAAGCATTAATACAGAAAGTGGATAATAAATTAATGGTTTATCATATACAGGTAAAAGCTGTTTGCAAATTGCTTTAGTAATTGGATAAAGGCGTGTACCTGAGCCACCCGCTAAAATTATTCCCTTCATAGCTTAATCAGTTAATCTTCACCGTTTATGGTAGTATTAATGCAATAAAATCTTATGGGCACCTCTAAAAACCGCTTTTTTCCGAATTTAAGCAATCAAAAAAAGCGGTTTTATCCTATATATTGTGCCCACAAGGGAACATCCAATATGGTGGTTTTTAAAAGTTCCCTTATGAATAAGAAAATGTAATAATCATGCTACAATATTACAATACAATTGCAATTAATTAGCTTCTTCTATCATAAAAAATAAAAGAGATAATGCACCTGTCAAGAACAATTATATGCATAATAAATATTTATTGAATTAATGGTGGCTCAGGCGGATAAATAAGGGGTGGCTTGCCTCTGTATTTATCGTTTATGATTGCGTACACAATATCCAATGCAGCTTTAGCGTTTGGTTTATCCTTGGCAAATTGTATAAACTCTTCAAATGGCTTTAACCATATTGAACGTGCTTGTTTGTCATCTAAAAATGAAACACCTGATTCAATCTGCTTTTTATATAAGTACCAGTTTATTACGCCTAAATTGAAAAGGCCATACGGCTCATCATCTTTAATTTCAAGAACCTTTTTTATGTAATCTAGGGCTTCGTATGTTTTTTCTTGTGTCCAAAGATCAACTGCTTTGTAATGATATAAGTTTGTTAAAATATTTGGTGGCACCGGAACTTTGCCTAATGCTTTTTCGTATAATGTAAGGGCAGTATCATATTGTCTACGATAATATGCTCTTGTGCCCTCATAAAGGTTTTCTGCAGCTTCAACAAATTTTATCTGATTAAACCACGTAAATTCATTTTTCATGTGTTGCAATATTCTTTCACAAGCCTCCCAGTCGCCAATCCTGAGTGCAAAGCTTAATATTAACGATGATTGATGAAGGCTTGGGTATGAAAAAATATATTCACTGCGTTGTATTCTATTTCCGGGCAGTGGCATATCTCTTTTTACAAACACCATGCCGCCTGTTCCATAAAATGCTAATTTCCAATCAGGATTAGTAAGAATATGAGGATATAATAATAAATCCATGTGTTGCAAATGCAGTATATCAAATTTGTATTTTTGTAAAAATTCTTCTGTATTTTCATTTGTCACAAATTTAATATATTCATTGTACCAGCTTTTAAAAGGGAAGTATCGTGGGTCAATCATAATTTTGTTTTGAGGGTATAAACGCCACAAAAAGTATCCCCCACAGTTATAGGGATTGCCAACATTATGGTCAGGATAATATTTTGCAATGAACTCTGCTTCTTCCTGTGAATTTATGTAACTATCGCCAAAACCAAACCATGTGATGGTATTTGTAAAATTTAAAAGTGTTTGCCACCGTACCTGGTCTAAGGCCACAATAAGACATATTGCTGTAATTATAGCGGGTAACCATTTTTTCTTTGGTTTATAGTATAGTAAATCATCTTTTAAATAATACAAGATGCTAAAAACATAAACAGGTATCCAGTAATACATTAAACGGCCAAAAATTGTATATAAAATGGCATATACTATATTTGAAAGAATAAAGACCCAATCAATTTTTTTATAGTGCTTTGTGCTTACTATTACATAGAGCAAAATTACTATAGGTATTCCAAAGTAAAGTACAAATGTTGGAACAGATAATGTTGGCCCATAAGCGCTGACTGTTTTTAAGTTTTCAACATCTGGTTTTAAAAGCAATCCGGTTAACAGGCTGATATGGTATTTATAGCCATACGGTGTTATAAAAGTAGCTAAAAACGATAAAGCTGAAGCAATGCCAATGTGTTTTAATTGGATTATGGTAAATGTGCTGTCTTTGCTTAATTTATAATTAAGAAGGCTACCAATAATGATGCATACAAAGAAAAAAGCTGCAAAAATAAATCCACCATGGCTGTTTACCCAGATTAGTATTATTATTGGTAATAGATATAATAGCTTATAATTTTTTTCTTTATCTAAGCTGTATAACCACCATATCAATACAGTTGCACTCATAAAGAAGTAAGTAAATAATTCTGGTTTTATCATACTTCCTGATGAAGATCCATGGGTTATGATACCCATAAGAATAGTGAGCAAGCTAACAGGATGCCATAAAACCTTATTTTTATATGCAAAGAATAAAAATAAAAATACAACTGCAAATGCTAACAAATATTTTATTGCGTAAAGAGCATAAAACCCAAAACTGCTATAAACTAAATACATCAATATTTCCGGTATCCATGCACAGTATATTTCTTCATTACTTGCAGGTGTCCATGTGTATATTGAGTGGTCAGGGATTAACGTTTTATGTTCAATCATGTATTTGCCATATTGCATCTGCCACCAGGTATCACCATCTTGAATAGGGTTGGTGTTGCCAATAATTAACGCAACTGGAAGAAGGATATAAAGTAAAACAATTGCTATAATCTTGAAAATCTTCATAAAGATCACCTGCTAATATGTAATTTTTGGTTGATTAGTATCGTTTTATCATGTAAGTAAATCAAGTCTTTTTTATAATTGATGCTGAAATAAATGCAGAATAACATTAGGGGTCTAGTCCAGAGGGGTGGATGGTTAGTAGTGGAGTTACAACCTCACCCCCGGCCCCTCTCCTTAGTAAGGCGAGGGGGGGGATGGTGGGTGGTGGAGTGGTATGGTTGTATAGTGGTGGGAGTAACCCCGTTAGGGGTGGCATTATTGTAGAAAATAGATTGCGGGTCAGGCACGGATTGACGGTTGGTGGAAATAGATTGCTGGTAAAGTTAACCCACAAAATAAAAAAATTTTTAAAATAACAAAAAAATTTTTTAATTTTTTTTCTATCAAGCGTTTTATATATACAGATACTGCTGCAGTAGGCATTGAATTAGCACTTGACAGCAACCTGCAGCAGTGGTATATTAAAATCAAAAAAAGGAAGGTAAATTGGTATGCATTTAAGTACTGAGGCGTATGATGTTTTTGAGCAGGTATTTCAGGGCAAGGACAATGCAAAGAAGGTGATGCGTGCATTGGAAGAGGCAATTGTGACAACAGTACATGACAGCTGGTACAGGACTAAGGAAGAGCTAAAGGCAGAGGTGTTCAGCCATTTTGCCACAAAGGATGATTTACAGCAGGTACGCACTGAACTTTTAGCGGAGATGAAGAAGGATAAGGCTGAGCTTTTAGGCAAGATGGAAAAAGACAAGACTGAGCTAGTGGGAATGATAACAAATGTGCACACAGAATTGACTGGTAAATTTGAATCACTGTATGAAAAGACAGAAAAGGACAAGGCTGAGCTGTTAGGTAAGATTGAAGCATTATATGCAAAGACAGAAAAGGACAAAGCTGAGCTGTCAGGTAAAATTGAATCTTTGTATCAAAAAACAGAAAAGGACAAGGCTGAGCTGTCAGGTAAGATTGAAGCATTATTTGCAAAGACAGAAAAAGACAAGGCTGAGTTAAATGAAAAAATAGAAAAAGTAAAATCAGAGATGTTACTACGATTTGAAAAAATGGACAAAAAGTTTAGCTTGTATTTTGCTCTTTTGCTTTTTGCCATTATATTTTTAAATCAAAATGCATTGGAATTTATTGCAAAGGTTATTGGAATTATACGATAACCTCACCCCCGGATGATGGTGAGTGGTGGAGTGGTATACTGGTGGAGTAACCCCGTTAGGGGTGGCATTATTGTAGGAAAGTAATACACCAAAACAACAAAACCCCGTAGGGGGTACACTTTTGGTGGAAGTAGATTGCGGATCGGTGTCTGCAGAACGAAGGATCTTGTTTTGAGAGTGAGATTCTTCGCTGCATTAGCTTATTGTTATAATCAAATTTCTTTTCCATACTTTGTAATACTTTCAATAAATCCACTTGTATCAGAATTTTCATTAAGCAGAATTGGCTCAATGCGTACATCAACTTTGTTAGCTAGTTCAAAAAGGTGTGCACTTAGATCAAGATAATCGCCATTAATACTATCAACGATCACTGCTATATCAATGTCACTGGTTTTTGTTTCAGAATTTTTTGCATATGATCCATACAATACAATTTTTTTGACTGATATTGTTTGTCTGACTATGTCAGCGTATTGTTTTATCTTTTTAAAAGTTGTTTTATCCATTCAAATAACTCCTCAGTTTGTTTGAGTAAATCAATACAAACTTTTTCAGTAAGAGATTTCATTAGCTCATTTTTATCATACGGATATCGAGCTTGAATATTCAAAGGCATCAGATAGTGGATGAGTTTATACATTTCTTTTGTCATAGTAAGATGCAAATTGCATTGTTTAGCCAGTAATAGTAAATTATGAGTATAGGGTGGTTCCTGCTGTTTAAAATACCAGTAATATGCTTTTAATGATTTTTCAATAACCTGATGACACATAAATCCAACATATAGGTATCTTTTTGTGTTATACATAGCTTTAGCAGTATCAAGATCGTACGTTGCCATGTCTAGCCAATAATTAATTTTATTTTCAATATCCATACAATTAAATATTTATTTATAATACTATATTATGTCAAGAAGATAAAGTCGGAAGTAATTGTTCTACTAATACTGGTGTGTGATGTAGTATAAACAAAATGGCTGCAATTTTTAATTTATTTCATAAGAGAGAAGGGGGCTTCAGGTGCAAGCCCCCTTCTCTCTTATGTATCTCTCTTCCCCCGGCTTGGCGACTATCGTTTTTTGTCCCTCATTGCATTCGGGATTCCCTGCGTTTCTCGCCCACTGCGAGGGCTTTAGGAACTTGCCTGCCTTCGGCAGTCTCAAACAGTCCTCGCCCTTTTTCCGCAGTGGGCTTGCGGTACTCGGCAAAAAAAAGTCGCATAAGGATAACCTCACGGGATGGTGAGTGGTGGAGTGGTATACTGGTGGAGTAACCCCGTAAGGGGTGTTATTATTGTAGAAAAGTAATGCACCAAAACAACAAAACCCCGTAGGGGTGACACTATTGGTGG
>Ga0308419_1003283_pt1 | contig 10130 bp, 7 predicted proteins | sample HotsprSampleMS50_FD_203674 | JGI IMG/M metagenome (GOLD analysis project Ga0308419, IMG submission 203674) | Hot spring phototrophic mat microbial communities from Mushroom Spring, Yellowstone National Park, Wyoming, United States - 20090730_MS50 ... | reverse complement strand
CCGCCGGGAGGGGGTGGACGGGCGCCGCCCGCGCGCAGGGGGAGGGGGAAACCGGGTTTCTCCATCTTCCCCATCCGCCGGGAGGGGGTGGACGGGCGCCGCCCTCCCAAGAAGTAGTTTCATCCCGTCAGTATGCGGCGGAGCCGCATAGACGGCCGGCGGGTCAACTCGTGCCGCCGTAGGCCGGGTCGCCGGTCACCCTGAGAAAGATCTCTTCGAGATTGCTCACCTGGCCAGCAAAATGGGTTACCTGGACCCCGGCAGCCAGCAGCCGGGCCAGCAACGCGCTCACGGCCCGGTCGTCACCGTCGAAGTCGATCTGCAGATGCGGCGGATCGTCTTCGGCCAGGGCCCGCGCGTCAATCACGTGGGGATCGCCGCGCGCCAGTTCCGCCGCCGCCGCCAGGGCCTCGGCCATACCACCGTCGCTCGCGGCCAGCAGGCGCACCTCGAAGACGCGGTGGGGCTGCATTTCGCGCATAATCGTGGCGACATCGCCCGAGGCCAGCAGGTTGCCCCGCTCGATGATCCCGATGTGGGTGCACATCTCGGCCAGTTCGGTGAGAATGTGCGAACTGATCATGATCGTCTTGCCCATCACCCGCAGTTCTTTGAGCAACTCGCGCAACTCCACCCGCGCCCGCGGATCGAGACCGCTCGCCGGTTCGTCGAGGATGAGCAACAGCGGATCGTGGAGCATCGTGCGCGCCAGGCTCAGGCGCTGCTTCATGCCTCGCGAGAGGCCCATCACATCGGCGTCGCGCTTGTGGCTCAACTCGACCAGGGCCAGCAGGTCGCCGATCAGGCGCGCGCGCCGCGCCACCGGCACATCGTAGGCCGCGGCGAAGAACTCCAGGTATTCCTGCGCGCTCATCCGGTCGTAGACGCCGAAGAAATCGGGCATGAAGCCCACGGCGCGCCGCACCGCCGCCGGCTCGCGCCGCACCGAGTGGCCTGCCACCCACGCTTCGCCGTCGCTGGGCGCCAGCAGGGTGGTCAGAATGCGCATGGTGGTGGTCTTGCCGGCCCCATTCGGCCCGATGAAGCCGTAGATCGCCCCCTGCGGAATACTCAGGTTGAGGTGGTTGAGCGCCAGCGTCCCCCCGTAGCGCCGGGTCAGATCGCGGGTCTCTACAATCACGGTCACGGCTGCGCTCCGTTGTGCTTCAGCCTGATGATCACCAGCGTCTCGCCGCGCTGAGCGGTGGCATCGTCGTTCACGCTGATGGCCAGCGCCGGGCGCTCGATCCAGCCGAGCAGGTAGACGCCCTCCCGGTCGGGATGGCCCGGCTGGCCCTGCGGGGATGGATTGCCTAGACTAAACCGGTCGGTGGCAAACAGCCAGATCAGCGCCTGGCGACGGGAGACGAGGCCGGAGTCGCTATCCTGCGGTTCAAAAGGGAAGTTCTCCTGGCCGAGGCGGAGATCAACCGTCGCCGCCGTTCCCGGCTGGAGATCGCCGATCCGGCCCGACGCCGCGCCGGCGACGATCTGCGCGTCGCGCAGCGGCGCGGCATCGCCGCCGAGACGCACCTGCCCGCGCAGGAACCCGCCTTCGATCCGCAGGTCGCTCTGCACCGGCGGCACATCGCCAACCGTCTGTTCTACCATCACGCTGCGTAGCGATCCGACATCAATCAACAACTCGGGAACGCTGCTGCTCGTCGCCTCCTGGCGCACGATCAGCGGGGCGCGTTCAAAGCTCGCCAGACTCGAGGGCGTAATCAGGCTTTCGGCGGCGAAATCGAGACGGTAGCTCCGGCGCGCGGGGGAGAAGACGCCGAAGAAGGCGGTTGCCTGGCCCGTGGAAGCGCCCTCGAAGCCTTGCACGATCGCCACCTGCACGACGCGGGCCTCCGGGCCGCGCATGGCCACACTGCCGCCGTAGGTCAGCCCCAGGGTGGCGAGGGCGATCAGCGGCGTGGTGACCCAGGCCAGTTCGACCCGCCGGAGCCAGCGCAGCAGCAGGAAGTTCAGCGGGCCGATCACCGCGATGTAGGCCGCCATGAGCGCCAGCAGGAGCCACGGCGAGGGCAGCCAGACGAGGCCATGCTGCAACGTGTCTCGCAGCAGATTATCTCCCCGCCAACGGAAGGCGGGGCCGATGTGCGCGCGCGGGGCCATCTGGAGCGCCCGTTCCCACAGCGCCGCCTCGCCGGGCCAGACGCGCAGCGCGGCCAGATCGAAGGCCGCGAAGATCACCTGGCCGGCCCCTTCCGCCCGCGCCGCGAGCAAACCGGACCCATCGAGGGCGCGCGCGCCCGCGCGCAGGCGCGCCTCATTGACCGTCAACGGGGGCAAATCCGCGGCCAGTTCGGGGCGCCCGGCGAACGCGGCCAGCGCAGCGGCCGGCGCGTCGGCCCGCAAGGCGCCCACGTCTACCGGTGACACTTCGGCCAGGCCCGCCAGGGTGCGTTCGGCCCGCAACCCGCCCCCGAGGATCAACTGGCCGCCCATGCGCGTCCATAGCAGCAGCGCCTCGCGCTGGGCCGAACTCAAGCTATCGGTGGCCAGATCATGGATGAAGATCGCATCAAGACCGGCCAGCAGGGCCGCGTCATCGGGCAACAGGGCCGGATCCAGGCGCACCACCGCCGTCGCGGTATCGGGGATGAACCTGGACGCCTGGAGGCTGCTGAGCACCGTCGCGTCAGAACTGATCACCCCCAGGGTCGGCTGCTCCATGCCAATGGGGTTTAGCGCGATCGCCTGCCGCGCAACCTCTTCGCCATCGATCCGCAGCGTCAACCGGGCGCGGTTATTGAAACCGGTGTGCACCACCGGCAACACCACCCGCTTGCGGGCGCCCCGGGGCAGATCGAGGACGTGCTCGAACGAACCGGCGGCGGCATCGCCCGGTACCTCCCACGCGAGCACACCGAGGCTATCGCCGCCGGTGTTGGTGACCGTGACCGCAACAGGGAACCAGAAATTGGCGCGGTACGCGCCGGTGCCATCGTAGCCGGCCTGCGCCTCGAGGGTGATGGAAGGCGGCGCCTGAGCCTGCGCGGGCGTTCCGGCGGCGACCAGGCCGATGAGCAGCAGGAGCAACAAGCGCCGGAACGTCACCGGTATCTCCACGCCGAAGCAACCGGCCTCACGCCGAGCCCGGATTGATCTCATTGTAGCGCTTCTGCGCCTCGTGGTACTGCGCGAGCAGATCAAGCGTATCGTTGAGGTTCTTCTCGCGCTCCCCGCGCTTGAAATTGACAATGTACTCGTTGATCGTGCTGACTACCTGATTGGGCCGAGGCACGCGCAAAAACGTAAACTTGCCGCCCGCGCCCGCCGTCTCCAGCACCACATCGCCATACCCCAGCAGGTTGCTGATGAAGGTCGTCTCGAAGCTGACATTCGTAATCGCCCCCAGGCTGGCCTGGCGCCGATCCTCGGGACCAAAGGGCTTCTTCTCGATATCCACCACGTTGGTAGGGGCAAGGATGTATTTGTCGTTGCGGTAATCCTCGAACTCCCACGCCGCCCAGAGCAGATAGGCGACCACAACGAGCAACGTTGCCAGCAGGATCCAACCCGGCTCCAGTTCCAGATAACTGTTGGCCAGCGCGACGACGAACAACCCTATCGCCAGGAGCAACGTCGGGCCGATCTGCGCCTGGAGCATAAAGAGCCAGTGGGGCCGCCAGGTGATCGTCGAGGTCTTCTCATCAACCTCGGGGTTCTCGGGGAAGAGGGCGTTGAGCCAGCGCGCAGTGCGGCTCTGCTTTATCACGGTCGTTGTCTTGCCAGGCGACGCCTTCTTGCCGTAGATGCGCTCGTCAATCATGCGCTGGTAATCGGCGGCGGTCATGCGCTTCCGCAGGGCGCGCACCTGGTCCATAATCTGCCGTTGCATCTCCATCGGCTGACTGGCCGACTCAAAGACGATATTGCCGCCGAAGCGCGCCGACTTCACGGTGATCGTGCCATACTTCAAGATGTGCTGAGGATAGGTGTTCGTTTTCGCATTCACGTCCTGCACATCTTCGAGAAAGATCTGCTGCTGGACACGCTGTTCGATCAGGCGGGGGATGAACACCTGGTCATTGTCGAAGACCACCCGTTGATTGGTGAGGATCAATTCATCGTTCAGCCAGTCATAGAACGTAAAGAGCAGCATAAAGACGCAGAGAAGGGCCAGGATGATCAGGAGGACGTTCCACACATCGGCGCGTTGGGCCAGGGCCAGTTCGGGCTCGATGGCAAAGACGCGCCCGCCCGTATAGCGATAGTAGAGCAGCAGAAGCACCCCGCCGGCGGCCAGCAGCAGCGCCCGGCGCGGTCCCCGCGTTTTGGGGCCACGCACGTACAGTAACAGCCAGACCAGCAACAGACCGCCGGCGATGAAGGCCAGCAACCAGTTCAACGCATCGAGGCCGATGGGCGAACTGGTCTCGTACGCCAGGAACGTGCCTCCTGCGGCGCGGTACATCGCCAGCCCGCCAAAGAGCGCCAGGGCCATCAGGGGCAGGATCATGCGGGTGAGCAGCACGATCCAGTGACGCCCGATCACGAAGAGGATCTGCTCATCGGGGCCGAGGTCAATCGCCGCCTCGGCATCAAGCTCCAGCAGTTTGCGCAGCCAGTTCACCATCGGGGGCCTGCTCCTGCTGCAACGCCGTGGCGCCAGGCCAAGCCGGACGCCGCTTGCGACCGGCTCTATAGTAGCACGCCCGGCGGCCCGACGGCAAGCCCGGCTTTCTGGAGGTAGGGCTACGTCAACCTCGTCCGCCCGGCGACTGAAGCCGCGGGCTAGCCGCTGCGAAGCCCACCTGCGCGGGCTCGAAAGGCCACGCAGGCGGCCCTCGCATCCCCTTGCTGAGGGCTGATGGTCTTTGATCCATCATCCGCTCCAGGCCACGCAGGCGGCCCTCGCATCCCCTCGCCGAGGGCTGATGGTCTTTGCATCCATCATCCGCTCTAGCCCGCGCAGGCGGCCTTCGCATCCCCTCGCCGAGGGCTGATGGTCTTTGCATCCATCATCCGCTCTAGCCCGCGCAGGCGGCCTTCGCATCCCCTCGCCGAGGGCTTCAGCCCGACGGCTAGCCCGGCATAGCGGATGAATTGCTCAAAGACCATGACGCCCACGGCGCGGACGATCAACCGGACGTTGACGTAGCCCTATTCTGGAGATGCAGGCATCGCGCAGAGCCGCGCCTCCCCCCAACGGTGACAGCGCGCGCAACCGTTCGTCACGCCCGCTTAACCCGACCCGCGGAGGAGTTGCAGGATCGCATCTTCGACCGAATGATACGGCCGTGCCTGGGGATCGGCGGGGGGAGAGTCAGCCTGGGACGACGTTTGCGGGGAAGAACTGGAAGCGAGGAGTTGATCAAACAGCCCGGTTCGGCGCGCGGGCGGCGCGGGCGCGGGTGGTTCGGCCGGGGCGGTGACCAGTTCGATCACCCCGTCGAGGCTCAACTGAGCCGCAATCTCGGCCACATCGATCGCGGCCCAACCCAGGCGAGCGGCGATGTCGCGGAGTGACATGCGCCCATCAACCACGGCGAGCAACGGATGGTGGGCCGGATTGACGTGACGCTCGATCCAGGCCGGCGCGACCAGCAGACGTGGCACGCGCTCGAGATCGGGCACATAGGCGCGTATCTGGCGCCAGCGCGCCGCGGCGCGTTCGGCGTTCTGCAGGAAATAGTCGGGCGCACCCCACAGCGACTCCTCTTCCGACACGGTATCGGTGACAAAACTGAAGCGGGCCTCATCGATCGCCAGCAATTCGGCCAGCGCGTCCATTCCGCGAGCCAGCCCGCGCTCGGCGTGGTACAACCGCCCCTCGCGAAAAAAGATATGCCCGGCCTTTCCCGATCCGTAGATGTTCAACACCCCGGTGACCGAGCTAAACGTGACCATGTCGATCAATTCCCGCAGCGGGAACGTGACAAGCGAACCTTCCAACTTCACGATATGCTCCCTGGCGATGATGGCGCGACGCGAAACATGGTGGCGCAGGCAGCCAGACCTGATCCTAGCATCCATTACCATCCCGGCGCAACATGACGCAAGTACCTTTGTACCATGGTTATGGTCTTTGGGCATGTTTCAAAACCTGCGGTTTGCGCTTGACCGTCTGGCGGGGAGGTGTGGGGGGGGGCGGCCCCCCCACAACCTCCCCCGTGGTCCCGTGTCGAGGCAAACTGTCACGTGCGTTTGAAACATGCCTTTGAATAATACTCCGGCATAGCCCGCGCAGGCGGGCTTCGCCTCCGGTAGCCGAGGGCTTTAGCCCGACGGCTAGACTGGCATAGCTGATGAATTCCTCAAAGACCATCAGCCCCACGGCCAGCCCGGTATACCGGATGAATTCTTCAAAGACCATCACCTGGCGGGGTAGCCACCGTGGTGTTGTGGGCGCGCCGGCGGGAGGGTTCGGGAGGGCCAGGCCCTCCCGATATGACACCGCGCACCATCATCGGTGTGGTGAACCACCAGGACGGACAGGACCATAGTACAACGCCCTCGGTGAAGTATGTGCAAGGGTAAGCCTGCCGGACAATGACAATTTTCTCATCGGTGAGGGGTTGCGAGCACTGGCTGACACGCTCCGGCGCCTCTGCCGCGCCCGTCGCGGCGTCGCTCTCAGACGCGGCTGTAGGGGGGGATATCGTAGATGTAGTTCTCGAGCTGTTCGATCATAAAGCTCTTCTCGGCAATCAGATCGGCCACCACGTCACGGATGGAAACGATGCCGAGAATGCGGCCATCATCGAGCACGGGCAGGTGCCGCAGGTGCTTGTCGGTCATCAGCGCCATGCACTCCTCGACCGTCTGTTCGGGACGCACATAGAGCACCCGCTCGGTCATGATCTCGGCGATGGGGGTCGTAGCCGGGTTGCGCCCCTGCAACACCCCCTTGCGCACCACATCGCGCTCGGTGACGATGCCAACCAGACGCCCCTGCGCAACCACCAGCAGCGCGCCGACATCGTGCTCATCCATCAGGCGCACCCCTTCTTCGACCGTCTGATCCGGCGCGATGCTCCAGACGCCCTTGGTCTTCCCCTCCAGCAGCCTCCGCACACTTTTCATTGCATGCCTCTCACTGGCGCAGCATAATATGTGACAAGTGCCACAATAATTATTATACCCCAGGTTTTCCTGCGGCTTCGCTACGTGCACTAACGTGAACATAGGCTCTCGAAGAGGGGCATGGGGAAACCGGGTTTCCCCATGCCCCCACCCGCGGGAGGGTCTGGGAGGGCTGCGCCCTCCCAGGAACAACTTTATGTTCATCGCGGCGTGGTGCGGCGGAGCCGTATGGACGACTAAGGTGAACATAGGCTCTCGAAGAGGGGAATAGGGAAACCGGGTTTCCCCATGCCCCCGCCCCGCAGAGGGATGGGGAAACCCGGTTTCCCCATGCCCCCACCCGCGGAAGGGTCCGGGAGGGCTGCGCCCTCCCAGGAACAACTTTATGTTCATCGCGGCGTGGTGCGGCGGAGCCGTATGGACGACTGAGGTGACCATCGTGCGCCGGGTTCAGCCCCCCTCCCAGCCTTCCCCCGCTGGAGGGAGGAGCCGGGTTTCCGCCCCCAGTGGGGGAGGGTCAGGGAGGGGGCCGGCGCCGTGCCCGCGGCGCCGTGGCCCGGGCGGGACACCCGCGCTCCCAGGGCATGTGCATCGCGGCGGTGTGCGCCATGCGCATGACCTTCTCACGTGACCATGGGGGAACCAGGTTCCCCCATACCCCCACTCGCAGGAGGGTGTGGCAGGGCTACGCCCTCAAGCAAGGGGGATGGGGAAACCCGGTTCCCCCATCCCCCGCCCACAGGAGGGTGTGGCAGGGCTTCGCCCTCTCGCAGGGCGATGGGGAAACCCGGTTCCCCCATCGTCCCACCCGGTGGGAAGGTGTGGCAGGGCTACGCCCTCAAGCAAGGGGGATGGGGAAACCCGGTTCCCCCATCGCCCCACCCGGTGGGAAGGTGTGGCAGGGCTACGCCCTCAAGCAAGGGGGATGGGGAAACCCGGTTCCCCCATCGCCCCATCGGGTGGGAAGGTGTGGCAGGGCCAACCCCTCCCAGAAAAGAATGCGCAGCCGGGCTACGGGCGGGCGGGCGCGGGGCCGGTCTGGGGCAATGGCGCGGGCGCGGTCTTTGCTTCGGGCACAGCAAGGGCCACAGCGCTCAACAGCACCAGGCAGAGCCAGGTCGCATCGGCCATCAGCAGGTGCACCAGTTGCATCCATACCGGCGCCTTGAGCGTGACGTTGAGACCGCCGATGAGGATCTGAAGGAAAAACAGGCCCACCAGGCTCCAGGCAAAGCCGCGGGCCATTGGCTCAGGGCGACGCGCAGTGACGGCCTGGGCCAGGAAGAGGGTATAGACGCCCACCAGGGTGCCAATAATCGGGTGGATGACGCGCATCTGCACCAGCGGATGGTTGGCGGCGCCGAGCGGCTGGTCGAGCCCTCCGGGCAGCACGCCGTGCTGCAGCAGCGTATCGCCCAGGGCAGTTACCGCTCCGCTGGAACCGACCAGCGCCGTGCCCACCAGACCCACCCCCAGCAACCACGGCAACCGGCCATGCCCCCGCAGGCTGACCGGCGCGCCTCCTGAGGCCCACCAGGCCGTCAGGCTCAACGCCCCCAGGAGCAAGAACGTATTCACGAGGTGCAGGGCCATAGCTACGGCGCGATTGACCGAGGCATTGTGGGCGACGAGTTCAAAGAGCACCAACCCGGCCCCGAGCAGCGCTTCGAGGAGCATGAAGACCATCACTGCCAGTGCCCCCCGCCGGACACGGTGCCCGCGCCCGTACGCCCGGAAGGCCCACACCAGCAGCGCCACCGCCCCCAGCAGCGCCACGCCGCTCGTCAGCCGGTGGGTGAACTCGATTAGCATCTCAGTACTCGGGGCGCGCGGAATGACCTGACCGTCGCACAGGGGCCAGTGATCGCCACAGCCCGCGCCGGAGCCGGTGGCGCGCACGAACGCGCCCCACAGAATGACCAGCAGATTGTAGGCGACATTGGCCCACGCGAACGCAGCAAACCGCAAGCGGAGCATGACGACCCCTTCTCATACCGATTCTACTTGATGGCATCGCATTGGCTCAACTCCACACCTCCACAGCTCTACGGCTCTCCAAAGCCCTGTGTGGAGCTGTCGAGCTGTGGAGATGAGCAGGACCATGCGGGATTGCCAATTCCACTTGGTATCACATACCAGGGAAAACCAGGTTTCCCCCTCCCCCGGCTCACCGGGAAGCCGAACGGTGGTGCGGGCTTCCTGGTTGCATTATCATAGCATACCTTGACGGGAAGTGACTGTTGCCGGGTGTGGCGAAAGGTTCTGCATGCCTCCCCGCGCACACCGCGCGACCAGGGTTCGGGAGCGCGGCGCCGTTGGAAGCGGCGCGTCCCGGCCCACCCCCTGCCTGACCCTCCCCCACTAGGGGCGGGCACCCGGCTCCTCCCCCCAGCGGGGGGAGGCTGGGAGGGGGGCTGAAGGCTGCGAACGATGGTCACCGCAGCCGTCCATGCGGCTCACGCCGCGCACCGACGGGATGAACATAATTCCTGGGAGGGCGCAGCCCTCCCAGACCCTCCCACCGGGCAGGGGCGTGGGGAAACCCGGTTTCCCCACGCCCCTCGCCAGGGGCTTATGTAGTGTTCACATTTCTCCTGGGAGCGCGGGCAAGATGCCCGCGGACACGCGACGGGGGCGAAACGCTCTCGCTCGCAGGCGCCTGGGTTACCCCAGGTGCGAACAAGTACTATTACACCGGACCTTGACACGCGCCGCTGACTGGAATATACTAATAGCCGGGATGTGGATCCCGGTCTCACTCCAGCACGGAGGTAGACTGAGCAGTGTAACCATTCGGGTCTGGACAGTGTTGTCGTCCTCCCGACTAGGGTCACCGCTGGTGACGCTAGTTTTTTATTCACTGCGCACCCCATCCCGTGCACCTTACCAGACGAGTGTGGTCACGTGCGTGCCCGTTCGTGCGGCGGCCGCATATGCGGGCGTCGGCACGACAATCATTTCAACGCAGAGTTTGATCCTGGCTCAGGACGAACGCTGGCGGCGTGCCTAATGCATGCAAGTCGAACGCAGGGCGCTTGCGCCGCTGCGTGGCGCACGGCTGAGGAACACGTGGGTATCTGCCCCGGAGT
>Ga0308419_1003278_pt1 | contig 10142 bp, 6 predicted proteins | sample HotsprSampleMS50_FD_203674 | JGI IMG/M metagenome (GOLD analysis project Ga0308419, IMG submission 203674) | Hot spring phototrophic mat microbial communities from Mushroom Spring, Yellowstone National Park, Wyoming, United States - 20090730_MS50 ... | reverse complement strand
TGGTAATTCTCCCACCCGTGCCATTGAGTATGGCCCCGGCGGCAATATGGACATTGTTACCTATATAGATGCCTTCTTCGCCTGCCGAAATAATCGCAAAGGCATCAATCCGGACGCGATGGCCGATATAGATTTTAGAAGGATTAAAAAATAAGGCATGGCGGGTAATCCGGACTTCCTTGCCCACACTGGCAAATCCGATTTCCCGAATTTCTTCTTCCGAAAGGAGAATGCTGGGCGGTCTTTCCATCGCCGATCCTTTTCCGATCACGTTTCTACTTGGACCCCAGAAGAAAATTGCGGATATGGCGAATCACCAGACTTTGTTCCTCTTCTTTCAGTTCATAGAACAAAGGCAGTCGCAGCAGGCGGCTGGCGAGGTTTTCGGTAATCGGCAGGTCGCCGGGCCGGTAGCCGAACCGCCGGCCCATCGGCGAGGTGTGCAACGGCACATAGTGAAACACCGCATGCACCCCCTGCTGTTTCAAAAATTCTAGCATACGGTTCCTGGAAGCCTCGTCCGGCAAAAGCACGTAAAAAATATGCCAATTGCTCTGGCAATCCTCAGGAATCCGAGGCAGGCGCAGCAGGCCTTCCTCCTCCAGCGGGCGAAGTTCCTCCCAGTAGCGCTGCCAAAGCGCCCGCCGCCGCTGGGTGATCAAGTCCATATGCTCCAATTGCCCATACAAAAATGCCGCACAAATCTCGCTGATCACGAAACTGGAGCCTAAGTCCACCCAGGTATATTTATCCACCTCGCCGCGGAAAAACTTCTGCCGATCCGTGCCCTTGTCGCGCAGTATCTCGGCCCGCTCCAGAAACCGGGGATCGTTGATGCACAAGGCGCCGCCTTCGCCGCAGGTGAAGTTTTTGGTTTCGTGGAAGCTGTAGCAGCCCAGATGCCCCAGACTGCCCAACGCCCGATTGCGGTAAAAGGCATTGACTGCCTGCGCGGCATCCTCGACCACCAAAAGATGGTGCCGACGGGCAATCTCCAGGATGCTATCCATCTGGCAGCCTACGCCGGCATAATGGACCGGCACAATGGCCCGGCTGCGGGGGGTGATGGCGGACGGGAGCCGGCTTTCGTCCAGGTTGAGCGTGTCGGGCCGAATCTCCACAAACACCGGCCTTGCCCCACAGCGGACAAACGCACTGGCAGTAGAAACAAAGGTATAAGAGGGCATGATCACTTCGTCGCCCGGCTGCAAATCGCACAACATAGCAGCCAACTCCAACGCCGCCGTGCCCGACGGAACCAAGAGCACCCGCCCCGCGCCAAACCGCTCCTCCAATAGCCGCGAACAGGCCCGCGTAAAATGCCCATCGCCGGCAATGTTGCCCATCGTAACGGCCTGGGCGATGTAGTAGAGCTCTTTTCCGGCAATAAACGGCTTATTGAAAGGAATCATGCGTAGCTCCTTGGTTTTGGAGGCCTTGGAGTGTCGAGTCCTCGGCGGGCCTTCGTTCTTAGGGCCAGGGCACGACAAGCACACCCCCCTTTGGGGGGAATCTGCTTAAAGCCCACGGGCTTTGCAGGGGGAGATTACCCCAAAAGTGGGGGCAACCCCCATTTTAGGGAGCCGAAATTTACCCCCTTTCAGCGGCTAAATACTTGCTCTGGACCAAAAGGGTAGGTATTATGTAAGCAAAAGAGGTCCTTCTCCGGAAGAAAAACTCAACTCGCAGAGAAAAAAGGTTACTCCGGCGAAGGGGATATTGGTTTCGCATTTCCTTTTTCTGGTCTTTTATGGGTGTTCTTTTTTTTCCCGGCTTCCCAAGGAAAGACCGCTATGGGTTTGCTCACGTGGGTTCGACATCTGAAAAAAGCACTACGGGGGCTGGGGGGGTTGGCCATGGTGGCCATGAGCCTAGGCTCGGCTGCTTGGGCGGTGGAAATCCCCAAAGATCTCCTGAGCCAACAAGCAATCGTCGTGCAGACCGAGGCGGGCCTTTTGGTCGGCCACCTGGACCGCGGCATTGTGAACGTTTATAAAACGCTCAATGTCAATGCGGCCGATACGATCAACACAGACCAGATTTGGCGGGGCACCACGCTCAATCTGACCGGCGCTGGGATCACCGTGGGCATCTGGGATGAAGGCGCGGTGCGATCTACCCACCAGGAATTCCTCCAACCCGGCCCCGGCACCCGGGTGAGCGTGGTCGATTCCGGAATGAGCCTGAGCGACCATTCCACCCACGTGGCCGGCACCATCGGCGCCTACGGCGTAGTGGCCGCGGCCCAAGGCATGGCTAGCTCCGTCGGCATCCGAAGCCGGGATTGGAATAATGACCTTGCTGAAATGAATAGCGACTCCGGAGGCACCAATCCATCTTCCTATCAGATTTACATATCGAACCATTCCTACGGATTCGCCCGCGGCTGGGAAGGCACGATCAATGTGCCCGGCTACGGGACCTACGACATCTGGTACGGCAACCGCTCCCTGGGCACCAAAGATGCCGGGTTCGGTCAATATAGTTCTTATAGTGCCCAGTTGGACGCGGTGCTTTACAATAACCCCTATCTTTTGAGCATCTGGGCCGCCGGCAACGACCGAAATGATCAGAAAACCCAGGCGGGCACTTCGTATGTGGCCTACTTCAATAGCACGCCGGCCGATAACATCGTCCAGGTATCCGGAACTCCGGGCGGCTTTGGATTGTATCTGGTTTCCGGCACGGCAAACCCGCCGCCTGGCCCGGACGGCCCGTATGACTGCCTCCCCAATGCGGGGCAAACGGCCAAGAATACCTTGGTCGTCGGCGCCATGCTGGATTATACTGCCGATCCGCATAACGGGGCCAACATGCAGGTTACCAGCTTCAGCAGTTTTGGCGGCACAGACGACGGCCGGCTCTCGCCCCATGTGGTCGCCAACGGCGATATGCTCTATTCGACACTTTCCGGCGCGGATAACGCCTATGGGTATATGTCCGGCACGTCGATGGCCGCTCCCAATGTTACCGGCACGGCCGCCCTGCTCTTGCAGCACTTTCGAAACCTCCTAGGAGTTCCTGTCGCCGTACCACTTGCCTCCACCCAAAAGGGCTATATCATCCACACGGCCACCGATGTAACCACGCCTGGGCTGGGCACGGTGGGGCCGGATTATGCGACCGGCTACGGCATGGTCAATGCCGCGGCCGCCGCCCAGTTTCTGACCAACGCCCTGAGCAGCAACCCCAATAAAAGCGATCATCTCTACGAGGCCCAATTGGTGCCGGGCACTCTGGACCAGTGGGATCTGACCGGCTTGGTGAGCACCGGCGATCCGATCAAAGTAACCCTGGTCTGGACCGATCCGCCCGGAACACCCGGCTCCGGCGGGATCGATGACCGTACGCCCATGCTGGTGAACGACCTGGACCTCTGGCTGGTGGACCAAAACTCGACCATCTATCGGCCTTGGGTGCTGGATATTTCCAACCCTACCGCCCCGGCCACCACCGGCGATAACGACGTGGATAATGTGGAACAGGTTTACATTGCCAGTGTATTGGCCGGCGTCTCGTTCTCTATCCATGTGGGCCATGAAGGTCCTCTGTACCAAAACTTGCCCCAATATTTCTCGCTTTTGATCAGCGGCTTGACCTTTGGTGGGCAGCAGGAAATCATTCCTGAGCCGCATTCGTGGGTCCTGATGCTGCTGGCTCTGGTGCTGCTTGGGCCGCTGGGGCTGCGGCGGGTTCGCCGGGGAACCTAAGGCCGCTGCGCCATCCCAGGGCCAGCCAAACCAGCAGGCCGACCAGACCCAGGCAGGAGCCGACTAGACCCCATCGCAAACTGGCCGGCGCCCATCGGAGCTCGACCTCTTGCACGCCGGGGCCGACCGGAACGGCCATCAAATCGCCATAGGCCCGCAGGATCTCCGCCGGTCGGCCATCCACCAGGGCCTGCCAGCCCGGATGCCAGGTCTCGGCTACGACCAGCCACTGTCGGTTTGGGCATTTGGTGTGGATGCGGAACAACCCCGCTCGACGCTCCAGCACCGCCAACGCTTCCGCCTCTCCCCTGGCGGGAGAGGCCGGCGTCGCCGAAGGCGATGCCGGGTGAGGGGGAGTCCCCCTCACCCTAGCCCTCTCCCGCGGAGGGGAGAGGGGAAACTGCCCCCTCACCCGGCCTGCTGCGCAGGCCTCCCTCTCCCGCGGAGGGGAGAGGGGAAATAAGTTCCCTTCTCCCTGCTCCTCTCCTCCGGCGGGCAGCGGGCAGGAAGGCCGATCGATCAGGACCGTCCTGGCTGGGTCGATCCGTAAGAGGTCTTTGGCTGGGTCCTGGCTTACCATGGCCTGGGGGACCAAGCGGACTTCCGGCAATGGATTGGGCACAGCTTGCCAGGGTTCGGGGCCAAAGGGCGACTTTTTCCACCAGGCCACCCCCGCCACACGGAGGGCCTTGGGATCAGGGTAGGGCAACGATTGTTTTGGGATCAGCCCGCCCCACCAGCCGCCCGCACTCCGTCGGCCCACCAGCAAAAACACATTGGCCTCCTGGGCCGGCGGGGTCCACACACGCGGCAGCCACTCTTCGGCCCAAGAACTCCCCGAAAGCAGATGCCTTCCCTTTTGGTCCGGCGGCAGGTCGAGGGATGCTATGAAATTTTCCATATGATCGAATCGACACCGGGTGAGCCAATAACTCAGGTCGAAGCACGCCAGGTCCGCCAGGTGCACGCTGACCAGCGTCAGCAAGGCCCACCGGTTTCCTTTGGCCGATTCCGCCAAAAGCTTCCAGATGACCAGCAGGCCAAGCGGTCCTACCAAAAGGCCCAGCAAGTTCGCCCAGGGTATGTTGAGGCCTATCCAAGTGTTCCACTCTGCCAGAAGGATCACCGTACCGGCCAAGAACACCAGAACTCCAAGTCCTAAATGAACCGGGCGAGGCAAGCCTGGGGTCTGGAGAGCCGCCGGTTGATCGGACGGGCAGCGGCTTCGTCCGGCCCGGCATAGAAGGAATTGGACCGCAGCGGCCGCCGCCACGCTCCCGGCAAGATAAATCCATACACTATATCTCGCCCAACCCCGAAACAGACTAAAGGGAGGCGTCTGAGCCAGGAGCCAAAAGACCGGCCCATACTTGCCCAGTGCAAATACGGCGCCCAAGACCAGCATGACCAAGGCCCATCGGACCAGAAGCCGATGCCGTGCCGAAACGAGTCCTCCGGATCGGCCCCTCCGCCGCTGCTCTACGAAAAGCCACGCCAGAGCCGCCGGCGCTAAAAGACCCGCATACTGGGCAAACTCCCACGGCCGGGCCGGGCCCACCGTCCAGTCCCGAAACGCATACGGCGAAATCCACTGGAAAAAATTCCACGGGATCAGAGAATCACTGGCCACCCCTTTTAAATCCAAGTGGCCACGCTGCGAAAGAGGAATCTGGGCCAGAGTGGGCAGAACCTGAACGGCAGCCAAAAGCAAGCCCAGCAGCTTGGCCGATGCCAATGGCAGCAGTTTCCCTGCGAGCTCTTTTGCCTGCTCCGTCCACCGTCGGACCCCCGGTAGTTCCTCAGAAGAGCGTAGTTCCTCCGAAGATATTCGTGGAGAGGATCTCCGGCCCCAGCCGATCGCCACCGCATACGCCAATTCCGCCAACCCCGAATACCACACACTGGGCGGATAACCCAGCAGCAGTTGGGAGGCGGTCAAGGCTGCCACGGCGGCCCCGGCCAACCAGCGGCCCCTCCGGCTGGGCAGGCGGATCGCCATGTCGATACAGGCCAAAAGCCACGGCACATGGGCCAAAGTCTGGATCACATTCGTATGGTTGAGCCGCAGCGCCAGGTACGCACTAAAGGCATACGTCATGCCACCCAAGGCGGCCGGTCCGTGGCCAAACCGCCAACGCCGCAAGAAAAACCACATCCCCCCAAACGCCGCCGGATAGGCCAATACCGTATCCACGTTGAAGGCCATCCGCAGCGGCAGCAGCCCGTAGAGGGCCAGTTTCACCGGGTGGAAAAATCCGCCTTGGCCTTCGCCGTGGGCGTCGAACCCGCACAACAGTTCCGGACACCACGTCGGAATCCGCCCCTGCTGGAGCGCCCGACTGTAGTAGCTCCGGAGCGGCAAGTGCAGATACCCCAGATCATCGTAAAGATACACATGGCCGGCCAGCAAGGGATAGATCAACAGGAAAAATAGCCCCCCGGCCGAGCCCAGCACGAAAACCAGGATGGCCCGGTCGAGCTGGTGCCGGGTGAGTCGGCCCAGCTCTGCTGGCCGCCTTCGGAGCCAAAGGGCAAGATGGGCGCTGCCGGCCGCCCAGACGGCCGCTACCGCTAGCGCCGCGCAGAAAAGGCCTTTCCGCCGCTGGTGCCATTCCTGGAGATAAAACTCCACCGGTCGGGTGCGGTCGCGGATGATACGGTTCAGAGCGGGCCAGGTGCGCTCCGCATAGGCGTCGGCAATCAGGCGGGGCGCCGCCGCTTCGGCCCACCACCAGCCTAGCCCCGCCAGAGCGGCCGCCATCACCCATGGGGCTAGATAAAGGATCATTTGTTTACAGTAGGTCTTCATCCGCTGGATGAGTTCCCTTCGGAAGCCGCCGGCAAGCGAGTTTCTCCGGCAGAAGGCTGGGCAGGCGGCGCTTGGGTTTCTTCAGCGGCCGATTCAGCGCGGTTACGGTATCGGATGACTCGGGCGGGCACACCCACGGCCACGGCCCCATCGGGGATCGGCCGGGTTACCACCGCCCCGGCCCCCACCACACAATGGGCGCCCACATCGGCCATCACCACGGCCCGTTCGCCGATCCAGGTGTCCGGGCCAATGCGCACCGGCGTCCACTCTCCCGGCTGCTCTCGGATGGGCACGTCCAGCCGAGCAAGCCCGTGTTGCCGTGGGCCGTTGATCACCGATACCCCGGTCGAAAGCAGCACATCGTCTTCCAGCGCTACTGCGCCCAGGGAACAGTAGGGGCCGATATAAACATTTTTGCCTATCCTGGCCTTGGCGCTATGCACCAACACGCCGAAACCGAACCAGCAGTCCCGGCCACATTCGTCCAACACGCATCGGTAAAACGCTCGCCGCAGATACGCCCCTGGCGTTCCCGGCGCCAGCGAGAACAACTCGGACCAGAATCGCAGTGCCCGGTCTTTGCCCACCAGAACCGCCTCCAGCCAATAGAGCCCCACGGCCGGCAAAACGGCCAGCCGAGCCAATAGGTCTGCCAGAAGTTTCAAGACGGTTTTCATTGGCCTGCTGCTTTTGTAACATTTTAGCCGAATGGAGGGACATGACGTGTCATTCCTGCGCAAGCAGGAATCCCGTGTTCCTCTGTGCCTACTGCCGTGTCATTCCTGCGCAAGCAGGAATCCAGGCAACATGAGGGTTCTGGTTCCTGGATTCCCACTTTCGTGGGAATGACACGCTGGGTTTTGCCTACCTGCGGAGAGGCGAGTTGCTTCATTCGGCTAAAGTGTTCTCTGTTTTTTCTCGGCTGCTTCCAGGAGGATTTGTTCGATCTGTCGGGTATTTTGCACGGGGTGGAAAAGTTGGCGGACGCGTTCGGCCCCGGCCTGGCCCATGCGGCGCCGCTGGGCCGGGTCGGCAGCCAACCGGTCCATCGCCGTGGCCAAAGCGGCCGGATCGGCCACCGGGACCAAAAGCCCGGTCTGGCCGTCCAGCACGATTTCCGTCGGTCCCTGGGTGCGGGTGGCAATCACAGGCAGCCCAAACGCCCCCGCCTCCACCAACACCAGCCCAAACGATTCCTCTTGCGAGGTCAGGACCAATACATCGGCCTCTTGGAGGATCGGCCGGATGTCCTCTTGGAAGGGCAGGAGTTGGCATCGGTCGGCAAGGCCCAGCCGGCCGATCGTCTGACGGACCTGGCTTTCCAGGGGTCCCTCGCCGGCAAGTAAAAACTGGCACCGCTGGCTCTGGTGCATCTGGGCCGCCGCTTGCAAAAAACAGAGCGGGTCTTTGCGCTGGGAAAGACGGCCGATCCAGACGAATCGGCACACCCTGCCTGGCCTCTCCGGTCGCCCAGGCCAGAGATCTATTTCCCCTCTTATCACCGCGGGAGAGGGTGGCCAGCTATTTAGGCTGGCCGGGTGAGGGGAACTCCCCTCCCTCTCCCCTGGCGGGAGAGGGTTAGGGTGAGGGGGAGAAGAAAGCAGCCCCTCGTCTTCTTTACTCCCCCTCACCCGGCTTCGTTTTGCTCCGCCGGGCTCTCCCACCAGGGCAGAGGCGTCTTTTTCCCTCTCCCCACCGTGGGAGAGGGTGGCCTGCGCAGCAGGCTGGGTGAGGGGGCTGTCCTTTTCCCCCTCACCTGGCTTCGCTTGGCTGGAGCCGGGCTCTCCCACCGGGGGAGAGGTGTTGCGCTCACCCTCGCCCAGGCTGTCCGGGTCCCACCGTACCGAATTATACACCACCCGCATTTTTTCTTGCGGGATCAGGCCCTGGCAACACTGCCGGGCCGTGTGCGACTCGAAAATCACCCGCTCCGACCATCGGCCGATCCACCGGACCATCCATCGCCACGGCAATAGATGCGGGCGCATGGAGTGGGGACCTAAAATTTCGTGCACATGCCAGACGTGCGCCACCCCTGCCCATCGGGCGGCCAAAGCCGGCTCGAAAAGCACCGCCGTATTCGTATAGACCACGTCGATCCCCTCTTGCCGAAGCCGACGCACCAGCCTTCCTGCCCGCCCCAGGCTGCCCAGTAGTGCGTTCCGCACGTGCCAACCGGACGGCTCATACCCCATCCACCAGGCCCATGGCCAAATTTCCACCGGATAGCCCCGCCGACGGGCCTCGTGGGCCATCGGCCCATCCCAGGCAAAAAGCACCTGCACTTCGAATCGCTCCCGGTCCAGGTGTTCCAGCAGGGTGTCCAGGCAGTATTCTGCGCCGCCTCGGCTGCCCGAATGGGCTGCTATTAAAAGTTTGATTCGCCTACGGTTGCTCACCACGTATAGCCCAGTTCCTGGAGTTCTCGGCCGGCGATGCGGCGGAATTGCCAGCGTCGCCACCACGGCCACTGCTGCCATCGGCCGATGGGGTTGAAGTCTTTAGGTTTTGGCACGGGTTTCCAATGGAGTTCCGTTTGGCCGCCCCGGTAGGTCGAAGAGCCACGCAGAGGCATATTTTCCCACTGTTCCCAGGGGTACTGGGCGGGGTCTTCGTCCAGGAAGCGGAGCAGGTTTTCCATAGCCGCCCGATTGGTGATTAAATCTTCATATCTCACGAGGCGCCACCGGTCCTGGTAGGCTTGGCCTGGCCCGTGGATAAAGTGCAACATGCGCCGAGCGCCCAACGCCCAGGCATACATCCAATAGGAGTAGGGTTCCGAGGGCCAACTCCGGGCCGCCGATTCGACCACATCCCGACCGTCCCGCACCAAAAGCACCAACTGGCAATCGGGGAAAAAGTCAAAAAAGTATTCCAGATAGTCTGGGTCGGGCGTATGGGTTACCATGCGGGCGTCCGGACGGATGTAATCTCGCAGAAACAAGCGCAGTCCGTCGCCCAGCCGACGCAACAGGCACCGATGGCAGGCGTCGAAATCCACCTCCGTCGGGAACCGTTTCCGGTATCGTTTCTGGGCGGTCCGCTCCGCATAGGTCCGCAAAAGCGGCGCATGTTCCAGCAGATAGTCTTCTGCGAGCGGGCGGGGTTCTTGAAAGTGCGGCAGGAGTTTCAGGGCCTCGGTCAAAAAGTTCGTCCCACACCGCCGATGCACCCCGATGATAAAAACATCCGGCTTTGGGCTATTCATGGTTTGGCGTTATCCCGATCCGAAAATAGATGAATATTTGTATGGAGTGAAAAGATGTTTGGAATCCACTCATCGCCGTCTGGTCCATTGGCGGAGCAGTTTTCGGCCTAGGGCTTGGATGAGTTCCTTCCACGAGGCATCTTGGAGGGCGTCGGAGGGCCGGTCGGCGGCCGGTTCGGTGGGTACGGTAAGTCGGCTGAAATCCAAACTTCGGGCAAACAAAAATCCTCGCCGCACGCCACTGCGATAGTCTTCCGAGCCGGTCCAGTCGGCAAATTGCGGCCTCAGCACCACGCCCCGATATCCAAACGATTCCATCAGGTCTAGCAGTCCGGCCGGGCTAGGCAACAGACAAATTCGGCCGTCCCGATACGGGTCGGCTGGTCCAAGCGACTGCCGCCGAAGTCGCAAC
>Ga0308419_1003274_pt1 | contig 10145 bp, 9 predicted proteins | sample HotsprSampleMS50_FD_203674 | JGI IMG/M metagenome (GOLD analysis project Ga0308419, IMG submission 203674) | Hot spring phototrophic mat microbial communities from Mushroom Spring, Yellowstone National Park, Wyoming, United States - 20090730_MS50 ... | reverse complement strand
TACCGCGCGATTCCGGCGCATGTCCAGAAGACGCAAAATGGACACGATGTTGTGAGCCTTGCATCGATTTACCGTAAGACCGAAAACTGGTCACGATGTTCTGAGCCTTGACAAATACGCGATACGCAATACGCAATATGCAGTAGGCAGCACCCTACACGCCCTTCCAAAGCTTGAAATAGGCTCGCGCCACGCGCAGGTCTTCGAGCGCCTCTTGCGCGTCGCAGGGCGGCTTGATCTCGCCTCTGATGGCGCGAACGAAGTTGATGGCCTGCTGGCGCATGGCGTGCACCCACGGCAGCGTTGGCACAACCGTCTGGGGCGCAGTGCCATTGCCGGGGTCGCGCATGATCTCGACCCGGCCAGGCCGGTTGGCGGCCAGCGGGGCCGGCAGATCGAGCCGAATGTAGCCGCGCTCGAATCCTACCAGGGCTGACTCCTGCCAGTCGATGGAGGTCTGATATGGCGACATTTCGAGCAGGCCGGTGACGCCGCTGGCGCTCTCGACACCCATCACCACGCCGGCCGGGTCGGCAAAGATCACGCGATACGGCTCGCCCAGCAGATAACGCAGCAGATTGACCTGGTGAATATAGTAGTTCACGAAGCTCGTGTACTGCTTGAAGGTTTCGCGGTCCATGTCGTCTGGAGCGGGATCGCTGGCGAGGTGGGGGTAAGGCTCATCAGTGGTGATGAGGTCGTTGAACCCGCCGGCGATCCAATCGCCGGGGGGCATGGTCACGCGCACGTAGCGCAGCCGGCCCAGTTCACCGCTCTGCTTCAGCTGGTCGATTTCGGCGCGGGCATACATCGTGGCCGGGTCGCTGCGCTTGTGATAGCCGACCATGTGCCACGAACCGCCGGCGTTGAGCGCGGCCAGCATCTGCTCGCCCACCTGCGGCGAGGCGGCCAGCGGCTTCTCGGTCAGCACCGGCACACCCGCTTTGTAGAGCGGCGCAATGATCTGGCCGTGCCGGTCGAAAGGTTGCGCGGCCACGATGCCGTCGAGTTGCTCGCGCGCGAGCAATTCCTCGCCGGTGGCGTAGACGCGCGGCACGTTGTACTTCTGGGCCACGGCCTGCGCCAGCCGGGGCCGCACTTCGGCCAGCGCCACCACTTCACAGTCGGGAAGACAGGCATAGTTTTTAAGGTGGGCGCATTGCCCCATGCTGCCCACGCCCACGAAACCAATGCGGACTTTGTCTGGCATGATGCTCTCCTCCAACGCCGCGCAGGTCATGGCCGCGCGCTGCGCTGTAGCCGACATTGTATGCGCCTGCGGATGAAGCCTGCAAACAGTCGTACACTACCGAAATTCCTGCGCGTGGCGCAGTCTGTGGAGAGTTCACACAAGCTATGACGACGAGTAATGGATTTGTTCCCGCATCTGCGATGGTGGTGGCAGCCCACCCGGACGATATCGAGTTTGGTTGCGCCGGCACGGTGGCGAAATGGGTCCGGCGTGGATGCCGCGTGGTATACGTGGTGGTCACCAGCGGCAACATCGGCACGCACGACGCCAGTCACACCCCTGACACGCTGGCCGAAGTCCGCGAACGCGAGCAACTGGCTGCCGCCGCGGTGTGCGGCGTGCATGACGTGGAGTTCCTGCGCTACAACGACGGCGAAGTGATGCCCACGCTGGAACTGCGCAAGGACATTGTGCGCATGATCCGCAAGCACAAGCCGGAAGTGGTGTTCACGATGGACCCGACCATGCTGTGGAGCGGCAGCGAATACATCAACCACCCGGATCATCGCGCCGTTGGGCTGGCAACGCTTGATGCGATTGCGCCGGTGGCCTCGATGCCGCTGATGTATCCTGAACTGGGCGAGGCCCATCGCGTGCGCGAGGTGTGGATTCAGTGGCCGCAGCAGCCGGACACGTGGATCGACATCAGCGAGACGATCGACCTGAAGATGGAGGCGCTGCGCCAGCACAAGAGCCAGGTGTCGGAGGAAACGGTGCGGGGCATCCGTGAGTGGGCGCTGGATGCCGGCAAGGGGCTGGCGCCGGCGGAAGCGTACAAGGTGATGCTGCTGGCGCGGCGGGAAGAGCGCGCTTCTGGCGAGGCGACTCAGGAGGCGGCCGGTTAGCGCGTTGTTGGGCGCTCGGTCCGGCGAGCAACATGCCCGGCCAAACACGGTCGGGCATGTCTTGTTTTCCGGGGTGCTGATGCTACAATCCCGCGCGTTCGATTCATCGCAGCGCAGCCGCCGCGCCGCTTGCCGGACGGTTGCCAGGGAGTGTTGCTGTTGGAAACGATGGACCGCAAAGTTGATGGCGCCCCGGATGAAGCGCCGGCGCCATTGCCGGAAAGCCCGTTGTTGCGCGGAATCGGCCAGACAAGCCGGTATGTGGCGCTGCTGGCGGCCTGGGTCGCCACGTGCGGCAGCCTGTACATGAGCGAGGCGCTCGGCTGGATTCCCTGCCTGCTGTGCTGGTATCAGCGCATCCTGATGTACCCGCTGGCGCTCATCACGGCAGTGGGCATTCTGACCAACGACCGCCGTATGCATCGTTATCTGCTGGCGCTGGCCGCGCCCGGCATGGGCATGTCGCTGTACCACTATCTCTATCAGAAAAGCGACTTTGTGCGCGGCCTTTTTCCTTCCTCGTGCGTGGTGGGCGTGCCTTGTTCCGCCGACTATCTGAACTGGTTCGGCGGCGTGGTGACGATACCGTTTCTTGCGCTGATTGCGTTCACGATCATCATCCTGGCTGCCATTGCCTCGCGCCTGGCCGATGAGCCTGAGGGCGAGGCGCTTGAAACGCCGGCGACAACGGGCGCGAGAGAGCGCGCGAGAGAGCGCCGGCTGGCGCGCGCGGCGCTGGTGTTCGTAATCATCGCCGGCGTGGTGGGCGCGTTTCTGCTGGCTGGCAACGCTTCTGCCCAGGGTCAGGCGGCAGCCCGCGCGGCGGTGACGCCATTGCCGGCTGCCACAGCCAGCCCGGCTTTGCTCGAGAAGGGCAGAGCGGTCTACGAGTCAGCCTGCATCGGGTGTCACGGGCCGGCTGGCGAAGGCGTTGCCTCCATCAGGTCGATCACGGATTCGGCACTGTTGCGAACGGGGACAGACGCGGAGCTGGTGCAACTGGTGCGGGCCGGCCGGCGGGTGAATGACCCGCACAACGTGAGCGGCCTGGCCATGCCTGCCGGCGGGGGGCGCGCCGGTCTGGCCGATGAAGACATTCTGGCCGTCATCGCCTACATGCGCCTGTTGGCAAAAGGCGCTGCGGATTGATCCGGGAGTCGCGCATCGTGGGCAAGAAATCCGTCTTTACCCGGCGGTGGAAGTGGAACAAACGCGCCCCCCTGCGCGGTTTCTACAATCTCTGGCTGCGGCTGTTCTATCGCCTGCTCATCCGGCACAAAGTGGTCGGGCTGGAGCATGTGCCCAAATCCGGCCCCGCCATCGTCATGATCAACCATGTGGCCTGGGCCGATCCGTTCGTCGTATTGGCGGCATTGGGCCGACCGATTGTGCCGATGGCCAAGGTCGAAGTGTTTGAGGACTGGCGCATTCGCTGGCTGACCGCGCCCTATGGCGCGATCCCGGTGCATCGCGGCGATGTTGACACTCAGGCCATCCGTTCGGCGACGGAGGTGCTGCACGAGGGCGGGCTGGTGTTGATCTCGCCTGAGGGCACGCGCAGCGAAACGGGGGGGCTGATCCAGGGGCAGGAAGGCATGGCCTATCTGGCTGTGAGAGCCGGCGCGCCGATCCTGCCGGTGGCGATCACCGGCACACCGCTGCTGAACGCCCATCTTAAGCGGCTGCGACGCGCGCCCATCACCGTCACGGTGGGCCGACCATTTCGTCTGGAGGCCGGGGCCGATAGACTGAGCCGCGAGGCGCTGCGTCGGTTGACTGATGAAGCCATGCGTCATCTGGCGGCGATCCTGCCGGAAGAGATGCGCGGCGTCTATCGTTGAGGTTGGCAGAGCAATGGCCGGAATCATCAAACGCATCGAGCCATTGAGCGTTGCTGCAACCGCAGGGTTGCTTCCCGGCGACGCGCTGCTTGCCATCAATGGTCATCTGTTGCGCGATGTGATCGACGCCCAGTTCTACGCCGCTGAGGACAGGCTTGAACTGTTGTTCCAGCGCGCCGGGGTGGAACACACGGTTGCCGTCCGGCGCGAATTTGGCCAGGCGCTTGGGATCGAGTTCGAGCATCCCACGTTCGACATCGACATTCGCCGCTGCAACAACCTGTGTCCGTTCTGCTTCGTGCTGCAAAACGCGCCGCGCATGCGCCGCACGCTGTATATCAAGGACGACGACTATCGCTACTCGTTCCTGTTCGGCCACTTTGTGACCCTGACGAACCTCAGCCAGGAGGATTGGGATCGCATCGCCGAGCAGCGCCTCAGTCCGCTGTATGTCTCGGTGCATGCCACCGATCCCGAAGTGCGCCGGCAGTGCCTGCGCAATCCCAAAGCGCCGGAGATCCTGCCGCAATTGCGCTGGCTGGCGCAGCGCGGCATCGAGATGCACACCCAACTGGTCATCACCCCCGGCTTGAACGATGGCGCGCAGGCCGAGCAAAGCGTGTTCGATCTGGCCGGACTGTATCCGCATGTGCAGTCAGTGAGCATTGTGCCGGTGGGTCTGACCAGACACCACAAGTACGGCCATCGCCCGCACAGCGCCGGCGAATGCGCGCGCATGATCGAGCAGGTGCGCGCCTGGCAGCGCATCTTCTGTGAGCGGCTGGGCGTCGGCTTTGTGCATGCCACGGACGAGTGGTATCTGGCGGCGGGAAAGCCATTGCCGCGCAAGCGCGACTACGACGGCCTGGCGCTTCAGGAAAACGGCCTGGGCATGACGCGCGATTTCCTGGACGAGTGGCGGCGCTTGAAGCGAACCGAGATACGCAACACGCAATACGAGACGCGAAATCCAAAATCCAAAATCGAAAATCCAAAATCTGCCCTGCTGGCAACCGGCGCGTTGTTTGCGCCCACGTTGCGCCGGGTGGCCGGCGAGTTTGCGCAATTGACCGGCATACCGCTGGAGGTGGTCGCCATCGCCAACACACGCCTGGGTGACACGATCACCGTGGCCGGCTTGCTGATGGGCACTGATGTGATCGACCAGCTCTCGGCCGCCCGCATACCGACATCCGCGATTGTGATCTTGCCGCGCGTCATGTTCGACCATCCAGATGGTGTTGCGCTGGATGATGTGTCGCCGGCGTATATTGCGCGCGCATTGGGCCGGCCGGTGGCGCTGGCGGATTGGATGGGAGACGTGCTCGACGCCCTGACCGGGCGCAACAAGTTGATGTTCGATCCATCGCAGCCGGCATCTGAGGTGGCCGTTGCGCGCGAGGGCGGCTGGGCCGTGGAGAAGTATCTGTAGGGCAAGCCGCCAGGCTTGCCGCGAGGGCTGAGGTGGCCGTTGCGCGCGAGGGTGGCTGGGCCGTGGAGAAGTATCTGTAGGGCGAGCCGCCAGGCTCGCCGCGAGGGCAAGCCCGACGGCTTGCCCTACCTGGGTCACTCTTTCAGGAAGTCGCGCAGTTTGCGCGCGTGGGCGGGGTGGCGCAGCCGGCTGAGCGCCTGCGCTTCAATCTGACGCACCCGCTCGCGGGTGACCCCCAGTTTCTTGCCCACTTCTTCCAGGGTGTAGGTTTCGCCATCCAGCAGACCATAGCGCAACTGCAGGATGCGCACCTCGCGCGGCGGCAGGGTGGCCAGGATTTCCGACAACTGCTCGCGCAGCATCTGGGTGGTCACGACCTCGGCCGGCGCCGGGCTGTCCTCGTCGGGAATGAAATCGCCCAGCACACTTTCCTCTTCGTCATCGGTGGGTGTCTCCAGGCTGATCGGCCGGCGCGCCACCTGGATCATTTGCTCAGCCTTGCGCACCGTCACGTTCAGCGCCTCGGCCAGTTCGGCGACGGTCGGATCGCGTCCCAACTCCTGGGTCAACTGGTGGCTGGCGCGCAACAGACGGTTGATCTGATCGCCCATGTGCACCGGAACGCGGATGGTGCGGCCCTGATCTGCAATGGCGCGGGTAACCGCCTGGCGGATCCACCACGTGGCATAGGTGCTGAACTTGTGCCCGCGTCGCCAGTCGAACTTCTTGGCAGCCCGGATGAGGCCGATGTTGCCTTCCTGAATCAAATCCAAAAACGGCACGCCGCGTCCGATGTACTTCTTGGCAACGCTGATCACCAGGCGCGAATTAGCATTGATCAGATGCTCGCGAGCGGCCATGCCGTCTTCGCCCATCTGATCCAGTCGCATGCGCTCCTTTTCTTCCAGCGCTTCTGCGCCGGCTTCGGCGATCATCTCTCGCGCAGCTTTGCCGCGTTCCATGCGCTGAGCAAGATCCACTTCCTGCGCCGCTGTCAGCAGCGGCACGCGGCCAATCTCTTTCAGGTAGAGGCCAACCGTGTCGTCGGCTTCGATGGCCTCCAGCAGGTTCTCATTGTTGTGTTCGTTGTACTCGTCCTCGTCCTCGTCGTCTTCGTAGCCGAGTTGATCTGCCGCTTCGTCCTCACTGGGGACGATCTGAATGCCGGCGTCTGCCAGCGCAGCAAATACGTCTTCCATTTGCTCAAGGTTTTTTTCGGCATCTGGAAACGCGGCCAGGATATCATCGTATGTTACATAACTCTTTTCGCGCCCGATATTGAGCAGTTGTTCCTCGCCCGACAACTCCTCAACGGTGTCTTCCAAAGCCACCGGCGTTGCGTCTTTGACATCTTTCCTGGCCACTTTGCCGTCTGGGGGAGTTGCGGCAGGCTTGACCGCTTTGGTGGTCGCGGCTGTCTTGCCGTTCTTTGCCAAAGGCTTCTTCTCGGTTTTCTTCTTGCGAATGGCCATTCCAAATCCTATGTATCTTCCGCCAGAATGAGATAGTGATGAGATCAGTCTGCTTGCAGTATTAACTCGGTCCGTGAGGCAGCCCTGAGAACGCTCAAAGCAGGTTTCGCCGGGCCGGCGCAAACGAACTGTCGCGGTCGAACTTGACAGAACCCGCCTACGGGAGATGTTAGTTAACAGAAGGGCGATTGTCAAGCACGAAAAGCCGCCGTTTTTGATCCCTTTTGGGCTTGTTCACCCCGATTTTCGCGCGCTTCCCCCTGGGATTAAGGCAGGACACCCACATAGACCCACCGGGATACCAGCGTGCCGTTTGCGTCGCGCAATTCCGCAACATCGCCGTTGTTGGACCACACCGGCGCGCCTGCGTTAAATGTCAGTGTGCCGCATGTTCCGAACGCGATCGGTGAACTGGTGTACACCCGGCAGGCATCGCCAGGAAACATGACCATCCCGTTGCTGAAGGTGTACACGCGGTTGCTGGATACCGCCCGCAGTGTCCAGTTGGACAGGTCCACCGGCGTGTTGCTCTGGTTGATGATCTCGACGAATTCATCGGCCTCGTTTGTGGCCGGGTCGCCCTGGTATTGAATCGTGGTGATGACGATTGGGCCTGTGATGACATTACTCGATATTGCCGGCGGGGGGACGTCTGTCAGCGCCAGTGCGGTTATTGCCGGCGTTGGCAGTTCGGGTGGCAGGGGTGTTGCAGCGTCCGTTGGGAGTGGTGGGGCGGGTATGCCGGTGTCTGCCGGCGTTTCAACCAGCCCCGGCTGGGACTGATCCGCTGGCGGCAGAGTCGCGCGAGACTGTGGATCGACAGTGGGTATTGCGTCGGCAGGCAGAGTGACCACCTCAACTTCGAGCGCTGCCGTTGGCGTTGGCAGAGTGTTGTCGGCGTTAATCGAGACGGCGGCTGTGGCGGCATCCTGGCCTGCCTCGCGCGTGATCGGCGCGCCGGGGTTGGGTGTGGCCAGTGGCGATTCGAGCGGCGCAACCAGCGGCGCAACCAGCGGCGTGATGCGCTGTATCTGGCCATCGGGCGCGGATGCGCTGGACGCGCCGGCTGCGGCGATTCTCTGGCGTGTCTGGGCCATGCCTGGGCTGAGCAACAAGGCTGCGGCACACGCGCATACGATGGCGAGCGTCAGGCCGGCGGCGATTAACGTCAGCCAGACCAGCGCGCTGGACACGGGCAATGCCGGCCCGGGCGATGGCTGCCAGGACGCAGGCGCGGTCAACTCGAACACTTCCCGCCGGGTCAAAGGGCCGGCCAGCAGGCGCGCGGCGATCTCAGGGTAGCGCGACCTGAAGCCCTCTGCGATGTCCGTGAAGCGCGAGCGGCGTGTTGCGCGATCCAGGGTAAGCCGACTGCCGCACATCTCGCAGAGCGCCGACACACCTGCGCCGTCGTCTATGGCTTCGAACCTGAGCGCGCGCTGACGGCACACCGGACAGGTGTCCGGCGGGATGCTGGCGATATTCAGGCTGAGATTCTCTGTCGCCATGCGACCTGGCAAGGGGAGTCAGATGTTGCGAGGATGTCTGCTCACATCTAGAACGGCTGAACGGCCCGCACGCCCCGCAGGTTGCGGTCGATTTCCCAGGGATACACAATGTAGGAATCGGTCAGGGCGGCATAGTAGGTTGGCTTGTGGTTCGGGAAGAGATTGGCGCTGGCGCGGTAGTGCAGCACGGCAGTTTCGGTGCGCGCGCCGCTGGCTTCGACGCGCCCGCGCACTGTCATGATGTGCCGGCCGTGCGTCCACACATCGTCAACCACCAGCACACGCCTGCCTCGTGTCAGGGTCTCGTCTGGAAACTGCAGAAACGTCGGCCAGGCCAGCAGGCGAGGGGCGTTTTCGGACGGGAATTCCACTGCTGCCGTTAGAATATGCTTGATGTTCAATGCCTCCGCGATCAAGCCGCCGGGGATGATGCCGCCGCGGGTAATCATCACCAGAGCGTCGAATGTGCCGGCCATCTGTGGCAACAACTGGTCGATCAGCGCGTCCACATCAGCCCATGTCAAAACTTCGCGTTTGGGTGCTTCTTCTCGTCGCATGCTCTTCGTCCTTGTTCTCGCCCAGCCTTTTCCACTGCGACGGGGCGAATGTTATTCGCCCCTACAGTTCTCGCCCAGACCTTTGCCTTTTCCACCGGGTTGGTGTAACGTACCCTTCAGGATAACGCAGGAGCAGATCTATGCGCCAACAATTCTTCCTCTCTTTTCGGACGCCTTTTCCGGCGCTCGTTGGTCTGGCCATTCTAACGGGCTGCGCTCAGCCGGCCAGCGTCGGCATTCCGACGCCCAATGCCGCCCTCGTGGCTGCGCGGCAGACGATCACCGCCCAGAGCATTGCCAACGCGGCAGCCACACAAACTGCGGCGGCGCCGGCACCCACGCCCGTGCCGACGATCGAGCCGCCCACGCCTGTTCCGACGATCGAGCCGCTCACGCCTGTGCCGCCGTTGCCCACCGAAACGCCGCTGCCGTTGCCGCCGCCCCCTGCGCCCGCTGATCAGCCCAGTGACCATCGTCAGCCGGGTTCGTCGGGCAGTTCGGGCGTTGCGTGCGGCCGGCAGATCATTCACGTTGTGCAGCCCGGCCAGAACCTGTTCCGCATCGCCCTGCGCTATAGGACCACGATCAACGCGATCGCGCGGTTGAATGGAATCACCAATACGCGCCTCGTTCGCGTCGGCCAGCGTCTCCGCGTCGTCACATGCGCCCGTGGCAGCAGCAGCGCGCCCTACTATGGCGCGCACTACGTTGTCAAGCCGGGTGACACGTTGTTCAGAATTGCCGTGCGTTACGGCGTCAATGTCTCCGGGCTGATGGCTGCCAACGGCCTGCGTTCGACGCTGATCGTGCCCGGCCAGAATCTCGTCATTCCCTGACCCTGACACTACCGCGCCCGGACCGGAAAATCCAGCGGCGCCAGTTCAAGCCATGAGTTGCCAGGCTTGAGTGGGATGGGGTTTCCCTGCGCATCCACGAACTCCAGCACGCCCGGCTGGCCAGGACGGCGCCACAGCCCGTCAATGACCTTGCCGTCGCGCGCAATCTTCACCGGTCCCTGCCCCCACAGTTGGATCTGGATCGACATGCCGCCGGCAGTGTCTTCCTGAATGGCCGTGACGGCATGATACGCGAACGCCACAATCACGTTGGCGGCGGTGAGGGTTTGACGGGTTTCGGCGTCCACATGCGGCTGGCCATCCACCTGACGCTCCCACAGGCCCGTGCCGGCGTTGTATATCCAGTCCACCGGGTCGGCCTGATAGGGGATGGACAATGCG
>Ga0308419_1003273_pt1 | contig 10145 bp, 6 predicted proteins | sample HotsprSampleMS50_FD_203674 | JGI IMG/M metagenome (GOLD analysis project Ga0308419, IMG submission 203674) | Hot spring phototrophic mat microbial communities from Mushroom Spring, Yellowstone National Park, Wyoming, United States - 20090730_MS50 ... | reverse complement strand
AAATAAATACTAAACTGCAAAAAATTGAATTTTAACTCTATTTTGTAGCTTAAATCCGAATTATTGACCGGAATTTTTAGCAAAAACAAAAAAACTTCAATTTTTTTCTTGCTTTTTATTTTTATCTATGGTAAAATATTCTTGTTGTCAGAGAGAGGGGAACACAAAAATAGTGATCAAGACCTGTTAACTTTAATTTCTTAATTTTAATCAATGAAGGCAACTATCTGGTTTTTAAAAACGTTCTTATTACTGGAGATACTCAAATGAACCTCAGATTCATGATTACTTCAAAAGAAAACCCCTCCACTTCCTAATACCCTCCTTCCTTGCCCTTAAACACCCCAGGCCCTGCTTGCATATAAGAGCAGGGCTATTTTGAGAGCCAGATTGCCTGATTTCAGCGACTTTTTCACCAAAGCCTTCTTCGGCAAGGCCATGACCTAAGGCCAAGCTTGAAAAATCATAAAAAGCTTCTTGTTTGTCAAATTAAGTAAGCCCAGGCTGTGAAAGTGACTTTAAGCTCAGCAAAAATTTCATTTTAGAAAATTGACAGCTGGCCCGAAAATGCTAAATTATTCATATGGCTTGAGAGACAGGGAAGTCCGTGAGAAGCGGACACAGCCCCCGCTACTGTAATCGGCGACGAATCCCTGATCAGGCCACTGCCCTGAGGGGTGGGAAGGCCAGGGAGGAGGATGACCCGAGAGTCAGGATACCTGCCTTGAGCCTCTTGTTCCTTCTTTTCTTCGGGGTGGAAGAAAAGAAGTGAAACAAAAAACACTTCAAGCGGGGGGAAAGGAGTTTGGATGAAAAGAAACCTTTCTGCCCTAGTCGTTTCTCAATTCTTCTTACTGGTTTTATTTTTTATTCTGGCTCCGAAGGCCAGTTCTTTTAGCTGTACTGAGGAAGAAGAGCAGCAGCGGAAAATTCACCATGAAATTGTGGTCACCGCCACCCGACTGGAAACTCCGATTCAGGAAGCGGCTTCGGCCATTACCCTGCTCAAAAAAGAAGAACTTCCGCTCACTTCCACTCTTTTTCCTAATCTCTTGTTCAGGCAAGCTCCGGGGGTTTTTTTCCTGCAGGCTGGCTCAGCCGGTGGACCGGGTTCAGTGTTTATCCGGGGAGCTGGCTCTGAGCATACCCTCTTTATGATTGATGGTCTGGAAATCAACGATCCAATTTCGCCCGCTCGTTCTTTCAATTTTAACCTTTTCAGCCTAGGTCTGGTGGAAAGAGTAGAAATCCTTCGCGGCCCGCAGAGCACTCTTTATGGTTCCGACGCCCTGGCCGGTGTGATTAATCTGATAACCTCTGAGCCTGAAAAAAACGAGGCAGTAGCTTCGGGTTTCATTGGCACTTCCCGGACCAGGATGGGAAATTTTTACCTGGCTCAAATTTACGGAAAGTTTTCTCTGGTTTTTGATTTCAACTCCTCAGCTACGGCCGGAATTTCCGCAGCCAGCAGCCTTTATCCCGGGAATAGCGAACCCGATGGCTTTGAGCAGCATTCTCTGGCTTTTAAGGTGAGCTATAAGCCATCATCCAGCTTCAGTTTGAGCTGGCAAACCAGAGCTCTTTCGAGCCGGACAGACCTGGATACTTTTGGCGGACCTTACGGTGATGATCCCAATTCAGTCCAGAAGTCCAGATTTTACTTCAACCGGCTCGAACTCAAAGGCCGTTTCTGGAACCAGCGCTGGGAGCAGAAATTGGCCTTCGGGCTCCAGAGCTCAAGACGGGATAATGATAATTCCCCCGATGACTACCATCCAGGAGAAAGCGAACAGGCTTTCTACCGCAGTCGTCTGATTAAGGTTGACTGGCAGAATAATCTTTTGCTGGCTGCAAATAACACCCTGGTATTCGGGGTTGATTTCCGCCGGGAACAGGGAAGCTCATCTTATGCCTACTTCAGTCCCTGGGGTGATTACCAGAGCAATTTTCCCTTAAAAGAGAGCGGTCTTCTGGGTTTTTATCTGCAGGACCAGTGGAAACCATGGCCGGGGTTCACGGTCAATGCTGGACTGCGCTTTGACCATCATCAGAAATTCGGCCAGGCTTTCACCTTCCGGACTGCGGTTAATCTGGAACTGCCTGAAATTCAGGCCAGAATCAAAGCTACCACCGGCAGCGGCTTCAAAGCCCCATCGCTCTATCAGCTCTATGCTCCGGAAGACATTTTTGGCCCTATCGGAAACCTATCCCTTCTTCCTGAAAGAAATCTGGGTTGGGACTTTGGAGTGGAAAAATCTTTTGGTCAGCATTTAACTCTTTCTCTCACCTGGTTTGAAACACGCTATAGAAATCTTATCCAATTCTATTTTGGTGCCGGTTATAAAAACCTCGGTCGGGCTCTTACCCGTGGACTGGAGAGCTTTCTGGTGGCTAATTTCCTGGAAAACTTCGCTTTACAGGCCAGCTGGACACATCTGCAGGCTGAAGACCTGGAAACCAGAACTGCTCTAATTCGTAGGCCGAAAGATTCCCTCAGTGTCAGCCTGAATTTCAAATACCGAGCTTTCCGTCTGGAGGCCTGGTTAAATTACCTGGGGCCAAGGCAGGACCTTAACTACTCTATCTTTCCACCAGAACGCGTGACCCTTAAAGCAGCCACCATAACCAACCTGCTTCTAAATTTTGAATTAAACAAACGAGCCAGCCTGTTTATTGAGATTCAGAACCTGTTTAACACTCGCTATGAGCTGATTTATGGATATGGAACACCCGGGGCTACAATTTCCAGTGGGTTTAGATTAAAATTGTGAGGGCTACCAGGCCCTACCGCTTTCTGTTTTGAGGTGAAAGCAACAAAAAAGAAAGAGCTGGAGTCCATTAATGGAATTGCTTGAAACCCTGGATAAAATTTTCAAACCGCAGCGTATCGCCCTGGTTGGAGTCACTCCTAACCCGAAGAGTGTTGGCGGGAAAATTCTTTCCAACCTGATTACCGGAGGCTACCGCGGGGTAGTCTATCCGGTTAACCCGGCCGTAGAAGCAGTGATGGGCATCCCTTGCTTTACTGGCGTGAAAAACCTGCCTCGAACTCCAGACCTGGCAGTCATCTGCACCCCGGCTCCGCAGGTTCCGAGAATAGTGGCTGAATGCGGCCAGGCTGGAATTATGGGTATTATCATCATTTCGGCCGGCTTCCGGGAAATCGGGCCCGAGGGCCGGGCTCTGGAAGAGCAGATTCTGGCTGAAAAACGAAAATACCCTGGGATGCGTATTCTGGGGCCGAACTGTCTGGGAGTTATCTCGCCGGGACTGAACCTCAACGCTAGCTTCGCCGCCAGCATGCCGCTTAACGGGCACATCGCTTTTATTTCCCAGTCTGGCGCCCTCTGCACTTCCATTCTGGACTGGTCGCTGGAAGAGAAAATCGGCTTTTCCTATTTTGTCTCCATAGGCAACGCCCTGGATATAGATTTCGGCGACCTGATTGATTACTTCGGCGAGGACGAAAACACTAAATCCATCCTGATGTACATAGAATCCATTTCCAACCCCAGGCGGTTTATGTCGGCCGCTCGGGCCTACGCCCGAACCAAGCCGATTATCGCCTACAAAGCGGGGCGCTTTCCGGAGTCGGCCGAAGCTGCCTCTTCCCACACTGGAGCCCTGGCCTCCGAGGACGCCATCTATGAGGCCGCCTTCCAGCGAACCGGAATGGCCAGGGTGTTTGAAGTCGGCGAGATGTTTGATGTGGCCGAGCTCATCGGCCGCCACAAAATACCGAAGGGCCCGCGGCTGGCCATCGTCACTAATGCCGGTGGTCCCGGGGTGATGGCTTCCGACGCTTTAATCGAAAACGGGGGCGAGCTGGCCCAGCTCGGACCGCAGACCATAGAATTCCTCAACCAGAGCCTGCCTCCGGCCTGGTCACATCGCAACCCGGTGGATGTCCTGGGTGATGCCAAATCCAAGACCGTAGCCAAGGCGGTCAGTGCTGTTCTTCAGGATGAGGGAGTTGATGCAGTGCTGCTGATAATAACCCCCCAGGCCATGACCAACCCGCCAGGCATAGCCAAAGAACTCATACCTATAGCCAACGAATCTAAAAAGCCTGTCCTGGCTGCCTTCCTCGGAGGTCCCAGCATGGAAGAAGCCATCCGGCTGCTCAACGAAGCCGGTATTCCCACCTATTCCACTCCGGAGCAGGCAGTTAGGGCTTTTATGATACTGGTTAACTACGCCCGAAATCTGGAAAACCTGTATGAAACGCCGCGGGAAATTTCGGTGGAATTTCCGGTGGAGCGGGAAAAGATCAGAGAACAGGTCCTGCCCCTGTTAACTCAAGGGCCCGAAGTTCTGAGCGAAGAGACCTCCAAAAAAATCCTCGCCACCTACGGTATTCCAAGCACCCTGCCCCACCTGGCCCGCACTAAAGAAGAGGCAGTAAAACTCGCCAGGGAAATAGGTTACCCGGTAGTACTCAAGATTCACTCGCCCGACATAACCCACAAGACTGACGTCGGCGGCGTCGTCCTGGATCTTGAGGACGACCATATGGTGGAAGCCGCCTACGCCCGGATGATGCAAACCGTCAAAGAAAGGGCTCCGGAGGCCCGGATAGAAGGTGTGGCCGTTCAAAAAATGGTCAAAGCCCGCGATTCCCTGGAAATGATCATCGGCAGTAAGAAGGACTCCACTTTCGGAGCAGTAATTATGGTGGGCCTGGGCGGAACCGCGGCCGAAGTGCTCAAAGACCGGTCCATCTGCTTTCCACCACTCAACGAGCGCCTGGCCCGAAGAGCCCTGGAGCAACTTAAGAGCTGGCCGCTGCTGAAGGGATACAGGGGGAGACCTGGCGTCAACCTTGACAAGCTTATTGAAATCATCATCCGCTTTTCCTACCTGGTGGCCGATTATCCGGAAATTAAAGAAATTGACATTAATCCTCTTCTGGTTAGCCCGGAAGAGGTTATCGCTCTGGATGCCAGAATTGTAGTAGACCTGAGTGTTTCTCCAGAAAAAGTTAAACGTTATGAGCACCTGGTGCTGAGGCCTTACCCGGAGGAATTCATCAGAAAAACCAGAATGCGCGATGGAACAGAAATCACTCTCAGGCCCATCCGGCCCGAAGATGAACCACTGTGGTTTGAACTTCTGGGCAGCTGCTCTAAAGAAACGATTTATTCGCGCTTCCGTTATTTTTTCTTCTGGCAGTCGCATGAGGTGGCTTCGCGTTACTGCTACATAGATTACGACCGGGAAATGGCCATCGTGGCCGAGCTCCAGGAAGGAGATAAAAAGAAAATCCTTGGTATAGGTAGATTGACCGCTGACCCCACCCGCACTGTGGCCGAGTACGCAGTGCTGGTGCAGGACGACTGGCAGAACAAAGGGCTGGGCGGACTGCTAACCGATTACTGCACAGAAATCGCCCGGGCCTGGGGTGTGAAAAAAATTATAGCCTATACCACCACCGACAATCCGCGGATGATTGCCGTTTTTAAGAAACGGGACTTTGAAATTCGTCAGGACTTGCAGTCCACGCTGGTGGAAATTCAGAAGACCCTCTAAGTACCGCAGGACCTTCCATTAAATGGCGCTGCTCCAGAAATACATCAACTCTCCAGGCATTAATACCTCTTACCACAGAGCTCAATGGCCCGCTTTAATTCCCCAAAGGGCAGGTACTAACAGAGAATGTGAATTAATGAATTAAAAATAAGGAAAAATAATTTGAAGCCATCTGGCCCGGGTGTAGAAGAAATTAAAAATAAGTCAGAATCTATGAATATTTCGCTTCCTGAAGTGGCTGTTGGAAACGATGATTTTTAAAAACCAGCGGGCTTTGACCAGGAAAAAAATTTTTTGAGAAAAGGGCGGAGGTCACAATAGCACAACAATAGACTAACCGCTCGCAATTTGCTATAAATACAAACACTATGGTGAGGAAAATAATTGCAAGGTCATTAAGGTTGGCAGCCATTCTGGTTGGCTGGGGATACGTTCTTCTGGTTGCAGTTCACAGCCTGCCCGCCCAGAGTAGCCAGGGTAAAGAGGATGAGAAAATCAGTCTGAATTTCAGTGGCTTCATCAAGACTGACGTTCTTTATGACACCCGGCAGACAGTGAGCATCCGCGAGGGACATTTCCTGCTCTACCCCAAAGACCAGGCGCTCGACCCCGAGGGCCGCGACCTTAACGCCAGGGATACTTTTCATATCCTTTCCATCCAGACCAGATTAGCCCTTAAAATTACGGGACCAAAAGCTCTGGGCGCCAGACCCACTGGTTATATTGAAGGAGAATTTTTCGGCCATTCTGACCCGGACATCAACGGCTTCCGCCTGAGGCATGCTTACCTGAAGCTCAACTGGCAGAAAGCCGAGCTGATGGTCGGCCAGTTCTGGCACCCTATGTTCATCACCGAAAGCTTCCCGGAAGTGGTTTCCTTCAACACCGGCGCCCCCTTTGAGCCCTTTTCCCGGGCCCCGCAGATACGTTTCACCTGGACAGAAAAGAAAGTTTTGCTTTCGGCCACCGCCCTGGCCCAGCGCGATTTTGCTTCCACCGGGCCGGATGGGGTGAGCACAGTTTACTTTCGCAACGCCGCCTTTCCCGAACTGGATTTCAAGGCTGCTTATTCAGGCATAAGCTTCCTGGCCGGAGCTGGAGCAAACTGGCTGAAAATCGTCCCCCGCCTGGCCACTTCAACCGGCTATCAGGCCGACGAATCTGTGACTTCGGCCGCCGGTTATGTTTTTGGGCGTCTTAAGACCAGCGCCTTAACCATAAAAGCCCAGGCCGTATACGGCGGGAATCTCCACCATCTGACCATGCTCGGTGGCTACGGGGTTAGCGAAATCGGAGCACTGCCAGCCCTAAGGTGGCAATATGCTCCCATCAACACTGGCTCAGCTTGGGTTGAGTTACAGACCAACGGCAGCCAGTGGCAGGCCGGGCTTTTTGCTGGATACAGTAAAAACTATGGAGCCAGAAAAGAAATTGTCGGTCCGGTCTGGAGCCGCGGTGATTCCATTGACCATCTATTACGGCTCGCTCCGCGCCTTATCTTCAACGCCGGCAAAGTTCGCCTGGCACAGGAAATTGAACTGACTTCCGCGGCCTATGGTCCCCGGGACCTCAGAGCCCGGGTCAGCCCCGAGCGCACAGTGACCAACCTGCGCCTGCTCCTTGCCGCCTACTACTTTTTCTGAGAATAAAACTTCTTTGCTGCCAGATTAATTTATCGACAAAAAGTAAAGTAACTGAATTAAGCAAAAGTATAGCTGGCGGTGAGATGCTACCCAAAAGAGCCAGTTTCAAGATTATCAGATAACCCGGATTTTCTCAGCCACCTCAAAGAAAAATTCCTTAGACCAAACATCCAGAACAGCCGTATTTTTGATAAATGGCTCCACTTCCCTCTTTATTTTCTCGATATCAACCGATTCAATCCTGGCTTTGAGCAGCTTGCGCCAGGCTTCCTCAGTCAAAGGTTCTGGACCTGTCCAGTGCCCGGTCTGACGCATTCTCTGCTCTAAGTGAGCTAATCTTAACTCTGGATGATAAGTGGCAAACCAGACCAGGTCATACCAATCCCGGCCTTTAAGACGACTTTTCCACTGACGACATAGTAGCGCATGCATCTTTCCCGCAAACATGTCCGGCAAGGAGAAGATCCTTACTGCAAAAGGAACGGGCTGAAGAAGATAACGCATTTCCGTTAAGAATCCCGCAGGGGGAGTCAGGTCAACCTCAAGTTTTATTTTGAGAACTTGCTGTCTTGGAACCTGTTTAATTAATTCAGGGCTAATCCCGGCAGAGATCATTAGCTTATAGGTGTCGGCTTTCAAAAAGGCCGATTGAATGGTAGTTAGTTCTCGCTTTACCTTGCTTTCAATTTCTACATTAAATCCAAAGGAAAGGAGTTCTCGTTTCAGCGACTGGCTATAATCCAATAGGCTAAAGCGTGGTTCGGTTTGCAAAAGGGAAAAATCCAGGTCTTCAGAAAATCGGTCTATTCCATAAATTATCCTCAAGGCTGAGTCTCCATAAAAGGCCGCTTTTTCGAAAAATTTGCTTCTCCAGAGTCCCAGAAGAGCCACCTGCTGAATTATTTCACGCCAAGCCCATAATGAATCACTAACGGATTTAATCTCGTAGGTGGCAAGCATCTGTTTTATAATTTCATTCATATTTTTTCCCCTGATTTCTGGCCATTCTTCTCACCAGGGCAGCCAGAATCTTTAGTTTCCGCGAACGATATCCGGCGGCATATTGTTCAATCATCTCTACTGATAAAGAACGTAATATTTCCGTATCAATTCTCAAATCTTCCTCAAGAAATTCTGCTATTTCAGATAGGGAATCGAAGGTCACGCCTCGCAAAGAAACCAGTTTATCAGCCAGGGCCTTTTCCCGGGTGGCCATCAGGAAAACCTGCTTATTTTCAGCCTCAACCTGGATAAAGCCTTCGGCATAAGCGCTGACCGGTATCCGCCTGTAGGTGAATAGGCCAACTGGCGTGGAAAATCGCCGTGAACGGTTGGTAGTAACCGAGGTTATTATTTCCACCTTCTCGGGTATGAGCCCGTAATAAGACAGGGCATAGTCAAGAGATACGTATGAAGGTCCATATATAAGGTTGGCCAGCAGTTCCCGGGAATAAGGGTATCTCCTGAACTTTTCCCCGAAAATGTATAATCCCTTCTTAACCCTTATGATTACACCGTTTCTCATTAAGTCTGTAATTTTATCCCGGGGGCAGGAAAGGTCTCCAAGGGCATAGATTAAAGTCTGATAATCAAATATTTCGGTCTGGATGCGGCTTCTCAGGTCAAAAAATCTCATAATAATACATAGTATGTCGACTATTTGTCGACATACTATGCTTATTTATAAATATTGTCAAGTGAAATTTTCTGAAGGTTAAAATCGAATATCAACGAAACAAAAAGAAACACCTTTAAGCGTCAGCCGATTTTTGCCGACTTTTTTCTTAAAGATTCAGTCAAGACGAGTAAATATTAAACACTTTAATTTGACATTGAGCATGCCAATTTGCACCATGCTTCTTACCCGAAAACTTTAGCTTGGGACTGAAGATATTAACCCAGGTCTGCTGCATTCCGCCATAGGGGTCATGGGCAGCGGCATAGACAATGTTTCCGGTATCATCAGTCACAATGCGGGTAAGAACCAATCTGGTCGGTGGTGTAGTAATAATACTTGCCCGTCTGAGGCTGGTACTCAGCCACCATCTTCGCCCCGATGTATTGTCTGTAATCCCAGCTGATAAATCTCAATATCAACTTATAAATTATTTAGGTAAAAAAAATACTTCCAACCATATATCTTGTTTTTTGTAACATTCTTATTTTCCTAACTTAGATACCACTTTTTCCTCACGCAAACTACTTTTTTATTTTCTCCATCAAAATAAACAATTACAAATAAATTCCCGTCTTTTTTCCTAAAAGATCCGACCTCAAACAAAAAGTTGAAATACCCCAGATAATATAAGTTTTCGATTTTTTGAATTTCCCTATAAGGCAAACAGTCTAATAAGCCGGCAAATATATTTGACCAATCGCCTGCTTCTAAAGAAGAAGAAGGAATTGAACCGCTATATCTTGGCCTGCCCATTATATGAATCACTTCTGATTCTGTCATCCCAACCTTTACTCTATTAGCCTTTTTTTCCAATCTATTCTCAAGATAAAAATTCCAAGAAATTATGCCGATCAAATAAATAGACACCCCAATCAATAGAAATAATAAGGCTTTTCTCAAGATTTTCAAACTTTTAGACATGCTATCGCTCCAGCTTTATTGGAACATAAAATCTAAATGCAATACCCATTTCAAGAATGGATCGTTAAAAAAATGCAGCCAATTATCATTTATATCTGAGGTGCTCCCAATTCTTTGGACAATAAAGAGGCTTGTTTAAGGTGCATTTTTGACCTGCCTGTCTTACTGTTTTAACCATTTAAATTCCCTAGCTCAACAGATTTTTTACTGGCTGTATGTCCAAAATATACCTCGTAGGGCGTGCGGTATCCCAGGCCCTGATGTAGCCTCTCCGCGTTGTAGAACCGAAAATACGCTTCCAGACTTTGCCTGGCTTCACTTACGGTCTGATACTCATGAAGATATACCTCCTCGTATTTAACCGTCCGCCACAA
>Ga0308419_1003272_pt1 | contig 10147 bp, 7 predicted proteins | sample HotsprSampleMS50_FD_203674 | JGI IMG/M metagenome (GOLD analysis project Ga0308419, IMG submission 203674) | Hot spring phototrophic mat microbial communities from Mushroom Spring, Yellowstone National Park, Wyoming, United States - 20090730_MS50 ... | reverse complement strand
GTTATGAGCCACAAATAGATCCTGTAGATCCTAATATTGTTTATGCACAATGGCAATATGGAAATATAGTAAGATATGATAGAAAAAGTGGGGAACTAACCGGAATTCAACCACAACCCGAAAAAGGTGAAGAATTTCGTTGGAACTGGGATACACCATTAATTTTAAGTCCACATAATCATAAAAGGTTGTACGTTGCTTGTAATTATGTATTCCGAAGTGATGATAGGGGAGATACTTGGAAAAGAATTAGTGGAGATGTAACAAGAAAAATTAATCGTGATGAATTACCTGTAATGGGAAAAATCTGGGGACCAGAAGCTGTGGCTAAAAATGCTTCTACATCATTTTTTGGAAATACAACTGCTCTGGCAGAATCTCCTGTAAAAGAAAATTTATTGTATGTTGGAACTGATGATGGATTAATTCACGTTACCGAAAATGCTGGCGAAACTTGGACTCGGTATGATAAGTTCCCAACCGTTCCAGAAACTACATATGTAAGTGATGTTTATCCTTCACGTCATTCTGAAAATGTTGTTTATGCAACTTTCAATAATCATAAAAATAATGATTTCAAACCTTATGTTTTAAAAAGTACTGATAAAGGAAGAACTTGGACATCAATAGCAGGAAATTTACCTACAAATGGACCGGTTTGGACAATAGAAGAAGATACAAAAAATCCTAATATATTATTTGTAGGAACAGAATTTGGAGTATTTGTTACAATAGATGCTGGAACTAATTGGTACCAACTCAAAAACGGTATTCCTACCATATCTGTAAGAGACTTAGATATACAAGAAAGAGAAAATGACTTAGTTGTCGGAACTTTCGGTCGTGGAATATATATTTTAGATGATTTTAGTCCTATTAGGCTAATTAACAAAGAAAATATGGAAAAAGATGCTTTTATTTTTCCAATTAAAGATGCTTTAATGTTTTTAAATGATGATTCCAAAAGTAGAAGAAACGAAGGGGAATCATTCTTTAGAGCTGATAATCCACCTATTGCAGCAGTTATTACATATTACTTAAAAGAAAGTGTTCTAACTAAAAAAGAAAAGCGCAAAAAAATGGAAAAAGAATTATTAGATGCCGGAAAACAACCACCATATCCTACATTCGAACAACTAAAAGAAGAAGATGAAGAAGAAGCACCATATTTGCTATTTACAATAAAAGACAATAAAGGCAATATAGTTAGACAATTGACTGCTCCACCAACAAAAGGAATAAATAAATTAAATTGGGATCTAAGATATGCTAGTACATCCACACCAAGTAAAAATGTTAAATTAAATGAATGGTCTGGTTTTCCTGTTATACCGGGAGAATATTCTGTTTCGATGTCATTAGTACAAGAAGGAAAAGTTAAAGAGTTAGTACCATCACAAAAATTTACTTGCAAACCGCTTAATAATGTAACTTTACCTGCTGATGATAAAATTGCTTTAGATAATTTTAGAAATAGTGTATCTAAATTATATTCTACTACAGAAGCAACTTCAAAATTTATCAATGATTTATCTGATAGAATTGATATAATAAAAAATGCTATTAAACTAACTAAAAATTCAGATACTGGTATTTTGGAAAAAGCATTTAATATTGAAAATTCATTGAAAAAATATAAAACAATTCTTACAGGCGACGAGTCTAAAAGTAAAAGAAATGCAAATCAAACTCCATCAATTTTTGAAAGAATTCAATATATTACGTGGATGTTATGGAGTACTTCTTCTAAACCAACTGACACTCAAATTAAAAGTTATGGTATTGCAAGTAATAGTCTTAAAGAATTGTTAAACGAAGTTAAAAATATGTATGATAACGAGCTAATTCCATTAGAGAAAGAATTAGATAAATTACTGGCTCCTTGGACTCCAGGTAGATTTCCAATTTGGAACGAATAATTTTTTTTTAGAAGGATGAATTTTTATATTGTATTTATAAAATTTCATCCTTTTTTATTTAAATAATAATAAATTGATAGATGAAAGGTAGTTTAAAAACGCTTGCAAATGATACTATAATTTATGGATTGTCATCTGTATTAGGTAGGTTTTTATCTTTTATTCTTACTCCTATATATACTAATTATTTGTTGCCTTTTGAATACGATTTTGTTATATATTCTTTCTCGATAGTAGCCTTTTTGAATGTAATTTATGCACTCGGTATGGAGTCTGCATATTTTAGATTCTATAATATAGAAAATAAAGAGGAATCAAAAAAAGCATTTACTAATTCATATATTACAAATAACTTAATTGCAATATTGATTACATTGTTCTTCCTTATTTTTTCACAATACTTTGGTTATAAAATAGCATCAGATAAAATATCAAATCCGGGATTTTTATTTTTTATCGCTATGCTAATGCCAATGATGGATTCTCTTACTTATGTTCCATTTGCACATTTGAGGATGTCTCGTCAAGCAAAGAAATTTGCAATATTAAAATTCTTAACAATATTAATTACTGTAATTTTAAATTTTGTATTCTTAATTTATTTTCAGTTGCAGGCTTTAGGAGTATTTTTAGCCCAAATCATAGGTTCTTCTTTAGCATTTTTCTATTTTATACCAATAATAAAAGATAACTTATTGTTAAGTATTGATATAAGGTTGTTTAAAAGTATGTTAAAATTTGCAATACCTACAATACCTGCATCCTTATCTTCAATAATACTTCAAGTAGCCGATAGACCAATACTAAAAGAACTTACAAATTCAGAAATGGCAATTACAACCTATCAAGTTAATTATAGGTTGGGAATTCCTATGATGATATTTGTAATTGTATTCGAATATGCTTTTAAGCCATTTTATTTATCATTAATCAAAGAAAGCAATATCAAAGAGACATTATCCCGAATATTTACTTACTTTAATTTAATTGGATGCTTACTATTTTTAATATTTTCCTTTTTTATTGAATATCTTGTTCGATTGCCATTTATAGGTGGTAAACTAATAAATCCTATCTATTGGGAAGGGCTTAATATCGTACCAATTATATTGTCAGCATATTTTTTTAATGGATTATTTGTAAATTTTTCAGCGGGATTTATCATTGAAAAGCAAACAAAGTATTTGCCAATATCCGTTGGTATTGCGGCTATTGTAAATATTGTTGCTAATTTTATTTTGATACCGATTTATGGATATATAGGTGCTGCTTGGGCTACATTCCTATCATATTTTGTTTCAATGTTAATTTTATATATCTTAAGCAGAAAAGTTTATCCAATAAATTATGAATGGCGAAGAGTTTTTTTGATTATAATAACTACAATAATTATTTTTATAATAAATTATTTATTAAAAATTAATATTACTGAGATTGTAGGGGTTTTGCTAAAAATAACATTAATATTATTATTTTTAGTTATGCTTTATATTTTTGGATTTTTTAACCGAACAGAAGTGTCTTTAATTAGGAATTTTCTAAAATTTAAGAAAAATGAATAATTTCGAAGATATCGAAATTTTAGCACCTTGCGGTTCATTTGCTTCGTTGCAAGCTGCTATAAATTCTGGAGCAGATTCAGTATATTTTGGTGCTTCTAAATTGAATATGAGAGCAGCTTCATCAGTTAATTTTAGTATTAATGACTTAAAAGAAATTATATCAAAAGCAAAAGAAAAAAATATTAAAACATATCTTACACTTAATACTATTATGTATGATGAAGATCTATCCGAAGCCGAAGAAATCATACTAAAAGCTAAAGAAGACGGTATAGATGCAATTATTGCATCAGACTTTTCAATTATAGAATTATGTAATAAATATAATGTCAGAACTCACATTTCTACCCAAGCTAATATTAGTAATATTGGTGCTGTTCGATTTTTTGCTAAATATGCTGATGTAATTGTTTTAGCAAGAGAATTAACGTTAGATCAAGTTGCCAATATTATAAACAAAATTAATCAAGAGAAAATTATAGGACCTAATGGTGAATTAATAAAAATAGAAATTTTTGTTCACGGTGCCTTATGTATGGCAGTATCAGGTAAGTGTTACCTTAGCTTGCACGAATGGAATAAATCTGCTAATAGAGGGCAGTGTTTACAAACTTGCCGAAGAAGTTATATAGTTACCGATAAAGAATCAGGTTATGAATTAGAAATTGATAATGAATATATTATGTCGCCTAAGGATCTTAGAACTATACATTTTTTGGACAAAATATTAGCTACAGGTGCTAAAATTTTAAAAATAGAAGGAAGAGGTCGTTCTCCCGAATATGTAAAATATACAGTAGAATGTTATAAAGAAGCAGTAGAATCAGTTAAAAATAATACATATTCATTAGAGAAGATTAAACGATGGGAAGATAAATTATCACGAGTATATAATCGTGGCTTTTGGGATGGTTATTATTTAGGACAAAAGTTAGGAGAATGGAGTAATGTTCATGGTTCGCAAGCTTTAGAGAAGAAAGTTTACATAGGAGATGTAACAAATTATTTCTCTAATATTAAAGTTGCCGAAGTATTAATTAGAACTAATGATATCAAAATTAATGATAAGATAATGATTATTGGTGATACTACAGGTGTTTACGAAAGTACTATTATAGAATTAAGAAATAATGATGGAAAAATTGATATCGGTCATAAAGGTGAATATGTATCTTTTCCCGTTAATCAAAAGGTAAGAAGAAATGATAAGGTCTATAAAATTTTATCTAATTAATATTGGCTTCCAGGCATTCTAAAATCGAAAGTAGTCAATCCGATATTGAATTTTACAGAATCAATTTGATAGTTATAATTAATATCTAAAATCTTTTGTTCAAACATAAATGGAATTCTAATACCATCAATTGATTGGTAATTTGAATATTTTTCGTAATTTGGCATTGATTCTTCACCTAATTGTTCTATTTTTTCATATTTTATTAGATTTAGTTCTGTTGTATCAACCAATATATCTGTATATATACCTTGATTATCAATTAAATTAAATTTATAACAAATTAAATCATCTAATTTTTCGAAATTAGAAAAGTTAATTTTTAAACCTTGTTTTTCGAATTCATATAAAGGAGAAGAGATTAATTTAGACAAAGAACTTAAAGTTATTTTAGTATAATTATCAATAGGTACAGGTGGATTAATTGGATCTTTTATCATTCCTTTAACTCCATCGTATGCAATATGAAAGCTAACCCCCGTACCTTTTAAATTTAATCTATAATAATTAGGTTTTAGAAAATAAAAATTAAATTCAAATTTTCTATTATTATTTATTACTATACCACTAATCTTAAAATCATTTATATCCTGAATTTTATCAAGACCTTTCAATTTATAATATTTTTTAATAAAATCGCTAATTTCTATATTATTTGCAAATAAGAAATTAAAGGAAATTATTATAATAAAAAATAATGTTTTTTTCATATCATTCATAAATTTTATTAAATGACTAAATATATTTTAAAATGTTACAGACTAATAATTTTTAATATTTTTTCTTTAAATTCATTTAATTCACGCTTACTTAGATTATCGCTATTTTCTAATTGTTCCATTGAATTAATATCTAAATATTTTTTGATTATTTTTAATTCTTGTCGAGAAAAGTACATAGAATTTAATTGGTAATCTTCGAAAGCTTCCCAAGCTAATGGAACAACAACTTTTACAATATTGGCTATAGCTTCGGCATATACTCTAATCTCGTATTGTGCGTGGCTATCTAATCTTAAATTTAAGAAATGAAACAAATTATGTAAATCAATTTTCCAATACCATTCTGTGTAATTAGACAATGGCAAAGTAATTCGAGCAATTTCGCGAGTAAGTCCTTTGTCTAACAATGCTTTATAATCTTCGTAAGATTTTAGTTGGTTTGCTTTTAACAATTGTAAAATTTCTTTAGAAGTATTTTCATCGAGAGTCTCTTCAGAACGACCTTGCTTATTGATTTGACTTTGAAATCTGATTTGTTCTAATTCAGGAATATAAAATTCATCTTTCATTTCGGAATATCTTCCGCTGTATTCATTTACGTTTGCTGTACGATGACGTATCCATTGCCTTGCAACAAATATAGGTAGTTTTATGTGAAATTTAAATTCTACCATTTCGAATGGTGTAGTATGACGATGACGCATAAGGTATCTAATTAAGCCTCTATCTTCGTTTACTGTTTTTGTGCCTTTTCCATACGATACTCTTGCAGCTTGAACTATCGAAGAATCGTCTCCCATTATGTCTATCAGCCTTACAAAGCCATAATTAAGACATTTAAACTCTTTTTCTAATAATTCTTTTATTTCAGCTTTCAATTTAAATCTAAAAAATTTTAAACATTAAAGATAGTTAATCGTTAAAAAATGATTAATATTTTCAAAAAAAATAAAATACATTATGAAAGAAATTGATAAAAAACCAATAATTTTAAGTGGAGTTACTCCATCAGGTATTTTAACAATTGGTCATTTAGCAGGTGCTTTACTTAATTGGGTAAAATTACAAAATGAATATGAATGTTATTTTATGATTGCAGATCTACACGCTATAACTGTAAAGCAAGAGCCCGCATCATTACGACAAAGAACTTTAGATACTGCTGCTATGTTCATAGCATCGGGAATTTCTCCAGAAGTTAGTACATTATTTATTCAATCTCACGTACCAGCCCATACTCAATTAACTTGGGTATTAAATACATTTACAGGTATGGGTGAGTGTAGCAGAATGACACAATTTAAAGATAAATCCCAACAACATTCCGAGAATGTTAATGTTGGCTTGTTTGATTATCCTGTGCTTATGGCTTCAGATATTTTACTATACCATGCAGATTTAGTGCCTGTAGGCGAAGATCAAAAACAACACTTAGAACTGACACGTAATTTAGCTCAAAGATTTAACTTTAATTATTCTGATACATTCAAAGTTCCTGAACCATATATTCCAAAAGTTGGTGCAAGAATTATGAGTTTGCAAGATCCAAATGTCAAAATGTCGAAATCTGATCCAAATCAAAGTGCCACAATATTTCTTACTGATACTGATGAGCAAATAAAAAACAAAATAAAAAGAGCAGTTACAGACTCAGGAAATGAGATTAAATATTCTGATGATAAACCTGGTATTAAAAACTTGATGACTTTATATAATCTTTCAACGGGTTTATCATTCGAAGAAATTGAAAAGAAATATAATGGAAAAGGTTATGGCGAATTCAAAATGGATACGGCTGATGTTGTCTCAGAGTTTGTAAGACCTATAAGAGAAAAATTTAATCAATTAATTAAAGATAAAGATGAATTAAAAAATATTCTCTTGAATGGAGCCGAAAAAGCAAACAAAGTTGCTAATAAAACATTAAGAAAAGTTTATAAAAAAGTAGGTTTTTTAAGTTTTGACAAATAAAAAAATTATTTTTGTAAATGATTTAATTTAGGATAAGAAATGAACGAAGAAAAAGTAATACCATCAAATTTTATAAAAGCAATAATAAATGATGATTTAAAAACGAATAAATATTTTGGAAGAGTTCATACACGTTTTCCACCCGAACCTAACGGCTATCTTCATATTGGGCACGCTAAATCTATTTGTTTAAATTTTGGAATTGCAAAAGAATACGGTGGTCTTACTAATCTTAGATTCGATGATACTAATCCCGAAAAAGAAGACACAGAGTATGTAGAATCAATAAAAGAAGATGTAAGATGGTTAGGATTTGATTGGGACAATAGAGAATATTATGCTTCTGACTATTTTGAATTTTTGTATATGCTTGCCGAACAATTAATATATAAAGGCAAAGCTTACGTAGATGATCTTACGGCTGATGAAATTAGACAATATAGAGGTACTTTAACCGAACCAGGTATAGAAAGCCCTTATAGAAATCGCTCTGTTCAGGAAAATATAGATCTGTTCAGAAGGATGCGTGCCGGCGAATTCGAAGATGGTAGTAAAGTATTGCGTGCAAAAATTGATATGTCATCACCAAATATTAATATGAGAGACCCCGTAATTTATAGAATTCGAAGAGCACACCACCATCGAACAGGTAATAAATGGTGTATTTATCCGATGTATGATTTTACTCATTGTATATCTGATTCTATCGAAGGTATTACTCATTCTCTATGTACTCTGGAATTCGAGAATAATAGACCTTTATATGATTGGTTTTTGGTAGAATTAGGAATGTATAGACCCCAACAAATCGAATTTGCAAGATTAAATCTAAGCTATACAGTATTAAGTAAGAGAAAATTACTTCAATTAGTAAAAGAAAAGCACGTAAACGGGTGGGACGATCCCCGAATGCCAACTATTTGTGGTTTTAGAAGACGTGGATATACTCCCGAATCTATTAGAAATTTTGCAGATATGATTGGTGTGGCTAAAGCTGATTCAGTAGTTGATTATTCACTGTTAGAATATTGTTTGAGAAATCATTTAAATAAAACTGCTCAGCGTGCAATGGCTGTACTTAATCCATTGAAAGTTGTTATAACTAACTATCCCGAAAATAAAACCGAAGAATTACAAGCAATAAATAACCCCGAAGATGAATCAATGGGTAAAAGAAATATTACTTTTTCAAGAGAAATTTATATCGAAAAAGATGATTTTATTGAAGATCCACCTAAAAATTATTATAGGTTATCACCAGGTGCTGAAGTTCGTTTAAGATATGCATATATTATTAAGTGTGAACAAGTAATAAAAGATGAAAAAGGCAATATAATTGAACTAAGATGCACATACGACCCCGAAACTAAAAGTGGTGGATCAAGCACTAAAAAGGTTAAAGCAGCAATTCATTGGGTTTCTAAAGATGTTGCTATAAATGCTGAAGTTCGCTTATATGATTTTCTATTTACAAAAGCAGATCCTGACGATGTATTAGAAGGACAAACTTTTTTGGATAATCTTAATCCAAATTCTTTAGTAGTATTAAAAAATTGTAAAGTAGAGCCATTTTTAAAGAATTTTGCTCCAGGTGAAAAATTTCAATTTGAGCGACATGGTTATTTCTGTTTGGATATAAAAGATTCAAAGCCCGATAATCTCGTATTTAACAGAACTGCTACTCTAAAAGATACTTGGTCAAAAATTAAGGATAAATAAATTGAATAATATATTCGATAAGAAATTGGCTGATTATGTTATTGGAAATTCTTCTTTACTAAATTTTTTAGATAGATTAAATATAAAACTTGGATTTCGAGAAAGTACTATAAATGAAATTTGTAATAATTATAAAATTGACAAATATTTTTTTACTGAATTAATGTTACTAATTATTAATCGTAATGATTTTAATCCAAATCATATTGAAAAATTTAATATAAGCGATACCATACTATATCTTAGAAATTCACATAAATCATACAAAACTCAATATATTCCTGAAATAGAAAAATTAATATCCAAATTAAAAAAATCAGAAAAAGATAGGGAGACAGATTGCAATTTACTCTATATATATTTTAAAGAATATAAAACAGAGATTATAAAGCACTTGAAAAAAGAAGATAGTGATATTTTTAATTATATAATAAAAATTGAAAATAATTTAATTCAAAATCAAATAAATAGTAAATTAATAAAATATATCGAGGCTAATACAATTAAAAATTATATAATATCCCACGACAATCTTGATGAAAAATTAGATGATCTAAAAAATCTATTAATAAAATACTTTAAGCCATTCGAAAACGAAAATATTATAAGAAAAATAATAAAAATACTTTTTGAATTAGAAGAAGATTTACAAATTCACGAATTAATTGAAAATAAAATTCTTTTTCCAAAAGCTAAACAATTAGAAGAAAGAATTTTAAAATATTAAGTTATCATTTTGTATAGAAATATCAACATATTGCTTCTTTCTGATTCATATTTAATATTAAAAAGTCTACCCGATTTAATTATAAATTATTTTAAAAAAATAAATGTATTTAGTGAAATAGAGCAATTCGACCAGATAATGAGCGAATTAGAAAAAAACCAATATAATTTACTCTTTATTGATGAACAATATTATCAAAAAAATAAATTTTTTTTGGAGAAATTTAAAGATAAAGTATTTTTAGTTATTATAAATAATAATAAGGATATCAATCTTGATGATGAAAAAATAGT
>Ga0308419_1003271_pt1 | contig 10149 bp, 6 predicted proteins | sample HotsprSampleMS50_FD_203674 | JGI IMG/M metagenome (GOLD analysis project Ga0308419, IMG submission 203674) | Hot spring phototrophic mat microbial communities from Mushroom Spring, Yellowstone National Park, Wyoming, United States - 20090730_MS50 ... | reverse complement strand
CGACCAACCTGCTCTACTTCTTCCAGGCCGGGGCGCGCAACATTCTGGTGGCCAATCCCCGTCCCCTCTCGAACCTCCAGCGCGCCATCGAGAACTACCCCATAAGCTGGATCCCCGGCGTGAACACCCTCTTCAACGGGCTGCTGAACGAAGAGTGGTTTGCCGACCATCCCCCGCCGAACCTGCGCGGCAGCATCGCCGGTGGCGCGGCGCTGCACGCCGCCGTGGCCGAGCGCTGGCAACGCGTGACCGGCACGCCGGTGATCGAGGGGTACGGCCTGACCGAGTGCTCCCCCGTGGTGACGCTCAACCCCTTCGACGCCAACCGGCCCGGGAGCATCGGCCTGCCGCTGCTCGGCACCGAGGTGCGCCTGCTCGACACCGACGGCGATCCGGTTCCCCCTGGCGAGCCGGGCGAACTGGCCGTGCGCGGCCCCCAGGTGATGCGGGGCTACTGGCAACGCCCCGAGGAAACGGCGAAGGTGATCCGCGATGGCTGGCTCCTCACCGGCGACATTGCCCGGATGGACTCCGATGGCTACCTGCGCATCGTCGATCGCAAGAAGGACCTGATCATCGTCAGCGGCTTCAACGTCTACCCCAATGAGGTCGAGGACTGCATCGCCGCATGCCCCGGCGTATCCGAAGTGGCGGTGATCGGCTTGCCCGATGCCAGAACGGGCGAGATGGTGAAGGCGTTCGTGGTGGCGAAGCCCGGCTCGGGCCTGACCGCCGAGCAGGTGCGCGAGCACTGCAAGCAGTATCTGGCCCCCTACAAGGCGCCGAAAGCGGTCGAGTTGCGCGCCGAGTTGCCGAAGAGCGCCGTCGGCAAGGTGCTGCGCCGCGAGCTGCGCGCCGAGTCGCTGACGGTGTGCCAGCAGGAAGGAGGCGCTAATGGTTAGCCAGACCGAACAACTGCTCCTGGCGCTGATGATCGGGGTGATTATGCTCGGCATGGGCGCCTCGCTCACCTGGCGCGACTTCTTCCGCGCCTTCAAGCGCCCGCAGGCCATTCTGATCGGTTTCGCCTCGCAGTACCTGCTCATGCCGGCCATCGGTTTCAGCCTGGCCGTGGCGCTGCAACTGCCCCCGGCCATCGCCATTGGCCTGATTATTATCTCCTGCATGCCCGGCGGTTCGACCTCCAACATCTTCACCTACTTCGCTAAGGGCGATCTGGCCCTCAGCGTGACCATGACCACCTTCTCGACCCTGGCCGCCTTTGTGATGGCGCCGCTGTGGATCTTCATCTACGGCAGCCGCTTCATGACCAGCGAGATCAGTGTCGGGATGAGCAGCGTCATCGTCGGCCTGGTGGTGATCCTCATCCCCGTGGTGATCGGCATGTTCATCCGCCGCCGCAACGCCAACGTTGGCGCGCTGCTCGAATTGCTTGGCGGCATCCTGGGGGTGGTAATCATTCTGGCCCTGATCGCCCTGTGGGTGCCCCGCAATGCCCCGCTGCTGGCCACGACCCCCTGGCAGGTCTATGCCGCCGCCGTGGGCGTCGGGGTCATCGGCTTCTTCTTCGGCTTCCTGGTGAGCCAGGGGGCCGGGCTGGGCTTCCGCCGCGCCGCGACCGTCGCGCTGGAGACGGGCATCCAGAATGGCCCCCTGGCCCTCTCGATCGTGCTGCTCAGCTTCCAGGGCGACCTGGCCAACGAGATCGCCCTCATCCCCGTGTTGTACTCCCTGTTCATCGTTATCACCTCGTCGCTGGCGACGGTGTTCTTCCGCCGCCAGAATGAACTGCGCCAGCAGTACGTGGGGGCCTTGCTGTGAGACCGGGGTTCGCTGCGTGGCCCTGTGCCTGACCCTTCAGCCGTCCGTGCCGTCGGGCGGCACAACCTCCGATGCAAACGGGGTGTGGGGGAACCAGGTTCCCCCACATCAGGAACCAGGCGGCTGCCCTACGCACCAACAAGCTGAAAAAAGGTTTTTCCTGGGAGGGCGTAGCCCTCCCAAACCCTCCCACGGGTGAGGAGATGGGGAAACCAGGTTTCCCCATCCCCCTGCTCGAGGGCTACGCCCTCCCAAACCCTCCCACGGGTCGGGGCAGGGCTAGTGCAAAGTCCTTGGGGCGTTGCCCCAAACCCCAGTTTTTGGGTGGGCGCGGCGGATTGGCCGCCGCGCACACCCAAAAAGAGTATCGCGGGGGCGGCGGAGCCGCCCCCGCACCCCCACCGGAGGTGACTTTGCAAGAGCCCTGCGGGTCGAAGACCGGGGGTTGCACTCAACCGGGCACAGTTTGCTATAATGCACAGAAGCGATCCGTTCGAGTGGAGGGCATCGCCCTCCACTCGCCTGTTTTCAGGCAAGGCGATGAGTACGAAGCAGGCTCCTCCCCGCGTGGTGGCGGAGAACCGTAAGGCGCGCCACGACTATGAGATTGAAGAGACCTACGAGGCCGGGATCGTGCTGACCGGCAGCGAGATCAAGTCGGTGCGCGCCGGACGTGTGAATCTGCGCGGGAGCTATGCCAGGGTGCACAACGACGAGGTCTTTCTGTATGATGCCCACATCTCGCCCTACGAGCAGTCAGGCAAGTACTTCAACCACGACCCGTTGCGCCCGCGCAAATTGCTGCTCCACCGCCGCGAGATCAGCCGCCTCGACGGGCTGGTGCGCCAGAAGGGCCTGACGCTGGTGCCGCTCAAGATCTACTTCAAGGGCCGGCGCGCCAAGGTGGAACTCGGCGTGGCGCGAGGCAAGAAGGTCCACGATCGGCGCGAAGACATCGCCCGGCGTGAGGCGCAGCGGGACATCGAGCGGGCCATGAAGTCGCAGACCCGTGATAGATTTTAGATTTTAGATTTTAGATTTTGGATTTTGGATTGCGGATTGGGAATGGCGGGATAGCGTCGCGTTCAATCTGAAATCTAAAATCCGCAATCCGCAATCGCACTATGGCGGGCTACCTGCAGGTTCTACGCGCGAACCGCAACTACCGGCGCCTGTGGTACGGTCAGGTGGTCAGCCAGATCGGTGACTGGCTCGATAGTGTTGCGCTGTTTACGCTCACCCTCAATCTCACCGGTTCGGGGCAGGCGGTGGGGTTGCTGTTCCTGGCCGAGTTTTTGCCGGGCGCGGTGGTTGGTCCTTTCGCCGGGGTGATTGTTGACCGGCTCCCGCGCAAACTGGTGCTGATCGCCAGCGACCTGGGGCGGGCGCTGGTGGTACTGCTGCTGCTCCTCGTCCGCGAGCCCGCGGACCTGTGGCTGTTGTATCTGGCGGTCGTGGCGAAGGTCTCGCTCACGGCCTTTTTTGAACCGGCGCGCTCGGCGATCCTGCCCGCCCTGTGCAGCCGCGAGGAACTGGTAGCGGCCAATGCCATCAGCGGGGCCACCTGGTCGGCTATGCTGGCCCTGGGCGCGGCCCTGGGGGGCATCGTGGCGGGCACCCTGGGGGTGCGAACGGCCTTCCTGCTCGACGCGGCCTCGTTTCTGCTCTCGGCAGCGCTGATCGCCACCGTGCGCGTCCCCCGGCGCCGGGCCGCCGATCGGTCCGGCGAGCCGGAACGGCCGGCGCCATACCCTCGGGCCTCCGCCCAGGGGGCGCTGAGCGCGTTGCGCGAGGGGCTCCACTACGTGCTGACACGCCACGAGGTCGGGTGGTTGACCTTCAGCAAGGCGATCTGGAGCCTGGGGGGCGGGGTGCTGCTGCTGCTGACGCTGTACGGCCGCGAGATCGCGCCGCTCGGGCGTGATGGGGCGATCAGCATCGGGTTGCTCTATGCCGCGCGCGGGGTGGGCACGGGCATCGGGCCGTTGCTGGCGCTGCGTCTCGGCGGCTCGGGTCAGCGCTTCTTGCGACGCTCGGTCGCCGTGGCCTTCTTCATCAGCGCCGCGGGGTACCTGGCCCTCAGTTTCGTCACCACCCTGCCGCTGGCGGCGCTGTGTGTCCTGGTCGCCCACATTGGCGGCAGCATCCAGTGGGTCTTCAGCACGACGCTGCTGCAGGCGCGGGCGCCCGATCACCTGCTCGGGCGCATCTTTGCGACCGAGTATGCGGCATTGACCCTCACGACCGCGCTATCGGCCTATCTGACCGGCGTGGCCCGTGACGCGGGGGCCACGCCGGCTGCCCTTGCCGTGGCCCTGGGCGGCATCTTCGCCGCCTCGGGGGTGGTGATGCTGGCGACGCTGTGGCCCGAGCCGGTTCTGGCGGAGATGGGGGATAGAGGAGCCTGATACTAACGTTGGGGGAACCAGGTTCCCCCATACCCCCGCCCGCGGGAGGGCCTGGCCCTCACGCAGGGGTAGGGGGAAACCGGGTTTCCCCATCCCCTCACCCGGTGGGAGGGTCTGGGAGGGCGCAGCCCTCCCACGAAGAACCTTTTTTCATCCCGTCAGAGTGCGGCGGAGCCGCATGGATGGCTGAAGTGACCATCGTGCGTCGCGTTCCGCCCCCCTCCCAGCCTCCCCCCGCTGGGGGGAGGAGCCGGGTTCCCGCCCCCGGTGGGGGAGGTCTGGAGAGCGGGCCGTCACCTTCGTTGCAACGGATTGCCGCTCGAGCAGGGGGATGGGGGAACCGGGTTTCCCCATCCCCCACCCGGTGGGAGGGTTTGAGAGGGCTGCGCCACCGGCGCTGGTTGCTACGGAGTGCGGGCGGGCGAGACGCCCGCCCCACCCGGGCCGCGCGGGGACGGGCGCCGTTCCTGAAAGCCTACTCCTCCCCGCTGGCGCGGCGGCGGGCGCGTTCCTTGGCCGCGCGCAGGCGCGCCAGGGGATCATCGGCCGAAGCGGATGGCGCCGTCGGCGGCGGCGCGACCGGAGGACGGGCGGGCGGCGGTGGTCCCGCCGGGTCGCCGGGGGCGGCAACGCTGGTAGTGGTTGACGGCGCCGGGGCCTCGGGCGGCGTGGGACCCCCGATACGCTCTTGCGCGCGTCGTTTGGCCCCGGCCAATCGCTCCAGGGTCGGATCAACCGGCGCGGGGCGGGCCGGCGCGGCGCGAGGGGTCGCCATCCAGGCCCGGGCCGCGGCGAGGTCCTCACGACGCAGGAGGAGGCGTCGCGCGGCGATATCGAAGACCAGCAACAGCAGCGCCAGGGCAAGCAAGGGCATAGCGATTTCGCGAGCGCGCGTCACGCCGCTATCAACACGATGGAAGGCCGCCGCCGCCTCGGTCAACGTGGCGCCGCCGGTAAGCGCGGCGAGTTCGGCCAGCAGGGCCGGGTTGGCCTGGGCGCCGCGGTACTCCGAGGAATAGGGCACTACCAGGCCGGCTGTCTCCTGCAGCACCGGCCGGCCCGCGGCGGTGCCGCTGATCTGCACCAGGTACGTGCCCGGCGCCGGGCTCTCGAAGCGGCCCTGGTAGGTTTGCGGGCCGACCTGCGGCAAGGTCACCTTGCGCCGGGAGCCATCGGTGCCGATCAGGGTCGCGGTGACCTCCAGGTTCTCCTGCCCCGGGCCGGTGGTCAACCGGATGAGGGTTTCGGCGCCGGCCACCTCCATCTCGGCACTGATCTCCTGGCCGCCGCGGGTGGGCAGCACCGCCCCGACAAGTTGCCCGGCAAAGCGCGGGAAGCCCTCCCAGCGGATCCACTCCGCTGCCCATTTGCCGCGCGCGTCGCTGAGCCAGGCGGCGCTGCGCCCCAACCCGTACTGCCAGATCGCCAGCAGAGGCTGATCATCGTCGGTCTCCAGCACGGCGCGGGCGCTCTCTTTGAGCGTGCTGCCGTTGAAGCCGAAGAGCGGGGGCAGGCCGCCAAGGCCGGCCAGGATCGGGCTTTCGCCGATGGCCACGGGCACGAAGGGGCGTTCAATGATGTAATTGCCGACCGTGGTGATAGTCTCCTGCACGAAGATCTGTGGCACCTCGGCCATATCCTGGGCCGGATAGTAACGCCCGCCGCCGGCAATCGCCAGCCGTTCGAGATAATCGGCCGAACCACTGCCCGCTGCCACGACGGTAAGGGTCATGCCCTGGGCGCGCATACGTTCGGCAATATCCACCTGGTCGCCGCCGGAGCCCCAGCCGTCGGTGAGCAGAATCACGTGCTTGAGCCGGGCGTCCACGCCCTGGAGCAGCGCCTCGGCCTCCAGGAGACCGGCGCGGACATTGGTGGAGCCACGCGGCTCGAGACCCGCAAGCGCGTCGATCACCTCCTCGACCGTCGCGCCGGTGGTCGGCGGCATGGTCTGGACCGCGCGGCTATCGAACGACACGATGCCGAGGGTGTCTTGCGGCCCCAGGAGAGCAGCGGCCTGGGCCACCGCCTCTTTGGCGATATCCACCTTGCGCGTCCCGGCCGCCTGGAGGGGCATGGCGCCGCGCTCGGGGCTGGCGCAGTGGCAGGCATCCATCGAGCCGGACTTGTCAATCACGAAGACGAGGGCCAGGTCGGGCCGTTCCTCGCGGTTGCGCACGTCCATATAGACCGGAAGGGCCGCTTCGATCGGCGTGCGCCCATAGCCGCCGACGCCGAAACTCTCCTCGCCGCCGATCATTACCAGGCCCCGGCCCAGATCGCGGACGTACACCGGCAGGGCGGCCATGGCGCCCACCGGCAGCGCGCGGGCCGGGGTGTTGACCAGCACCACGCTCTCGTAGGCGCTCAGGCCGGCCAGGTCGGTGGGCATCATCTCGGGAACGATAATCTCGGCGATGATATTGGTGGCCTGGAGGCCAGTAGCCAGTGGCTGGGCATCGGCGCGGGTGGCGGCCACCAGCAGCACCCGCGGCGGCCCCTGGACCTGGATCAGCGCCGAGGACTCATTATTCTGCGGGCGCCCATCCTGGTCGGGTTCGATCTGCACGCGGAAGCGCTGGAACCCGGCGCCGGACACCTCGACCTGGAAGGGGACCTCGTTGGAACCGGGTTGGAGTTCGACCCGCCGTTCGGTGATCACCCCCCCATCGCCGATCAGGCGCACGCTGGCGCCCTGGGCCACCGTGCTTTCCACCGTGGCGATCACTGTGGCGCGCTGGTTGTCGCGCACGCGCGCGGGGGCCTCTAGGCGGGCGATCAGCGCCTCGGCATCGCCAGAGTTGAGGGCCAGTTCGACTATATCAATCGGCACCCCCCGCGCGGCGGCCAGACGCGCGGCCTCGATCGCCCGGCCCTCGTTCTCGCCGCCATCGGAGAGCAGCACCAGTCGTTTCTCGGCATCGGCGGGAAAGAGGGCCAGACCAAGCTGGATGGCCTCGGCGATGTTGGTGCGGGTCGTCACCGGCACCGAACTGATGCGCCCCAGACGGCGCTCCTCGTTGGGGGCCCGTTCCACCAGGGCATTGCCGCCGAAGACGACGATTGCCGCCCGGTCGCCCGGCGGCATCTGCTGGAGCGCCTCCTGGATGAAGGTCTCGGCCTGGGCGCGGGTCGAGGGGGGCATCGAATCGCTCCCGTCAAGCAAAAAGACCGTCGTCAGGCGCTCGACGGGAAGCACAAGCTGCGCGCCGGCCACGGCGAGGACCAGCGCGATGGCGATCACACTGCGGAGCGCCACGCTCGTCCAGAAGCGTGCCGGCGTCAACCGGCGCGGGGGGAGCAGCGCAACGGCCCAGATCAGCCCTACCACCATCAGCAGCCAGAGCATCTCGGGGTAGATGAACGAGAGGCGCGGCATAGGCAATCTTTCGGCGGGAAGCGTGACCCGCCGGGGCGGGCCGTGGAACGGTTGTTGGGGCGCGTTGTTTCATTCTACCGGATCGAACGGTGGATTCGCAAGCCCGTCTGAGGCGCCCGCGCCCGCGGCATGCCCCCGACGCACAAAAAATGGTACAATACGTGCGCCGTAACCGCATGCAACCCGGCGGGAACCATCAGGGTTACGTCAAACGAATACCCCCACCCGGTGAGAGGGTCTGGGAGGGCGTAGCCCTCCCGGGAAGTATGTTCATCCCGTCGGTGTGCGGCGGAGCCGCATGGATGGCTGACACAAAAGCGATGGAGCTTTCCCCAGAACTGCTTACCCAGGCGCACTACTGGATGCGCCTGACCCGCGCCCTGGACGAACGGGGCGCCTTTCTCCACAAGCAGAGCAAAATCGTCGGCGGCTACTTTTCGCAGATCGGGCACGAAGCCATCAGTGTCGCCGCCGGACTGGCCCTCGGCCCCGACGATGTGGCGGCGCCGATGCACCGTGACCTCGGCACCTACCTGGTGCGCGGGCTGCACCCCCGGCGCATTCTGGCCCAGTTCCTCGGACGGGCGACGGGCGTCAGTCGCGGGCGCGACGCTAATCTGCACGGCATGGGCGACCTGAGCCTCGGCCTCATCGGGTTCATCAGTCACCTTCCGGCCTCTACCGGGGTCATTGCCGGCGTGGCCCACGCCTTCAAGCTCAAGGGCGAGCCGCGGGTAGCGATGGCCTTCTTCGGCGACGGGGGCGCCAGCCAGGGCCTGGCCCACGAGGCCCTGAACTGGGCCTCGGTCTTCCATCTGCCGATGGTGGTCATCTGCGAGAACAACCAGTACGCCTATTCCACCCCCCTGGCGCGCCAGATGCGCATCGAGCATGTCGCCGATCGCGCCGCGGGCTATGGGATGCCTGGCGTCATCGTGGACGGCAACGATTTCTGCGCGGTGTACGAGGCTGTCACCCAGGCAGTGGAACGGGCGCGCGCCGGCGGCGGCCCGACCCTGATCGAGTGCAAGACCATGCGCATGCGCGGCCACGCCATCCACGACAATATGGCCTACGTGCCGAAGGAGTTGCTGGAAACCTGGGCGCAACGCGATCCAATCGCGCGCTTCGAGGCCCTGCTCCGCGAACGGGGCTTGCTCGATGATGCCGGCCTTGCCGCCCTCCTTGAACGCATCGAGCGCGAACTCGACGAGGCCCAGGCCTATGCTGAAGCCAGCCCCTATCCCGACCCGTCAGAGGTGACGCAGGGAGTGTACGCGGGGTGAGCGGGGAGGCGAACGTGCTTTCGCATATTCCAGGGGGCGCTGTTTACTCCAGGCCAGTATGAGTTTGCAAGATAACAAACGCCAGTGGGATGACCTTGGCCGATTGGATCCGTTATGGGCCATGACCGGCACACACCGGTTCGGCGCCTGGGATCTCGAAGCCTTCCTCCAGACAGGGGACAGTCAGGTCGCCCAGGTCATGCAAGAGGCCGAGCGATTGGGGCGTCCACTCTGTCGGGAAGCTGTACTCGATTTCGGTTGCGGGGTGGGCCGCCTGGCGCGCGCCTTTCGAGCCCACTTCGAACGCTACGTCGGTCTGGACATCTCTGAGAGTGTTATCACTAAAGCGCGTGCCATTCATGGCGGGTTGTCCAATGCCACCTTCGCGGTGAGCGCCAGCGACACCTTAAATTTGGCATCAGACAGCTTCGATCTGGTCTATTCCTGGGCCGTGTTGCAGCACGTTGCTGAGCGAAAGCGAGCGCAACGCTATATTGCCGAGTTCACGCGGGTGCTGCGCAAGGACGGGTTGCTGATCTTCAGTGCCATGCACACTATTCAGCCGCTCTATCGGTTGCAGCCGCGTCGCCGGGTGTATGCGTTGCTGCGAGCGATAGGTGTTCCAGAGACGGTCCTGTACCATCGCCTCAAGCTCTATCCCCAAGGGGTTTACTTCATCCCACAAACAGTGGTTGTCGCCCAACTGCAGACGCTCGGCGCGCGCGTTTTGGAAATCCGGCAAGACGCGCCGCCAACGGCTCCGCATCAAGTGCGGGTGTACTATGTTACCAGGTAAGCTTGCGAGAGACATCGCCGATTTCAGCCTATACGATGTGGCCTGGAATATAGTCCATACGTGCTCTTTCATGCCTGACACAGATTGCAACCGGCGTTGCTCCTCTATGCTCCGCAACGTGGCTGAGACCAACCGTTAGATTGCCCCGCCGTGTCCATCTTCGTGTTCTTCGTTCCTTCGGGGTGAATGTTTATCGAGGAAGACCCATGACCTGGGATGCAAATCTTCACACCGGCGTCACAACCCTTGCCGAGGCAGGCGACACACCGGCCAACGCCACCCGCGAACTGACCTACCTGGAGGCCATTCGCGAGGCGCTGCGCTACGAATTGGGGCGCGATCCGGCGGTGCTGCTGCTGGGCGAAGACATCGGCGTCTACGGCGGGGCCTTCAAGGTGACCCAGGGGTTGATCGAGGAGTTCGGGGAGCAGCGGGTGATTGACACCCCCATGACCGAACTGGCGATGATCTACGCGGCCATCGGCATGAGCTTCCAGG
>Ga0308419_1003260_pt1 | contig 10169 bp, 8 predicted proteins | sample HotsprSampleMS50_FD_203674 | JGI IMG/M metagenome (GOLD analysis project Ga0308419, IMG submission 203674) | Hot spring phototrophic mat microbial communities from Mushroom Spring, Yellowstone National Park, Wyoming, United States - 20090730_MS50 ... | reverse complement strand
GTTTCTGCATTTGCTCCGTCTAATGTAATTTGTACAAAGTTAATTTTATTATTTATTAACCATTCAATATTAGTTTTATTAAGCAAATAGCCATTTGTAATAATGCCATGATCTCTAATTTGAATATTGTTGCGGTAAATATAATTTAAAATTTTATCAATTTGTTTTTTAGCAAGCAAAGGTTCGCCTCCATACCATGTTAAAGTGATAGTGTTATTACACATTAATGAACATTGCTTTATAAATTTATTAACGGCATCAATGATTTCTGTACTCATTGTTTTAGGTTGAATACCTTGTTCAAAACAATAAGGGCACTTGAAGTTACAATTTGATGTAGGGGCAATTGTAAGATTTAGAACATGGTTCTGAAAATTTTGAATATTTTTAAGAAGTTTTTTCTGGTAAATATAGTATTCTTCTTCGTTACTGTCTGCAACAATAATCTTTGCTTTTTGGAGTTGATTTAAAGTCTCTTGTTCAATGTCAAAAGAGAAAGCAGGGTTATGTTTACTACGCTTTAATAAATCATAAAGTTCAGGTTCTAACTCGGCAAAAGCATTTGTAATACCGCTATAAACATAACATTTTTTATTATGCTTAAAGAAGTAAGTAAACCGTGAAATCATGTTTAGGAATTAACAAAGTTCATTTTACATTCTGATGTTTTATCTTTACAAAGAGTGCCACATTTAGAGCCTAATTTAACTGTGCAATGACAATCGCAATTATTATCGGTACCACCAATAATATATTCTAAATCTTTTAATGATAATAACTCAGGTTCATTTATAAATATAATAGTTTTCATATGTTTTAATTTGTTGAATTACTTTTGCAATAATCATTATAGCTTTTACACTTTGTTCCACAATAAGAGCCAATAAAAAATCCACATCTGCAATTGCATACATCTTCGCCTCCAATAATTTCGGCTAAATCTGATTTACTTAATATTGAAGGTTCTTCAATAAAATTAATCTTTTGTTTTTCCATAACATTAATTTTTAATTGCATGCAAAAGTAATTTACTGTTTCAAAAACTTTGATAGAACGCAACACAAAATTATTAACAAGCTAATGTTTTGAAATTCATATATATATATATATATATATTGTTAATAAATAATTTACTTAAAGACATTGATATTAACTTTAATGTATTCCGAAAATGTCTTTTTCTTTATTTCATGCTATCAAAGTAAACAAACTTCGAGACCTTTGCAAGGCAATTAACAATTATTTTGCTGATTGTTAATAAATTATATTGATTTTATTTTGTAATTCTATAAATGGCGTATATTTTAGTGCTATGAAAATCAAAATAAATAGAAATATAAGCTTTTTAGATACTATGTTTGGCAATGTAAAGACACATCGTAGTAATATTTTTTTTGAGAAATTGAATTTTTATTATTAAAAATGCACTTATTTTGAACATTTGCTGCAATTATTCAATTATAAGTTAAAAAAAATTGAAAAATAAAAAAAATGCGATTTTGCAAAAGTCTTAAATTATAGATAATAATTTATTTATTCCCTTAGATTTAGGTTTTTTAGGTGCAGGAAGTTATATAATTAAAATACACAACGATAACTTTTCTGAATGGCAAAAAATTGTAAAAGTTAAAGATTAGTATTGTATTATTACATTTTATTGATCAAAGAAATAATCGTTCAATTCGTATATATCTTCAATTGTTAAGTTTGTTTTCATATCGAAAAACTTATCTATAGCGATATTTATTTCTTCTATTGAAATATATCCATCGTTATTAAGGTCAACAGGTTTAAATTTAGCGGGCATTTCGGCAAACGACTTTTTGAATTTTTTTACTTTACTTTGTTCTGGACACATAGATGGAAAATAATCGCACAACCTGTCAGATGGTACAGCTGCTTTAAGCTCTGATGACATTGCTATAAGTTCTTCTTCTTTATAAGTAACCCCACGTAAGTTAACAATAGCATTTTTTTTCGATTCGGGCTCATCATCACGATAATCAGGAATTCCGTCATTGTCTTTATCGTAAGGACAACCTTTAGAATTAACCTTAACACCTATGGGCGTACCAATACATTCGTCCCACAAATCAATAACACCGTCGCCATCTTCGTCTTCTTTATCCAATAAATCAAAATCTACGTCTCTAAGGTGACTTTCGAGTGGTGATAATTTAGGCGGACTGAACAAATCGTAAGTTAAAGCAAAATAAGTAAATATAAAATTGTCGCCTTTTTTATTTCCTTTTCTCAATCCTTCGCCTTTATCGTTAATATTGTCTATATTATTGTTAAATGTTAAATGATAAGAAAATCCCACTTTAGCTTTTACGCGATGTGTAAAACGGTATTCTAAAGCAAAATCAATAGGAAATGCAAAAGCCACTTGTGGATATTTGCCTAATCCATCTAGATCTAGTTCACGTAAATCGGTTTCATAAACATAATCTCTATTCAACAGAATAGTATTTAATTCGTTCCCCTGATTTTCGGGTTTATTACGAATTGTGCCATCGCTCCAGTAATAATAATAACGGCCTTGCGCATCGTACATATCGGCTTTTGAATTAAACTCAAACGATTCTATCCCTAATGATAATGTAGGTAACAAATAACTTGGTTTTTTAATTAAATGGCGAAAGTTATATTGCAAAAGAGCGCCTCCTATTAAAGCATCGGTTTGAAAATTAAGAAATGTATCAGGTTTTTTAACGTTTCCACTCATTTTACCATAAATTACATTAAAACGAATATCAAAATATTTATTTAATGTTCTTGTAACAAAAAAATTCCAAGCCCCTCGACCAACTGTTGGATGCGCATAATAATTATCGCGAACATCGCCAAGAAATGTAAAAAATCCCCTACCTAAACCTATAATAGGTTTATAAACAATTTTTTCTGGTTGCGGAGTTGTGTCTAATAATATATATTCGTAAGGACTTTTACCTTGAAATAAAGATGAATCAATAGGCTCTTCCTGGCATAAAACTGAAACTGCCATTATTAAAAAAGATAATGTAAAACCTATGGTTTTAAAATTCATGAAGTATATTTTGGCATTTTTACGCAAAAATATTCAAAAAGTTTAATTTTATTGTACCCATTTTTGATTTGCTATCATTAAAGCTTCCTGTACCGTAATTCTTACACCATTGTTGTATGCTGTAACAAAAGCACCGTTAATGGGCGTTGTTTGCCATATATTTACCCTTTTGTCGCGAGCTTCTTTGTAATAGTTATAAGAACCTATTGTATATTTATGCCAGCCTTCGTGCTGTTCGATACGAACAGGTTCGTGTATGTTGTACTGCTTGAAATAATATTTAGGATTTACAGGTTTATGACCTGCTGCAATTTGAACTCTAAAACGAATACCTTTTTCTGGTTCTGGTATGGTAGTATATGTCGGTTGTTTTGTTTGTTTTTCAACTTTTTGTTTTACTTTTTCTTTTGGTTGTTTTTCTTCATTTCTATTCGTAACATTTTGAGCTAAATTGTTGTTTATATTTTGCTGATTTTGATTTATTTGGTTGTTAGAAATATTAATTTGTTGACTTAACATTGTTTCTTGTTTTTGTTTTTGAACTGAAAGCATAATAGGTTCATTAAGAAAATCTACGTTTTGAATTGATTTCATTTTTGTTGATTCGTTTTCTATGTACGAAAAAGAACCTGTCAGATCCGGTATATTTGCAAGAAATCCACTTTTAGGCGTTAACTTATAAGAAACAACAAATTGCTTTTGTGGTGGAAGAGCCATCCATAAAATTTTTACTGTATTATCTTTAAAAGAAAATATTCCGTCGTTAGTTTCTAACCCTGTTGCGTTAAAATCTTGTGGTATAAGCTCTTGTATTTTTGCATATTTATCGCGTGGCAAATTAGCAGTGTTTACCAGTAAATGAACTATTAAATTATTTTCTTCACGAACTATATGTCTGTAACAAAAAATATTTTCAAGCTCAAATTTATTTTCTGTCAAAGGTTCTGTTGTTTCATTCGAAACAATATTATTAGGTTGTTGCTCGTTTACATTTTGCGCTACATAGCCAGTTGGTCTTATTATAACCGAAACAGTTGGACTTTCAACGTTTTTACGTTCATTATATTCAATATAACTAAAAATTCCCGTTAAAAATAAAGGTCCTTCTGCTGTTTGGTCTATGTTAATCCTGTAACTTAATGTAATAACACAATCTTTTGGTAAATTAAGCCAACCAATTATAATTCGTTGGTCCTTAAAAGTAAAATCACCTGTAGGAATACTAACAGGTTCTGCTGTATAACCAATAGGGAGTTGTTGTGTATAACGAGCAAATCCTTTAACATTTGCTTTGTTTATTTTTACTTCTACAACAAAGCTACTTCCTACTGTTGCTTCTTCAGGTGCTTGTAATGTTACAAATACAGGTTCATCGAAAAACGATAAGAATAAAACGCCAATAAAATTGAATATGTAAAACAAATACTTTATCATGTGTTTAAATAACACTTATCTTTCAATTCAAATGTAATTAATAATTTTGAATGATATGTATTTTTTAAAAAAATTATTAACAACTGTTGATAACTCATGGCTTGTTATTCTAAACCTTTTACGAAAAGAGCTTTTAAAAAGTTATGTTTTATTGTTAATAATTACTTATTAACAATTTTCAGAAAACAAATTTTGTAGAAATAAGGAAGTAAAAAAGCAAAAAATTTGTTATAAAAGAAATGAAAAAGTTATTTTTAGTGCTAAATTGTCTTTAAATTTTAATAATGAATAATTGCCATAACGATAAAATATTCCTATACCAAAACTATTAAAAGATTTTGAAAATAAATTGTAAACTTGTATTCCCGATTCGGTAAATAACTTATTTGTTGTATTCTTTTTGTAATATTCCGATTGCCTTAAATTGCCTATAGCCATATTATGATGAATTGCCAAACCTGGTTTAAATTTGCCAATTTGAAATAAAATTTTTCCAAAGTCGTGTTTAATAAAGCAAAATAAAAATTGATTATAAAAAAATTCATTTACTTTCATTGTAGTAAAAGAATGATCGGCGTAAAGTGAAATATCCATAAATTTAGTGCCTTTGCCATTGTACAACAAAGGCAGTGGAATATTGTTAGGAGTATAACCACCAATAAAAGATATTAAAGATTTTCCATAAAGTCCGAAAGAAATAGGAGCAATAAATTTTATTTCGCTTTTTATAAAATTAGAATAGGTTGATTTAATTTTTCCTACATGAAAATTTAAGTAAATAGTCGGATATTTCGAGCCTAAACTATACTTCCCCTTTAAAGTTTGAAAAAATTGTTCCTTGTACAAAAATTTTATGCCTATGGAAGCCTCGTTGTAATTTATAACAGAAATTAACGAATCGTTGTTATAAAACCAATTTAACGGATTAAGAAATAAATTGTTATTTGCAATGCAAAATTGATTTTTAAAATATTTAAAAGATCTGAAAATAATCGAAGACTTGTATTGTGTATGATAATCCATTAAATTTATATAAATTCGTCTTAAATTTTCGTTTTCAAAAAAGTTTTTATCGTCGAAAAACGAAAAAGAACCTGTTTCTCTAACATCATTTTTAAACGAAAAAGACAATAAAAATTCACTAATAGGAAAGGGCGTTAAATAAAATGCTCCTCCTTTTTTAATTTCTTTATCGTTAAAACCATATCCAACGTATCCACCAACCGACCAATATTTTGAAACTTTTTCGTTTGTTTTTATATCTAAGTTTATTCGTAAACCTTCAAACCTGTTGAAATCAAAAATATTTTTAATGTTCAGATTAATAAATTTTATCGGTACATAACCACTTAAAAGGTATTCGAAAGTCATTAAAAATTTATCTAATTTAATACTTTGACCTATACTATCTATTGTACGGTAAGTGTTTTTTTCAACATCTCCAAATGTTTCTGTTCTGTAATTATTCCATGCTGTATCTGGAACAATATGAGCATTTTTTTTAAGTTCAACAGAAATTTCATTGAATATTTTTAATGGTATCTCAGAATTAATTAAAATAGAATCAATATAACTTTTACCAATACCTTTAAGTGGTAAAGTTTTTTTAACAATAACAATGTTAGAATCGTTCAAACGTAAAGTATCGTTTTTGTCTTGAAGTTGAAGAAAACTTACTTTAATGTCTGTATTAAGCTGAGTAGGAAACCACTGTTGAGAGTTAATAAACGAATACAGTTGCTGAATTCTGATAGAAATATTTGATTCTGTTTTTGCAGGTTCTGCTTGAATTGTTTGAATAGCATAACGATTTGTATTTATGTGCATAACACCTTTTAAACCATCGAAAAGAGTATTTTTTAATGGGCGAAATGATATTACAAAAATAGAATCACCATTCTCGTTAATCAAAGTGTCGTTTAATTCGTAAAAATATCGTCCTATTGCTTGATTAGAAATAGGATTAAGATATTTTTTATCGAGAATAGTAACAAAATCGTTGTAAAACGAAAACGACTGAAATTGAGTAGCCAACATTATAAAATAAGGTTGTTTTAATCCAGATGTTTTTGTAAATAAAACAATTTCTTTGTTTTTATCTGGTTTTTGAAAATACTTTCTTGTAACAGATTCGGAAAGAAACAAATAACTTTTACTGAAAAAAGAATCTATTTGAGCCGAAATTTGATTCGTAGTAGTATCATCAACAATTTTACGATATTTTTGAGTCTTTGTCGAATTTACTTTTATTGTGTCGTAGCTATAAATAATTGATTTTTTGTCTATAGTAAAATAAAGTTTATTATATGAAGTGTATTGAAACGATTGAACTTGTTCTGGATTGTTAATATTACGCATTTCTAAAGCTTTTCGTATTATTCTGTGAGCAGGATTTTCGCCTGCTTTAATTGTTAATTCGGGCAATACGTATGTTTGAGGATATAATGAAATTTGTAAAGTTTTTTCTGTTATTTTATCTATTGTTAAAATCTTTGTTTCGTATCCTACAAACGATATCTGAAGTTGAACCGGTATTTTTTTTATGCTAATAAAAAAGAAACCATCTATATCCGAAATAGTACCATATAACGATTCTTTAACGCTAATATTAGCAAAAGGTATTGGTTGCTGTGTCGTAGCATCTATAATGCGCCCTTTAATTTGATTTTGCGAAAAAGTTAAAATACATAAAAAATGAAAAAACAAAATAATTATAGGTCTTAATATTAGCATAAGTATTATTCAAATGCGCCCATTTTCAACATATTAACTTCTGCGGGAGTTAAATATCTCCAATGCCCACGCGGAAGACCTTTTTTAGTTAAACCTGCAAAATATACTCTATCAAGTTTAATTACCTTATAACCAAGAGCTTCAAACATACGTCGAATAACACGATTTTGACCTGTATGAATTTCAACGCCAACCTGACTTTTATCTGACGGATCAACATAAGAAACCACATCAGCACGTAAAATGTCTTCTTTTTCCTTTATTCCCTCAACAAGTTTTTCCATATCGTGCTTTTTCAAATTCTTATCAAGAAAAACATGATATATTTTTTTTCTTTTGTATTTAGGATGTGTAAGTTTTGCAGTAAGTTCACCATCGTTAGTCAATAATAATACACCTGTTGTATTACGGTCGAGCCTGCCAACAGGAAATACTTTTTCGCAACAAGCTCCTTTAATTAGTTGCATTACGGTTTTTCTTCTTCTTTCGTCTGATGTTGTTGTTATGTAATCCTTTGGTTTATTAAGTAAAATATAAACTTTTTTTTCGATACGTACAATCTGTTCGTTAAATCGAACTTCATCGGTTGGGGAAATTTTTGTTCCTAATTCTGTTACTATTTTACCATTTACTTTAACAACACCTGCTTTTATAAATTCATCAGCTTCACGACGACTACATATTCCTGCACTTGATAAAAATCTATTTAAACGAATTAACTCGTCATTTTTTTTCTTTTTTGTTAATTGACTTGTTTCGTTTTTACCATTTTTAAATTTAAAACTTGAAGTTTTTGACTGTTTATTCTTTGAGTTATTTGGTTTTGTCTGTTTTTTAAAAGACGGCTTTTTGTTTGATTTCATAAAAAAAATATTTATACAAATTATACAAAGTTACTATAAAAAAATAGAGACAAAAATTAGCGGCTCATTTATTTTATAAAGAGCCGCTAAAACCAAGCCAAATCGAAAAACCATGAAAAAACAACTACTACATTAGGTAACAGCCTTATCGTTTAAATAGACCATAACAAATTATATGGATCAAGTTATCAACATATAGTGTTAAATCGTCAACCTTATTTTCAACGAATAAAGGTATTTCAAGCCCTTTCAATGTGGTAACTATTGTAATAGAAGCAAAATGAATATTTTTTATGTCGAAAAGACCATTATCTACTCCCTCGCTTAGTATATTTTTAACCATTTCTATTTCCTTATTGTCAACTTCTTTTCTCAAAGCATTTATAAAAGGCAAATGATCGAGTAATTCGTTTTTAAGAGCATCATAAAAATTCGACAAGCTTAACATAGTGCGCATTCGTGTATAAACATAAGTTTTAAGTTTTTCTTCTGGCGAAGATTTTGTTGAAATAGCTTGTATTAAATTTTGCTCTAATTCTTTTGCTTCTTTCTCTACTACCGCTCTAAATACATCTTCTTTGTTTTTGAAATAATAATATATAGCTGTTTTCCCTTTACCAGCAGCCATCCCAATCTCGTCCATTGTAGTTTTTTTATATCCAAATCTTCCAAAAACAGAAGCAGCAGCATTAATTATTTGTTCTCGCACATAATCTCTTTCTTGATCATTCATAAAATTTGACGTTAAAAAATTCATTAGAGCAAAATTAAATTGAAAATTAGAATTTTCAAAATTATTGTTTAATTATTTTTGTGATATATTTTTCATTGCCCAACTGAATGTGAATAAAATAAATTCCGTTTGGTGTGTTTTCTGGAAAATTCATGCTAATAGTCTGACCAGAAAATTGTTCGTTTGCAATTTTTTTACCTAACACATTAAAAATTGATACATTAACATTATCAATAAAGCACGGAAACAATACATTTATATTTTTAGTTGCAGGATTAGGATAAATTTGAATATATGGGAATAATGACTGTTTATCGACTGATGTGTTGCAATGACGAACATAAGTAATGTTAGGGTTATTGGTTAACCTACTTAAAAATAATTGACCTGAACTTGAATTTCCTTTCAACATATAATCGAGATATGGTTTTAATAAATACATTACTCTTGTAAATTGTTCTTCGCGAGTAATTGTAGGTTGTGGACTTGTAGTCATCTCACCCAAACTACAATTAAAATTATAATTTGCAAAATAGCAGTGACCGCCTCCTTTTATAGTTATACGTGTTTTACAAGTACTTGAGCATGAATCGTACATAGGTATTTGATGATTTGCAGGCGGAGTTACACCATCGTTTTCGCCAATAAACATTAATAATGGTACTGTTACTCTTGTTGCAGCAGATATACTTGATGGATTTGTGTTTGCAGCTGCAAAATTTATAAGTGTTGTGAAATTTGTGTAATTGTCGGCAGCAAGAAACGACGAACCACCACCCATAGAATGCCCCATAATAGCAGATTTGTTAGTTACTTTTTGATATAAAAACGAACTATTATTGTTATTTTCTGATTTTATTTTTTCGTTTAAAAATCTAAGATCTTTACCAAATTCTAAATGATTTGGTCCCATACCTCCTTCTGTTTTAGGAAAAGCTATAATATATCCAAGCGGTACTAAGCTATCCCATAACCACTTGTAAGAATCCCACGACATCATAAAGCCATGACCATACACCATAAACGGGAATTGACCACTTGCAACAGGTACATTATCGCCTGCTGTATTTGCAGGATAGTATATTTCTGTTTGAATCTGTCGATTGTTACGAGCAGGATCTGTATAAACAACCAAGCGATGACCTATTTGATAAGTTTGGCTAATTAGCCAAAATGGAACAAATAATGCAATAATTAATACATAATATTTTTTCATAGCTAAACTTTTTAAATTTATTGTTCAAATATAAAACTTTCTTTTTGAATTTCCAAGTATTTTGGTAAAAAAATTTAATCAAAATATATAATCTTTTATCACTCATTATTTTTTTAGGGATTTTAACTACTGAAAGAAGAC
>Ga0308419_1003259_pt1 | contig 10169 bp, 9 predicted proteins | sample HotsprSampleMS50_FD_203674 | JGI IMG/M metagenome (GOLD analysis project Ga0308419, IMG submission 203674) | Hot spring phototrophic mat microbial communities from Mushroom Spring, Yellowstone National Park, Wyoming, United States - 20090730_MS50 ... | reverse complement strand
AGCACTTCAAAATAACTTTGGTCTTAAAAGTCTCGATTTGAAAAAACAAGTTGATGAAGAATTTATTCAGCTTGATGTTTCAGAATACTGGCCTAACATTTTTGCATTTGGAAATTTCACATATGCAGGTTCATCTGATAAATGGAAATTTCAGAGTTATTCGCAAATGACTATTGGAATTGGTTTATCAATTAATTTATGGAAAGGAAATAGAACTAAAAACAGAGTTGAACAAGCAACTATAAATTTTAAGCAAACAGAGGAAATTTTTAATCAATACAAAAATTTTATCGTAACTCAAGTTAAATCAAAATTAAATGAACTTAATAGAATAAAGGCTCTTATAAATGCACAGAGTAAAAATGTTTCAGTTGCTGAACGCGCTTATGAAATTGCAAGAGTTCGTTATAAGGAGGAAACAGGAAGTCAACTTGAGATTCAAAATGCTGATATGGCTCTTAAACAGGCAAGAACTAATTATATTCAATCGATTTATTCTTATCTTATAAATAAATTCGAACTTGAGCAAATATTAGGCAAAACAGATTTGTCTTATCTAAACTATCATAAAATTGATGATTAATAGGAGAATAATCAATATGATATTAAAAAATATTTTTAATGTATTAATAATTTCTTCAGCAGTTTTATTAACATTTTGTGGAGATGAGGAAAAAACTAAACAAAATACCGACGAGTATAGTATTCCTGTTAAAGTTGAAAAAGTTAAATACCAACCATTCGAACAATTTCTTACATTTTATTCGAAACTTATGGGTATAAAAGAAGCAACGAAAGGAGCAATGATTGGCGGAAAGATTGAAAGAGTAAATTTTTCAGTTGGTTCTTTTGTTAGAGAAAGAGATATTGTAGTTGAATTTGATACTTACAATCCAGCAATTCAATATCAACAGGCAAAAACCGCTTATGAAAATTTGAAAAAGAATTATGAAAAATGAAAGTCCTACTTCAAGCTGGTGAAACATCTCAATCAAATTTTGACGCAATAGAAACTTAATATCTTGTTGCCAAACGAAACTATGAGTCTGCAAAACTAACATTATTCATTGAGGCACCTTTTGATGGAGTTATAGTAGATAAGAAAGTTCATCCAGGCGATAATGTTAAAAATGAAGCACCACTATTTACTATTTCTCAAATACATAAAATGAGAAGTAAAATTTGGGTTTCAGAAAATGAATTGAACAAGTTTAAAAAAGGTATGAAAGTTACTACCGAGTTTAATGGAGAAAAATTTATCGGTAGAATTGTCGAAATTTCAATGGCTAAAGACCCGACGATGCAAGCATTTTTTGTTGAAGTTGAATTTGATAATCCTCGAGGTGTATTAAAAAGTGGAGTTACTACTGAAATTAAAATTTTAATATACGAAAATCCTAGTGCTATTATTATCCCTCGTAACTTAGTTTATAAAGATGAAAATGGTAACTATGTTTTTGTAGTAAATAATGATAGACCTGTGAAAAGATATATTACCAATGGAAATCAAAGCGGCATTTACTATGAAATTCTAAATGGGCTTAATGAAGGTGATTTATTGGTTGTCAAAGGTTCTGCTCAATTGGAAGAGGGAATTAAGGTTAAAATAATTCAATAAAGGAATAAAAATGTTTTTAGCAAAATTATCAATCAATCGTCCCGTATTAACTACTGTTGGGCTTTCAGTATTTTTAATTTTTGGTCTAATTGCTTATTTCAATTTGAATTTAAATTTTCAACCCGATGTTGAAATACCTTATGTTACTATTCAAACAATTTATCCTGGAGCTGGTCCTAAAGAAATTGAAACTTTAATAACCAAGAAAATTGAAGATGCGATATCAACTATAAGCCGAATTGAAAGAATAGAATCATATTCATTAGATGGAGCTTCAATAATAATTATTGAATTTCAGCTCGGGAAAGATGTTGATGTTGCTAATCAGGAAACGAAAGATAAAGTGGACGCAATACTCAATCAGCTTCCACCAGATGTAGAAAAACCTATAATTCAAAAAATAGATTTAAGACAATTTCCAGTTGTTGACCTTGTTTTAAATGGTAATTTAGACCCCAGAGAATTATATGAAATTGCTGATAAAAGACTAAAAGACAGATTCTCACAAATTGATGGCGTTGCAAGTGTTCAGATTACAGGTGGTCAAGAAAGATAAGTTAGAATTCAGATTGATAATAAAGAAGTATATGAAAATTATATTTCACTTCCTCAATTAAGTCAAATATTAAAACTTCATAATCTGGATTTACCAGGTGGATATTTCCAGATTGGTTCGCAAGAATTTACAGTTCGAGTAGATGGTCAATTTAAATCTATTGATGCAATAAGAGAATTGGAAATACCAACAGTCTTCGGTCCGAAAAAACTTCGTCAATTTGCTCAAGTAATTGATGGTGGAAAAGATATCAGACAAAGAGCAACTTTCTTTGATGTAAATAACAAAAGAAATGAGAATGTAGTACGACTTGGAATTATCAAAAGCATAGATGGAAATGTAGTAAAAGTTGCAGATGCAATTAGAAATACTCTACCAGAAATTCAACAATTATTACCTGAAGGTTTAAAGTTAGAAATTGTAAATGATAATTCTGAATTCGTTAAAAGTAGTGTATCTGATACGATGAGCAACATTTATCTTGGTGTTATTTTAACGGGGTTAATTCTTTTAATCTTTCTTCACGACTGGCGTTCAACTTTAGTTGTTGCTATGTCAATGCCTACCTCTATTATCTCAACTTTTCTTTTGTTAGAAGTTTTCGGACTTACATTGAATTTGATGTCTCTTCTGGGTTTATCTGTTTCTGTGGGAGTTCTGGTTGCAAACTCAATTGTTGTTATTGAAAATATTTTTCGATATAAAGCGATGGGTAACACCATCAAACAGTCTGCTTATAAAGGAACAAGCGAAGTTTCTGTGGCCGTACTTGCATCTACATTAACTAACATAGTAGTATTTCTTCCAATTGCTAATATGTCATCATTAGCTGGATTATGGTCTAGAGAGTTAGCACTATCAGCAGTATTTGCTACTTTATTTTCACTTTTAATGTCTTTTACTCTTACACCTATGTTAGCTTCAATCGTTTTATCTAAAGAACATAAAAAGGGAAAACTTGCAAATTGGTTTGATAATTTTGAGATGAAACAAACTTTATTATATAAAAAGCTCCTTGAAAAAGTATTAAATAATAAATTAAATAGTTTTTTAACATTTTTATCTGCAATAATTCTTTTTCTAATTGTTTTATTTTCATAAGGTCCTAAGTTAGGTTTTGAATTTATTTCTCAATCAGATGATGGTAAAATTAATATCACAGTTGAACTACCCTCTGGTTATAATCTTGATGAAACTGCTGATATTGTAAGACATTTAGAAAACAAAATTAAATCTTATAAAGAAGTAAAACACATTCTAACAGATATTGGAAAAATAAGTGACCTTGATGTTGGCACTAATATGGCAAGTTTAATGGTTCAATTAATTGATGCAAAAGATAGAGACATAAAAATTTCAGATATGATTGCTAAGTTCAGAGTTGACCTTAAAGAAATTCCGAACGCAAAAATTAAAGTTGATTATGGTACCAGACTGGGTGCGCAAGAAGCACCAATTCAGTTCTTTTTACTTGGTCAAGATTTAGAACAACTTGAAATTATTAAAGAGCAAGTAGTAAAAGAAATGAAAAGTATTCCTAGATTGATTGATTTTGACAATAGTGCTAGACCAGGTAAACCTGAAATAACAATTTATCCCAAAAGAGAAAAACTTACAGAAGTCAATCTTACTATAACTGATTTGGCTTTTTCCATTCGAGCAGCTATAGAAGGAATTCAATCAGTAAAATGCAGAGAAATGGGAAACGAGTACGATATTACAGTTACTCTTGATGATGAATCTGTTAATTCCCCTGAAAAAATTGCCAACATTACGATTGCAACTCATCAAGGAGTTTTTAGACTTGCACAGTTAGCTGATATTAAATTTACAACAGGATTTACAAAAATACTTCACAGAGATAAATACACTTCAATTATGTTTACTGGAGCCTCTGAACCAAACGTACCACTTGGAAATGTTACAAGCGAAATTGAAAAGAAGTGGTCTTCATTTAATCTTCCATCAGGATATTACTTCAGATGGGGCGGTAATGTCAAAATGATGAACGATATGATTAAAGATATGATGTTTGCTTTTTTTCTTGCTACTCTTTTAACATATTTGTTGCTTTCTGCAATTCTTGAAAGCTTTTGGCAACCTTTAATAATTATGGTTACAGTTCTTTTAGGTTTGTTAAGTGTTATTATTGCTTTGTTTATCACTAAAACAAATTTTAGTTTTACATCACTTATGGCCGTAATAATGTTAATTGGAATTGTAGTTAATAACGCTATTCTTATACTTGATTATACAAATCAATTGCGCAGAGAAAAAGGATTATTACCAAAAGATGCGCTATTAGAGGCTTGTCCAACTAAATTAAAACCCCAAATTATGGCTTTCATAGCAATTATTTTAGGTATGTTACCTCTTGCTTTAGGATTTGGTGATGCTGGCAAAGAGTTAAGAATGCCTCTGGGTATTGTTTCAATTGGAGGTTTATTTATTTCAACTATTTTCACTCTTTTTGTTATTCCTGCTGTTTATAATTTACTTTCTAAAGCAAAATTTGTTGACCCATTAAGTCGAGAAAAGGTTGGCTAATTTTATTAGCTTAATTCTTTAACGAGAAAGTTTTATTTAAGACGCTTAAATAATGGAAAGGATGACTTTTTAGAATTTTCAATTTAATATTCTCAAATTATTTAATGTGGTAAAAATTACACGTAATTATTACCGATTTTTGAAGTTTTGGAAAAAATTACTAAATAAAATTAAATTTTTATTGAAATTTTATGGTATAGATTTTTCTTTGTTAAAATTAGTTTGTTAAACAATAAAGATCAAAATTTGAAATAAAAAGGCTAAAGGGTTTTAATGGGTCAACAACAAATATTACTTATAGTTCTGGGTATTATTATTGTGGGCGTCGCAGTTATGTTGGCCATATTAATATATAAGCAAAAATCAATTGAAAATAAAACGGAAGTCATTTTGAATGAAACACAATATATAGCAACCTTGGCAATTCAATATTATAAAAAGGCAAAAGTTTTTGGCGGGGGTGAGTATAGTTATGAAGGTTTCACAATTCCCGCAGAGTTAGTTAATACAAATAATGGAAACTACACAGCTGAAATTAATCCGCCTCATATTTGTATAATTACTGCCACAAGTAATGAAGTTGTAACAGGTGAGGACTCAATAAAAGTGATAATTACTAATACAGGTTCTGATATGCAAACTCAAATAATTAACTAATTTATTTATTCACTAATAAAAAGGAGAATCTTTATGGGTCAACAACAATTGCTCTTAATCGTTTTAGGCGTTATCATTATCGGTATCGCCGTAGTTGTAGGAATTAACCCATTTACTGCAAGTGCCGAAGAAGCTGCAAAAGATACTTTAGTTTCCGAAGGCAAGAACATCGGTGCATTAGCTCAGCATTACTACAAAAAGCCAGAGGAAATGGGTGGCGGCGGCGGTGATTTTACAGGATTTGTTATTCCCGAAAAATTAGCTAGCACAATGTCCGCTGATTGGGAAGCTGATGTTGAAGCTCAACAAGTTACCTTAACAGGTACTCCCAAAGATGAATCTTACACTTGGACAGTTGTGGTAACTGTTACTCCAAATAATATCTCAACTCAAGTTCAAGCTGGAGATTAATAATTCAAACAAAAAAAATTGTATCTTATATAATTCGAAAGGCTGGGGTTTACCCAGCCTTTTTTATTTTTCAAAAAAATAGTTTAATTTAAACTATGATTGAATTAAGATTTATCGGTCAAACAATTAATGGTCAACAAGTTAGTGGAACTATTGTTGGCTCAAATTCAAATGAAGTCAAAAAGAAACTTTCGGAATTAGCCTCAAAAAGAAATATTCGTATAATAAAAAAAGAAAAAAAACGTACATTTATTTTCAAAGCTAAAAAAGGCAATCAAAAACCTTTAACAGGTGAACAAAGAGCTTTTAATAAAAAGGAAGTCGAGGATGCCCTAACAAGATTAGGATATAAAGTTATTTCAATAAATCCAAAATTATTTGATTTTCAACTTAAACCACCAACTGCAGATATTGTTACTTTCGTAAAAATTAGTGCTGAGCTTTTAGAACAAAAACTTCCCTATAGCGAAATTTTAACCTTATTATTTAATGATACACAAAACGCTACTCTTAAAACTACATTGAAAGAAATAAACAATGAATTAAAAAGAGGTGCAGATAGCCAATTAACATTCTTAAGATTTCAAAATGTGTTTGGTAAATTTACTGCTTATATGCTTGGACTTGCTTCTAAAAGCGGAAATATGGTCGAAATCTATAAGGCTACTGCTAAATTTTTAGAACGACAACAAGAATTTAAAAAGAATCTCAAGAGTGCCCTTATCACACCATTGGTTACTTTATTTGTTCTTTTTTTAGCAGTTTTATTCTATTTGGGTTATATTTTTCCTGAAACTGCTCGATTATTTGTGAGATTTGGAGTTGAATTACCTCCTATGACGGCAGCAACATTGAAAATTAGTGATTTTTTAATTGCTAACCCTCTTTTGGTTGTTATATTAACATTAGGACCACCAATTGCAGTTATTCAATTTGGTCGGACTAAAAAAGGAAGATATTTATTGGATAAGTGGATGTTAAAAATTCCCATTATGGGTTCTTTAATTCATAAAACTTTAATTGAAGTTTTTTGTAGAGTTTTTTACACTCTTTACAGTGGTTCAGCTGAAAGTATAGAGCCAATTAGAATTGCTGCTGAAGCAACTGGTAACTCTTATTTCGAAGATAGAATTAAAAATGTTGCAATACCTTTAATGATCAAAAAAGGAATTGGAATTACTGATGCTTTTGAAGCATCTGGAGTTTTTACTGAAACTGCAATTGCACGTTTTCATAGTGGTGAAGAATCAGGCACTATAAAAAACACCTCCCTTCAATTGGCTAATTACTATGAAACAGAAACAGTTTTCAGATTAAAAAATATAATCGAAATTATCCAAGTCGCAATTGCAATGATTATTATGATCGTAATGATTGCTCTTACATTAGTTTCTGCAGAAACTGCTACAGTTAGACCTAAATCACCCTTAATGGGAAATTTAATAACTAAATTTCTTAATACTGTATGAATTTTGATAATATTGAAATGACCGATAAAATCGGTTATATACTTTATAAAAAGGGACTTGTTGATGCTCAAACACTTGAAAAGGCATTAAACACTAAAGTTCAAGATTTTACTAAAAAACGTAGAAACCTTGCTCAAATTTTAGTTCAGGATTATGGATTTGACCATGATTCAATTTTCAGAGAAGTTGCTACTCTATATGCTTTCAGAGAATTTTCTGATAGAATTGAAGAAATTCCAGAAAAGATACTTGAATATATAAAAACAATGCTAAACAACGCTGACCCGGAAATTAAAGATTTAATGCTCGAAAATTCTATCATCCCTTATAAATTCGATGATAAAGTAAAAGATAAATTACTATTTCTCTCAATTGACCCTACGAATAAATTAATCCCCAAAATTGCTTTTGGCCTTGGTTGTAAAAAGTATGAAGTAGTTTTTATAAGAAAAAAAGATTATGATAAATTAATTAAAATAATAGTTACTCCAGAAAATGAATTCCTTAAAGCTTTACAATCCAGCAGTGAAGAATTCAATATTGATGTAAGAGAGGAAACTACTTTAGATGAACAGGAATTGGATGCAGAGATTAATAAAAGTGCATTGATCAATCTTGTAGAAGCTGCTTTAATTGAGGGAGTAAGAAAGGGTGCAAGTGATATTCATTTTATTCCTCGTGCTGGAAATAAAACTGAAATTATGTTTAGAATTGATGGTATATTACAAACTTGGCATATTCAAGAGAATACTTTACCTGAAGCAGTTGCAGCTGTAGTGAAGGCTCGATCTAAAGGAATGGATAGATTTGAAAGAGAAATGGCTCAAGATGGTTTTATTCAAAGAGAAGTCGATAAACATATAATCCGTTATCGTGTTTCAGTATTACCAATGGTGGGAACAGAACTTAAAAATAAATTTGAAAGTATTGTAATTAGAATTCTTGATGATAGAAAAGTTATTAAAGACCTTGATAAACTCGGTTTAGTTGGTTATGCTAAAGAGGCTTTTGTTAAAGCAATTAATGAACCACAAGGAATGGTTATTTTAACAGGTCCAACAGGTAGCGGAAAAAGCACTACATTAGTGGCAGCTTTATATCAAGTTATATCACCTGAAGTTAATGTTTTAACTGTTGAAGACCCAGTAGAGTATGTCATAGAAGGTGCACGACAATTAAAAATTGGTTTCAAAATGAATTTTGAACAAGCAATTCGTTCTATTTTAAGACACGATCCTGATATAGTTTTAGTTGGAGAGATGAGAGATAAAGAAACTGCGGAGACGGCTATAAAATTAGCAAATACAGGACACTTAACCTTTTCTACGCTTTATACTAATGATGCTCCAAGTGCTATTTCAAGACTTTATAAAATGGGTATTGAACCTTTCTTAATAGCATATGCCATTAATCTAATTGTAGCACAAAGATTGATAAGAAAACTTTGCGAAAAATGTAAACAAAGAGTTAAAGAAATTGATGATGCATTGGCTAAAGCTCTTAAAATTGACAAAGAAGAGTGGAAAAAGTATAATATCTTCAAAGCTGTAGGATGTAGTGAATGTAATAATTCAGGTTATAAGGGTAGAATAGCAATTCATGAAGCTCTCTATTTTACTAAAGAAATCAGACAAATAATAGTTAGCTCTGGTGTTGAAGTTGATGAAGAAAGAATCAGACAACAAGCAAGAAAAGATGGAACTTTAACTTTAAGAGAATCAGGTTTGGAAAAAGTAAAACTTGGTTTAACATCTTTTGAAGAAGTTATAGCAAATACCTCTGAGCAATAATTATGTCAGTAAAAGTAAAAAAAATTTTAGAGAATTTTTGCAATATTATTCCCAAAAGTATCTTCGGTTCAGAAAGAGTACATTTCATATTAAATAATATTCATCAACTACCAGAGGAAGAGCAAATTGAATTAAGAGAAGAATTTAATTCTTATTTGTCATTTATGGTTAAATCAGAAGCCTCTGATATCGAAGTTGGCGGTCATGGAAATAGTGGTTATATCTGGTTAAGAATTCATGGAATTAAAAAAAGATCAAACGAGCTTCCGCAGTTCTCGAAAGATGAATCTGCAATTTTAATATCGTCTTTATTATCAGAAAATCAGAAAAAATTCCTTTGGGAAAATAAAAATTTAGATTTCAGTTACACTTTCTACGATAATAAAACAAATAAACAATATCGTTTCAGAGCTGATGCTTTTTTTGACCTTGATACTCTATCATTAAATATGAGAGCTATTAATCAATTTATTAGACCTATTGAGTCTTTAGAATTCCATCCTAATGCTATTAGAATGATGAGCCATTCTTATATAAAATTTGGTTTATCTCTAATTACAGGTATCACTGGTTCTGGAAAATCTTCAACTTTAGATTCGATAGTAGATTATCATAATAAATTTGATCCTTGCCATATAATTATTATCGCTGCACCAATTGAATTTTTACATAAATCAAATGTTGCTTTAATAAAACATCGTGAGGTAGGACGGGATGTTTTGTCATTCAAAGAGGGAATAATTCAGTCGCTCAGACAAGACCCAGATATAATAATCTTTGGAGAGATGCGGGACCCTGACACTATTATGGCTGCATTAGAGGTTACAGATACTGGGCATAAAGTGTTTTCTACTTTACATACATCTTCTGCAGTTGAATCAATTGACAGAATTATTGCAGAAGTAAACCCTTCTGAACAGGAAAGAGTTAGAAACAGATTAGCAGATGTTTTAATTTCGATAGTATCTCAAAAACTTGTCCCAAGTTTGGATGAGAAAAGAGTTTTGGCAAAAGAAGTATTATTAGTGACCCCGAGTGTCAGAGCTGCTATAAAGAACAATAATACCAGTGAAATTTATATGATGATAAATCAAGGGGGACCCCAAGGGATGATTACTTTG
>Ga0308419_1003257_pt1 | contig 10171 bp, 6 predicted proteins | sample HotsprSampleMS50_FD_203674 | JGI IMG/M metagenome (GOLD analysis project Ga0308419, IMG submission 203674) | Hot spring phototrophic mat microbial communities from Mushroom Spring, Yellowstone National Park, Wyoming, United States - 20090730_MS50 ... | reverse complement strand
AAGGTCAACGACATCATCCTGATCCCCGTCGGCAGCACGGAGTGTCATGGCGACGCACAGCCGTTCGGTGAGGACACCTTCCTGGTGACCCGGATGGCCGAGATGGTCGCTCAGGCGACCGGATGCACGGTCGCCGAGCCGGTGTGGTACGGTTCGCACCCGCACAACCATCTGGGGATGCCGGGTACCGTCATCATCCCAGAGGACACGTTCATCGCCTATCTGCGGGCCATTATCGCGGGGTTCTGGAACGCTGGCTTTCGCAAGCAAATCCTGCTCAACGGCCACGGGCAGGAGGAGGTGATCCCGCTGGCCCTGCACCAGTTCGCGAAAAAATACCAGGTGCCATGCCTGCTGATTTCGCTCCACTGGCCAACGGTGATCCATGACTACCTGAAGGACAAGGCGCACGGTGGCCCGTTTGAGACGCCGTTCCGCCATGCCGACGAGGCGGAGTGCTCCTACTCAATGGCCCTGTTCCCGGAGATGATCAAACTGGAGAAGGCTGTGGACACAACCCCCCACGGGTTCCTGCCCCCTGATCACGTGGATAAGGGCGGCGATGTGTACCATGCACCGATCAAGGGCCATGAGCAGGTGGGCTTCGGTGGCCTGGAGGTCATCATGACGCCGGAGGGCGTGCTGGGGAAGCCCTCGCTGGCGGACCCCGCCAAGGCCGAGGCGGGCCTGAACGCGCTCTTTGACTACATGGTCCGGCTGATCAACGACATTCTGGAGCGGTTCCCGCCCGGTCAGTTGCCGCCCACCGACAAAGTTACCATGCGCGACCCGGCCGAGATAGAGGCAGTGCTGAAGGGGCCGCTGCGCGGCGGCCGGCATATTTACACCATTGCGTATCCGCCATGATGTGAAGAGGGGGGCGGCGCCGCCGCCCCCCCAACCCCCTCCGGCAGACCTGGAGTCGGTACCTGGGGGAATACCCCACCGAGAATGAAAGCGAGGCCTGAAACGGGCCGAAGGAGGTCATCCATGGCACACCAGACGCGAAGCGAGGTTGAACTCCCGGCGGGCGTTGAGGTGAAGCCAACCGTCTGCTTCTGGTGCAAGGCGGAGTGCGGCCTGCTTGCCTACGTGAAGGTTTGAATCCAACATCAACGTGTGCATGAGCGACGACCCGGATCACTGTAATCCGGAAATCGGTTCGTACCCGCTGCGCACGGCTCTGTGCCGAATATACAAAGCGGAGCCGCCTGAGGGGATTTATCAGTGAGCCAGGCCGTAAACGGCCTGGCTGAGGTGTTGTAGGACAACTGCAAGCAGTTGTCCTACAAACGGAACACGGGTTGCCCAGGTGGAGAGGGGCGCTTTAGCGCCTCATCCTTGCCTGAGCCGGGCCGTTTACGGCCAGGCGAAAAGGCCAGCGGCCCAGCCCGACAAAACTTGGACACACCCGAAAACGATCATATCAACCATTTTGGAGGCAGGCATGCAGATTTTACGGGTCAATATGGAACAGTTAGGGGTTCGGTGGGAGTCTGTCCCGCCCGAATACGAACGCTTCGGGGGGCGTGCCCTCATCGCCAAAATCCTGCTGACAGAGGTCCCGCCCCAGTGTGACCCTCTCGGTCCGCATAACAAACTGATTCTGGCCCCCGGTCTCCTGGGCGGCACCAACCTCTCCAGCGCGGGGAGGCTCTCCGTCGGCGGCAAGAGCCCGCTGACCGGTGGGGTCAAGGAAGCGAATTCCGGCGGGGACGCCGGCACCCATCTGGCCCGCCTGGGCGTCAAGGCCGTCATCGTGGAGGGCCAGCCTGCGGACGGGAAGTTGTACGCGCTGTACATCTCCCGCAATGGGGCCGAATTGTTCCCCGCCGACGAGTGGCGTGGGCTGGGCACCTATGCGACGGTCGCCAGGGCGCGGGAACGATGGGGGGAGCACTGCACGGTCATCTCCATCGGCCCGGCCGGTGAGATGCGGATGACCGCCGCCGCCGTCGCCTGCACCGGATACGACGAGCAGGTCAGCCGCATGGCGGCGCGCGGTGGGCTGGGCGCGCTGATGGGCAGCAAAGGGCTGAAGGCCGTCGTCCTGGACGCTTCGGGATGCGAGGCGCCTCCTCTGGCCGACCCCGAGTTGTTCCGCACCGCCGCGCGCCGCTTCGCTCAGGAACTTGCCGAGAATCCCCGGACGGGCCGCCAGGGCTCCATGCACCTCTACGGGACTTCGGCCATCGTTGAGGCCGTCAACGAGATGGGGGCGTTCCCCACGCGCAACTTCAGCGCGGGCCGTTTTGAGGCCGCCGAAAACCTCAGCGGCCCCCGATTGCGGGAGACGACGCTGGCCCGGGGCGGCAAAGCGGGCACAAGGTGCATGGCCAACTGCGTCATCGCCTGTTGCAACCTGTTCGTGGACCCGGCGGGCAACCCCATTGTGGCCACCCTGCAGTATGAGACCATCGGGATGTTAGGCGCCAATCTGGGCATCGGGACGCTGGATGAGGTGGCCCGTCTGAACCGCATCTGCAACGACCTGGGCCTGGACTCCATTGAGACGGGGGCGGCTCTGGGAGTGGCAGCGGAGGCGGGCCTGGCCCGCTTCGGCGATGTGGAGAGTTTTGTGGCCCTGCTCAACGAGATTGCGGCTGAAAGCGTTCTGGGACGGGTACTGGGACAGGGAGCCGTCGTCACAGGCCGGGTGCTGGGCATCTCCCGGGTGCCCGCGGCCAAAGGGCAGGCCATGCCGGCCTACGACCCCCGCGCGCTGAAGGGCAACGGCGTGACCTATGCCACCTCGCCCATGGGCGCAGACCATACCGCAGGGAATGCTTTCGGTGTCCGGGATAAGGTCAATCCGCTGGCCGCCACGGGGCAATGCGAGGCATCGCTCAAACTGCAACTGGACGTCACGATGCTGGACAGCACGGGATTGTGTCTGTTCGCCAGGCCGCCCGTGTTTGCCGACCCGCAGTTAATGGTGGACCTGATCAACGGGCGCTTTGGCTGGGGGTGGTCAGTGGACGACCTGCAGGAGTTCAAGAAGACGGTGTTGAAGATGGAACTGGAGTTCAACCGGCAGGCTGGTCTGACATCGGCGGATGACCGGATACCGGAGTACATGAAGCGGGAGCCGCTTCCGCCGCACAACACCGTCTTTGATGTGCCGGACGCTGAACTGGACAAGATATTCTCGGCCCTGTGAGGGGATGACTCAATGGCAGGGAACACGATTCTCGTTGCTGCAGACGCTCTCTTAGAGGCCTGCGAGCGGATATTGCAGAAAGTCGGCGTGCCGGAGGACCAGGCCCGGATCATCGCGGAGGTCATCGTGGAGGCAGACCTTCGCGGGGTGGGTTCCCATGGGGTGCTCCGGCTGCCCGCTTACGTCCACCGGGTGCAGGCCGGGCTGATGGCCGCCGATACCCAATTGAAAGTCGTTCGGGAGCGCGGCGCCACGGTTCTGCTGGACGCCCAGGGAGGCTTCGGGCAGGTCGCCGGTGTGTACGCGATGAACCAGGCCATTGAACGGGCGCGCCAGCACGGAGTGGGGTTCGTTGCGGTGCGGAACGCCAATCACTTCGGGATTGCGGCGTACTACACGATGATGGCCCTGCCGCACCGGATGATCGGGATTGCGGCCACCAACGCGGCGCCCAGCATGGCGGCCTGGGGAGGCACCACCCCCGTACTGGGCACCAACCCGATCAGTGTGGCGATTCCGACGGGTCAGGATGTGGACATTGTTCTGGATATGGCGTCATCCGTGGTGGCGCGGGGGAAAATCCGCGCCGCGGCCACCAAAGGGGAACGAATCCCCCTGGGGTGGGCTCTGGACGCCGAGGGACGCCCCACGGAGGACCCCCAGGCCGCGCTGAAGGGGACGCTGCTCCCGATTGGCGGGCCGAAAGGGTACGGCCTGGCGCTGGTGGTGGATGCCCTGGCGGGGGTGCTGACTGGGTCGGATTACAGTGTCTATCTGGCCTCGCTCCACGACCTGAGCCGCCGCGCGTCCGTTGGTTTCGTGATGCAGGCCGTAGACGTTACGGCGTTCAGCGACTGGGCGGAGTATACGAAAGACATCGCGTCGCTGATTGACGTCATCCGCAATTCTCCGCGCGCCCCGGGCGTGGAGCGCATTTTCCTTCCCGGGGAGATTGAGTGGCTCAGACGGCAGCAGTACTGGCAATCGGGCGTTCCGGTGCCGGTCAAAGTGTTAGGGGAGTTGCAGGAACTGGCGGCTGAACTCGGAGCCGCGGTGAATTTGCCGTCGGCATGAGCCCCTGGGGGACAAAGTTTTGGAGTGGTATGAGTGAGAGCGTTTGGGCAGAAAGACATCTCATCCCCCAGGGGTACTTCGTGCTTCGGACCCGCCCCATTTGCCCATACCCGCAGGTCGCAGTCTATAAGGGGACGGGAGACACGAACGGCGCGGCAAACTTTGCCTGTACGGCTCCCTGATGCTCCGTGCCCCTTATATCCTGGTTCCCTCTTTCCCTGCCGGGCAGTGAGGGATAGTGGGAGCAAAGAAATTTGCGGCGGTGGCCAAAGGCCACCGCCGCAACTCTTTTTTCCCTGGCAGGAAGATAGAGTTCTCGCGGCGAATTTGCTCCCACAGGTACTTTATCTATGCCTCCTTCAGTCCCGTCACCGCCACGCTGCGGATGAAGTAGCGCTGGAAGAGGAAGAAAATGAGGATGATGGGCAAACTGTTGAAAATGGAGCCCGCCAGGACGATGGAATACAGGGTGTAGTACTCGCCCTTGAACCACTGGAGCCCGATGGGAAGCGTGAACTTCTCCGGCGAGCGCAGGACGATGAGCGGCCACATAAACGCGTTCCAGGTGCCCTGGAAGGTGAAGAGAGCCAGGGTCAGGAGCGCGGTCTGGCTGATGGGCAGGACGATGCGGAAGAAGATGCCGAACCGCCCCAGACCGTCCACCAGCGCCGCCTCCTCCAGTTCCGAGGGGATGCTTTTGTAGAACTGGGTCATCATAAAGAGGCCGAAAGCGTCCACGATGCCCGGCAGGATCAGCGCCCCCAGGTTGTTCAACAGGCCAAACCCCGTGGGAATCTTCACTCCGCCGATGGTCAGGTTCCGGACCACTCCGGGGCCGATGATCAGGAACTGAGGAATGAGGGTGACCTGGCCCGGAACCATCATGGTGAAGAGGGTGAGGGTGAAGAGCAGGTCCTTGCCCGGAAAGCGCAGGCGGGCGAAGGCGTATCCGCCCATCGCGCAGAAGAGGGTGCGGATGACCATCACCGTGATGGCCACCACCGCGCTGTTCAGCACCCAGCGGGGGAAGAGTTCAAACTGGGTCAGGACCGTACGGTAGTTCTCCAGCGTGAACGGGACCGGCCACAGGTAGGGTGGGTCGTAGGAATTCGCCACCGGCTTCAGCGAATAGACCACCGACACCCAGAAGGGGAAGATGCTGATGATGCTCCAGAGGATCAGCACGCCGTAGAAGAACGGCATCTTGAGGCGGTCCCAGAGGGCGAAAACGTCCCGGCGGGGTAGCGCACGCGCCATAGTTGTCATCTTACTCCTCCCGTTCAATAATCCGGCGCTGGATCAGGACGACGACCAGGATCATCAGCGACAGGATGAAGGCGACGGCGGAGGCCCGTCCCATCTGGATGTTGGTGCTCCCGAAGGCCCACTTGTAGATCAGGTAGGCTATGGTCGTCGTCGCGCCCAGGGGCCCCCCGGCGGTCATCACATAAATCTGGTCAAAGACCTGGAAGCAACCGATGACGCCCATCGTGACCACGAAAAAGATGGCCGGCCGCAACGCAGGGATGGTGACGTAGCGGAGGATTTGCAGCCGGTTCGCCCCGTCTATCTGGGCCGCCTCGTAGAGGGCCACCGGGATGTCCTGGAGCGCGGCCAGGAAAATCAGCATCATCGTCCCGATGGTGGACCAGATGTTCACCATCATAATCGTCGGCAGGGCATAGGTGGGGCTGTTCAGCCAGTCAATCTTGAGGCCGAAAATCTGGTTGATGATGCCGACTTTGCTGAAGAGCCAGATGAAGATCAGCGAGATGACCACCGACGAGGTCACCGAGGGGACGTAGAAGGCCGTGCGGAAGAAGCGGCGGAAGCGGATGTTCTGGTCCAGGGCGAAGGCGATGATGAGGGAGATGACCGTCTGGGTCGGGACCACCACGGCGACATATTTCAGGGTGTTGGGAAGGGCGTACTGCAGGAAATCCCGGTCCCGCAGCACCCGGATGTACTGGGTCAGACCGACCCATTTGGGCGGACTGAAGAGATTGTAGTCGGTGAACGACAGGTAGAAGGCCCAGCCGATGGAGAAGATAATGAAGACGAAGAGGATGAAGAACCACGGCGCCAGGAAGATATAGGCCGTCAGCCATTCGGAGAGTTTCCGGCGCATCGCTGGAGAGAACATAGGTCTCCTTTCGGGGGATGTGCCCGGCGCCGGAAGGCGCCGGGCACATCGGGGGCACCCGCTACTTGCCCAGAATCTCCCGCAGTTCCTGGGCGGCCTGCCGGAAGGAGGCCTCCGGGTCCTGCCCCTTCAGGTAGATGCGCTCCAGGGCCTGGCCCATCTTCTCGTTCACGTCCGAGCCATAGAGGCCCCACATGAAGGGCGTGGCCCCCGTGGCGCCCCGGAAGATGGTCGCCGACTCGGGATGGGACTGGAAGTAGGGGTGGTTGATGAGCGCGGCGCGGGACGGCAGAGCGAAGCCGCTCTCCAGGACGGTGGTCTGGCTGGCCTCGTTGGTGATGAACTCTATCACCTTCCAGGCCGCCTCGGGGTTCTTGGAGTTCTTGGAGATGACGTAGGCGACGGTGAAGATGAGGTTGCCGTACCCCTTCGGCCCCTTGGGCGGCAGCACCGCGCTGTACTTCAGGTCCGGGAACTGCTGGTTCAGGTAGGGGATGAGCCAGCCGCCCTCGTAGACCATGGCGAAGTTGCCTTTGCCGAAGGCCGTCCCCTGCCAGCCCTCGCCGACATCGGAGGGGAGGGCGCCGCTCTTGTCAAAGTAGAAGCCGGTGTAGAAGCGGGCCGCCTCCACGACCTCGGGGCTGTCCAGCAGCGTGTCGGAGAAGTCCTCCGTCATAATCCGGCCGCCGTTCTGGAAGACGAAGATGGGGAAGCGACCAGGGTCGGCGGGGACGCCCAGCCCGTAGATGTTCTTGTCGGGCTGGCTCAACTTCTGGGCTGCCGCCTTCAGGTCGTCCCAGGTCCAGTTGTCTGTCGGGTACGCCAGCCCGGCCTGATCAAACAGGTCCTTGTTGTAGAAGAGAGCCAGGGTGTTGAAGTCCTTGGGGATGCCGTAGGTCTTCCCCTCGTAGGTGAAGGCGTTGATCAGGTCGGGGATGAAGACGTCCCGGCTGGTTCCCGTGGCGGCCATCAGGTCGTCCAGCGGCAGGAGCACGCCCTCCTTGGCGAAGAAGGGGAACTGGAAGATGTCCATATAGTAGATGTCCGGCTCCTCCCCTGCCCCGACCAGGGTCTTAATGGCCTGCCAGTAGTCCCCGGTGATGGGCTCGTACTTGACGATGATGTCGGGGTTCTCCACGCTGAAGCGGTAGAGGAGCGATTCCAGGAGTGCCGTCTCCTGGGGGTTGGCGGCCCAGCCGGAGAGCCGGACCGTCACCCGCTCCCGGGGCACCTCCACCGTCCGCTCCACCGTCACCTCCACCTTCTTCTCCACCGGGACAGTGACGGTGACCGTCTGGGGGGCGCAGGCGGTCAGCACCAGCCCCGCCACCACGACCAGCGCCATCAGAGCGAATGCTTTGCGGTACATGTTACCTCCTCCTTGGATTTTTGGGAATGGGAATTTTGGTTCCGTTAACGGTTGGTTGGGTCAGCGTGCGTTTTCTTCTTTCCTGGCATCACCTCCACAGAATCCGTTGTCGGGACGGGCCATATGTAGGGGCAGGCCTTGCGCCTGCCCTGGGCAACCGCAAGGGGGGCAACCGCAAGGGTTGCCCCTACGCCCTGCCCTGGGGCAACCGCACGGGGGCAACCGCAAGGGTTGCCCCTACGCCCTGCCCTGGGCAACCGCACGGGTACAGCACAGCGGTGAAACCGCCAGGGGGTGGGATGACGGTCGGCGAAGGCAGACCCTCGGCCAAAGGCCCGCAGCGGGCGACTTCAGTCGGCACGGATGTCTACCTCCTGTCGCTGGCCGCGAATCCGGACGGAGAAGGCCAGCCGCCGCCAGTGGGCCGGCAGACGGGGGTTCAGTGTATAACCGCCGTCCAGGACCTCCAGTCCGGCGAAGCCGAAGACCAGTGCCTGCCAGAGGCCGCCCGCAGTTGCGGCGTGGAAGCCGTCGGCCGTGTTGCCGCGCATGTCCTCCAGGTCGGTCAGCGCGGCGTGCATGAAGTGCCGGTAGGCCTCCTCCACATCCCCCATCCGGGCCGCCAGCAGCGCCTGGATCGGCGGACCCAGCGAGGAGCCATGGGAGAGGTCCGTGCGCGGCGTGTAGTACTCCCAGTTGCGGCGCACCGTCTCCGGGTCGTACCGGTCCCCTAACAGATAGAGGAGCATCAGCACGTCCGGTTGCTTCAAGACCTGGTACCGCTGGACGCCCTCAATGCCCAGCAGGACCTGCATAGAGACGCGCCGGGGCTCGTAGGCGCTCAGGTCCACATCCTCCCGGTCAAAGAACCCCTCAAACTGCTCTATCAGGCCGCTCTCCGGCTCGTGCGGGATGTAGAGGTGCTCTATGATGTGGTTCCAGCGGCGCAGGACCTCGTCGGTCAGCCCCAGGCGGGATTCCAGTTCGGCGGCCTCCTGGGGCGCCTGCTCCCGCAGCCATGCCAGCACTTCCAGCGCGGCCTCCAGATTCCAGCGGGCCATCCCGTTGGTGTAGGCGTTGTTGTCCACATGCTCGTGGTACTCGTCCGGGCCGATGACATCCCGAATTTCGTAGCGGTTCTGCTCCTCGTTCCAGGAGACGCGCGAGGCCCAGAAGCGGGCCGTATCCAGCACCATCTCGGCCCCGTAGTCCCGCATGAAGGCGTCGTCGCCGGTGACGCGCCAGTACTGGACCACGGCGTAGGCGACATCAGCAGTGATGTGGTCCTCAATGTCGCCGCACCAGATGCGGACCAGTTCGCCGTTGTGGGCGGGGACCCAACGGGGCGTGGTCTCGTTGCCGGTGTCGGCGGACTCCCAGGCGTACATCGCGCCTCCGTAGCCGTGCCGCCCGGCTTTCCGGCGCGCGCCGGGGAGGGTGTGGTACCGGTACATCAGCAGATTGCGGGCAATCTCCGGCCGGGTGAAGGTGAAGAAGGGCAGTACGAAGATGTCCGTATCCCAGAAGACGTGGCCCCGATAGCCGAAACCGCTGAGGGTCTTGGCCGGGATGCTCACCCGGTCATCGCTGCGGGGGGCGGCGATGAGCAACTGGAAGAGGCTGTGGCGGACGGCCTGCTGAGCCCGGTCATCCCCTTCAATGACGACATCGCAGGCTTCCCACTCCCGTGCCCAGGCGGCCTCGTGGGCCGCGCGGAGGTCGTCGTAGCGCCGGGCCGCAGCCGCCTCCAGCGCCGCCAGGGCCGCCTCATGAACATCAGGGACATCGCGGCCCGTGAAGAGGGCCACCCGTTTCTCCGCCACCAGCGTGTCGCCGGGGCGGACCGCCGTCCGGGCCACCACCGCCGGCGCGTTCTCGCAGTCCATCGGCGCGTACGTCACCTCCCTCGGCGCGGCCACCGCCAGGTGGGCCGCCAGGCACGCCTCTATCTCGGAGTGCTTCGTGCGTGTGCGCAGATAGACGGCCTGCGACCCGACCGCGCCCTGGTCCACCAGTTGCCAGTGGTAGAGTTCGGGGTTGAAGGCATACCCGTTCAGCCCGGCCCGCAGTTCCACCGTCCCGGAGAAGTCCAGTGCAGTAACCCGGTAGCGGAGGACCACCAGGTGGGGGTCCGCCAGGCTGGCGAAGCGCTCTATCTTCAGGTCCACGGTGTGACCGGCAGGGCTGCGCCAGCGCACCAGGCGGGTCAGTACCCCCGTCCGCAGGTCCAGTTCCCGCCGGTAGGCCAGCACCGTCCCCCGGTCCATCCGGAACCGCTCCCCCTCCACCGTCAGGGTGAAGGGAAGCCAGTTCGGAAAGTTGACCAGTTCAGTGTAGACCAGGGGGTGGTCGTCAAAGACGCCGTGGACCAGGGTGGCGGGGCTGTCGCCGGGGTATCCCTCCTCAAAGGCACCGCGCGTCCCCA
>Ga0308419_1003254_pt1 | contig 10173 bp, 6 predicted proteins | sample HotsprSampleMS50_FD_203674 | JGI IMG/M metagenome (GOLD analysis project Ga0308419, IMG submission 203674) | Hot spring phototrophic mat microbial communities from Mushroom Spring, Yellowstone National Park, Wyoming, United States - 20090730_MS50 ... | reverse complement strand
GTCGCCAATTGTCAATCGACAATCGTCAATTGACGATGCGCTGCGCCGCGAGATCACCGCCCTGTGGCTGACCGACCGTTCGCGCGCGATCCAGCCGGCGGTCACCGACGAAGTGCGCACCGGCCTGTGGTACTTCAACAACACGCTGTGGGACACATTGCCGCGCCTGCAAGCCGATCTCGAACGCGCGCTGGCGCTGCACTATCCCACCGTGCGCGCTCCTGCGCGCTGGCTGACCTTTGGCTCCTGGATCGGCGGCGACCGTGACGGCAATCCCAACGTCACACCATCCGTCACTGCGGAGACGCTGCAATTGCATCGCCGGCTGGCGCTCGACAAACTGCGCGAAGCCGCCCACGACCTGTCGCGCCTGCTCAGCATCTCCAGGCGCCGCGACCGCATCTCAGCGGAAATACTCGACCTGATTGCCGCCGGTCGCTTCACCTCGCGCCATGTGCGGACGCTTGCCGAGCGGTATCCCAACGAACCGTATCGCGTCGTGCTGGCCGACCTGGCGGCCCGGCTGGCCGATGCCTGGCAGCAAACGACAACCCGCCCGCTCTACCCCTTTGCCCAATCCCGCAGCGTGACGCTCTCGAACACGCTGTCGCTGCCATTGCCCGACGAGCCGGACGTGAAAGCGGAGGATGTGGCGAACACGCTGGAGGCCGTGGCGCGCAGCCTCAGCGCCGGGCGCGCCGCGCGGCTGATCGACGGCGAGCTGAGGACGCTGCGCCAGCAGCTCGCTGTGTTTGGGTTGCACATGGCCCGGCTCGACTTGCGCCAGCACTCGGCCTGGCACGAGCCTGCCGTGGCCGAAGTGCTCGCCAAAATCGGGCAGGAGGGCGGCGTCCCCTATAGCCAGCTCGATGAAGCGCAGCGGGTTGCCGTGTTGAGCGCCGCGTTGGCGCAACCCCTGCGCAGCGCGCTGGACCGCGCCGGCAACCTGAGCGACGAAACGCGCCATGTGATCGAGCCAATCCAGCTCGCGCGCGAAGCGATGCGACGCTATGGCCGCGAGGTCATGGGCGTCTATGTCATCAGCATGACCAATGGGCTGTCCGATGTGCTGGAAGTGCTGTTGTTGCTGCGCTGGTGCGGCGTGACCATGAGCATCGCGCCGCTGTTTGAAACGTTGGACGACCTGGATCGCGCGCCGGCGATTCTGAAGGCCATGTTCGATCATCCACACTACCGCGAGCATTTGCGGCAGACCGGCAATCACCAGATGGTCATGCTTGGCTACTCGGACAGCAACAAGGATTGCGGCTACCTGGCCGCCAACTGGGCGCTGTTCAAGGCGCAGGAGACGATCACGCGCGCGTGCGAGGATGCCGGCGTTGCGTTCACCCTGTTTCACGGGCGCGGCGGCACGATTGCGCGCGGCGGCGGGCCGGCGGCGCGCGCCATTCTGGCTCAGCCGCAGGGGCTGATCCACGGCAGCATCCGCATCACCGAACAGGGCGAGGTGCTGTCCACGCGCTATCACGATCCCGACATTGCGCATCGTCATCTGGAGCAGGTGGTGTACGGCGCGCTGCTGGCCATTCACCAGGCGCGACATCCAAAGCCGGCGCCACAGGCATGGCGCGACTGCATGGAACGCATGGCCGCCGCCAGCCTGGCCGCCTATCGCGCGCTGGTGTACGACGACCCCGACTTCCTCACCTTCTGGCAACAGGCCACGCCCATCGGCGAGATCAGCCGGCTGAAGATCGGCTCGCGCCCGGCTTACCGCCGCCAGACCCGCAGCGTGGCCGACCTGCGCGCCATTCCGTGGGTGTTCTCGTGGATGCAAAGCCGCTTTGTGTTGCCCGGCTGGTATGGGTTGGGCGCCGGGCTTCAGGCCGCCGGTGCTATTCCGTCGGATGACGCCGGGGCCGCAGCACCCGATCAGGCCAATCAGGACGGGATAACGTTGTTGCGCGAGATGTACCGCGACTGGCCGTTCTTCCAGACGCTGATCGACAACGCGCAGCAGAGCCTGACCAAAGCCGACATGGGCATCGCCGCGCAGTACGCCTCGCTGGTGGAAGATGCGTCCATCCGCGCGCGCATCTTCGGGTTGATACAGGCTGAATACGAGCGGGCGCGCCGGGCCATTTGCGCCATCACCGGCCAGAACGCGCTGCTGGACAATGAGCCGGTTTTGCAGCGGTCGATCCAGTTGCGCAACCCCTACGTCGATCCGCTCAACTACATCCAGGTGGAGATGATCCGCCGGCTGCGCCGGCAGACGACCGAACCAGACGCCCCAGCCGAAGAAGCAGAACTGCTGCGCGCCGTGATCGACCTGACCATCAACGGCGTGAGCAGCGGACTGCGCAACACGGGCTGAAGGCTGAACCGGAGCGTCGAATAGAATACTCACGGGAGTGAATCATGCCAACCAGCTTCAAGAACCTGATCAACGGCGAATGGGTGAGCGCGTTGGACGGCGCGACCTTTGAGACTCGAAACCCGGCCAACACGCGCGAAACCCTGGGCGCGTTTCCATCGGCCACGCGCGAGGATGTGAAGCGCGCCATCGAGGCCGCGCAGGCGGCGTTCCCGCAGTGGGCCGGCATGCCGGCGCCGGCGCGCGGGGCCATCCTCGACAAGGCGAGCCAGATCATCGCCGCCCGGCTGGAGGACATGGCGACTTGCCTGACCCGCGAAGAGGGCAAGACGCTGGCCGAAGCCAGGATCGAAGTTGCGCGCGCCCGAGATATTTTCAAGTATTACGCCGGCGAGGGCTGGCGCATGGGCGGCGATGTGCTGCCGGCCAACAGCGCCGACACGCTGCTCTACACCCGGCGCGAACCGCTGGGCGTGATCGGGCTGATTACACCGTGGAATTTTCCGATCGCCATCCCGGCCTGGAAAATGGCGCCGGCGCTGGTCTATGGCAACACGGTGGTGTTCAAGCCGGCCTCGCTGGCCCCGCAGGTCTCGTTGATGATGGTCGAGGCGCTGGTGGAGGCAGGCCTGCCGGCCGGCGTGGTCAACTACGTCACCGGCTCCGGCAAAGTCGCCGGCGACGAGATCGCCAGCAACCCGATTGTCAAGGGCATCAGCTTCACCGGCTCGTATGCCGTCGGGTCGGGCATCTACGCCAAAGCAGTCAAAAACATGACGCGCGTGCAGTTGGAGATGGGCGGCAAGAACCCGATGGTCGTGCTGAACGACGCCGACCTGAAGCTGGCGGTGAACCTGGCCGTGCTGGGCGGCTTCGGGTTAACCGGGCAGGCGTGCACCGCCACCAGCCGCGTCATCGTCGAGGAAGGCATCGCCGACCGATATGCCGAGGCGCTGGCCGAAGCGGCGCGCAACCTGAAGGTCGGCAATGGGCTGGAGAGCGGCGTGCAGATGGGGCCGGCCGTCAACCAGGACCAACTGGAAACCGATCTGATGTATGTCGAGATCGGGCAGAAGGAAGGCGCAACGCTGCTGGCGGGCGGCAGCCGGGCCGGGGACGGCGGATTCTATGTGCAGCCGACGGTGTTCGACCATGCCGATGTGAACATGCGCATCGCTCAGGAGGAAGTCTTCGGGCCGGTCATCAGCATCATCCGGGCGCGGGACATCGACGACGCGATCGACAAGGCCAATGCAATCGGGTTCGGGCTATCGGCCGGCATCGTCACCAACGATTTGAAGAAGGCGTTCACCTTTGCCAACCGCGTCGAGGCCGGCGTGGTGAAGATCAACGAACAGACCACCGGCCTGGCGTTGCAGGCGCCCTTCGGCGGCTTCAAACACTCCAGCGCCAACACATTCAAAGAGCAGGGACAGGCCGCCATCGAGTTCTATACCCGCACCAAGACGGTGTATGTGAAGCACGGCTAACCGAGAGCACACCCTTTCCCGGATTGCAGATAATGCGCATGTCGAGCAGCCGTCCGGGCCGGCATGGCTTGTCCGGAACGCGCAAGGAGATGACACGTTGGATATCGGCGCTACCCTTTCACGAGCTTTCAGGATCACCTTTCAACACCGCGTCCTCTGGGCGCTGATGCTGGTCCCAGCATTGCTCAGCATCATCAGCGCAGTGGTGGGCACGGCGCAGGGATTGGTTTTCCGCCCGCAGGATTTTATGGGGGTGGAATCGGCTGAAGACATGCTGGCTGCCTACGGGCGCGTTTTTGCGCTGTGGCTGCCGCTGATTCTCCTCCAGCTGGCGATTGGATTGCTTTCGGCGGTGATTTTGCTGGTCGTGCGCGGCGCGGTGATCACCGGCGTTCAGAGCATCGAGACGGCGGGAGGGGCATCCTTCGGCAGCGCGCTCGGCGCGGGATTCCGCAAGCTGATCTCGCTGCTGGTCTTCAACGTCGTTCTTTTTATCCCGTTGATTGTCGTGGGCGCGCTCCTGCTGGTCATCGTCGGTCTGCCCTTCATTCCGGTGTTGCAGAGCCTGATGGCGGGCAGAATGACCCAGGAAGAGGCGCAGGCGGTTGGGGCTGGATTTGTGGCGGCGTTCTGCGCAGCCGGGGCGCTGATCTGCATTGCCGTGGTCTATGGCCTGGCGGCAGCCGGTGTGCAGGTGATGGGCGAGCGCGCCATCGTGATCGAGGGCGCCGGGCCAATCGCCGGCTTGAAGCGCGGCTGGGCCTTGTTCCGCGCCAATCTGGGCAATATCATCCTGCTGGCAGTAATTCTCTTCCTGATCACGATTGTGATCAGCTTTGCGCTCAGCACGTTGGGGAATCTGGCCGTTCTGCCGCAAATGGGCAACTGGATGCAACAGCTGGAACAGGGCGCCCTGCCAGACGTGTCCGAACTCATTAACTGGCCGATCTTCATCGTCATCGCGCTGATCGGCGCAATCGTCGGTTTGTTCGTAGAACTGTTCGTCATCGTGGTCTGGACGGTAGCCTATCGCCAGTTCACCGGCATTGCTGCGCCTGCGTCAGACTTGCCGCCCGCGCCCCTGCCGGCGCAATAACGCGAGCCTGCTGTTGTGCTACAATCCTTAGCCTGCGGCCCGGAGATACAGCAGATTCCATCTGCGCTTCGAGGCGCGGTGTCGGGGCGTAGCGCAGCCTGGTAGCGCACTTGCATGGGGTGCAAGGGGTCCCGAGTTCAAATCTCGGCGCCCCGACTGAAACGTAAACCCGAAGGGTTGGCTCAACCCTTCGGGTTTGTGTTTGTTCAGGTTCCCCTGCGATGAGGGCTTGTGCGCCGCTCACAAGCCCTCACGTTCAGGAGGAGTAAGGAGGAGAAGTCCCGTCCGACTGGTAACACAGTAACACAATCCCTGCCCACAACATGACGATTTGCCGCTGATACAGCCGACGATTGACCAACGTAGAATTTAGGCGCACCTGACGATTTCCCTACACAGCCATTGTGTGCGATTCGTGACCGCGCACTGTCTCGCAAGTTATAGCCTGCGGCGGACAGGGTTGAACGGTCACTGCGATTCGAGCATGTCCACTCAGGTCATTATTGGGCCGTTATCTCTGAGCAGCTACACATTCTGGATCGGGCTATGCGCTCTGCCCGGCATCGCATGGTGCGTCTGGCGTGCGGGCGCGTCGTGGCGCGACCGGCTGCGCGTTGTCGATGCGCTCTTGTTGATCGGGGCATGCGCGTTGGCCGCCGGCCGCGCCGGCTATATCGCGCTGAACGCCGCTTACTTCGCGGAACGGCCGGCGGAAATCACCCTGGCGCCGGCCGCCGGCATTTCGGAGCACGCCGCCATCGTGGGCATGCTGATCGGGTGGCGGCTGTCGAGGCGGCTCAAACGGCCTCACCCCTTGTCCGTCGCGGCGCTGGCGTCCCTGGTCGGCATCGGCGCATCTATCGGCTGCATCTCCAACGCATGCGCTTACGGGCATGAGGTGTTTTGGACGGATGGCATCCTGTGGCATCTGCGTGTTGACTGGCCCGACGCCTACTGGATAAGCAACCCCCGCCTGCCAGCGCAGCTATTGATGGTCGCGTGGTTGATCGTGTGCATTTCCATTCCGGCCCTGGCGACACCTGGCACAGGGGGCGCGCCCCACCCGCTGATCCTCTGGACGCTGCTCTTCAGCGCCGGCGACTTCGTCCTTCAGTTTGGCCGCGCCGACCCAGCTTCGATGCTCCCCGGTCTGCGCATCCAGCAGGGGCTGGATATCGGCCTGTTTGCCCTGGCATTCGTGGCAGGAGTGAGCCGGCTGCCGCGCCCCGCCCGCCGCCTGCAGGGTTGATTGGGGTAGAATACCGGCTCTACTAGTGACTGGCCGGCGCCGCCGCCCTCCAGCGGCGGTCACGAGATAAGCTCAACCGCAATCCGTGCGCCATACTCGTCAGCTTTTATATCAAACTGAAACGCTCAAGCTCGAACTACTGAACACGCCGATCAACGAGCTGGGGTTGTCGATCGAGGGCACCTACCTCGAAGAGGCCATCGCCATTGTGCGGGGCGATCTGAAGCGGGCGGGGATTCGGCGGCTGGAGCCGGTGTTTTACCTGTCCACCGGATATGGTTGCATCGCCGGATCGCCGATCATCTCGCTCGGCTTCTACGACGCGCATCCCCTGCTTCAGGAATTGAACGCCGAATTTCGCGGCTGGCGCTATACGCCGCAGCAAATCGTGGATGTGTTGCGGCACGAGGTGGGGCACGCATTCTGTTATGCGTACAAGCTCTATCGCACGCCGGAGTTTCGCCAGTTGTTCGAGGTGGAAGGCAACTTCTTCGGCACTTACCCCGACAGCGATGAGTTCGACTACAACCCCTGGAGCCGGCGCTACGTCAACCCCAATGGCGACCACTATGCCCAGAAGCACCCCGATGAGGACTTTGCCGAGACCTTCTGTGTGTGGCTGACACCGCGATCCGGCTGGCGGCGCAAGTACAGGAATCGCCCGCTGGCGCTGGAAAAACTCACCTACGCCGACCGGATCATCCGTGAGCTGAGCCGGCAGGACCCTCTGGTTGAAACCAAAATCTCCTGGATGTATGAGCGGGTCGAGGAAGTCAAAGAGACGGTGGCCCAATTCATGCGCGCCAGACCGGCGCGCTACTATCGCAAGGCCACCGGCTACCTTGACCCCGACTTGAAAACGCTGTTCCGAAAGCAGCCCCGCATCGCCAGCCGGCGCGCGCTGTTCCGCGATTACGAGCGGGCCGAGAACTTCATCCGCGCTCAAAAAGTGCCGCTGATCAACCGGGTGGCATATTGGGTCGGCGTCGACAACACCGTCGCCCACGATTTGATCGACAAATGCATTCACCGCGTCCGGGCGCTGAACCTGTGGATCGAGCGGGAGCAGCGCGAGAAAAAGCTCATGGAGTTGACCGCCTACATCACAGCCCTGTGCGTCAACTACAAGAACACCGGCTATTACCTGCGTCTCAATCAGCAGAAGGCGTAGCAGGCTATGCCGGTCACTGCGCCAGCGCCGGCTCAGCCTCAATCAATTTTCCACCCTCTTCGTCGAGCAAATCCTGGCGGCGCGCTTCCTGATCGCGGTACTGCAACTCGTACAGGCGGGTATACTCGCCGCCGAGCGCCATCATCTCATCATGCGTGCCTTCCTCCGCCACGCGCCCGTTCTTCAGCACCACAATGCGATCGGCGTTCTTCATCGTGCTCAGGCGCTGCGCCACAATGATCGACGTGCGACCCCGCATCACCTCCGCCAGCGCCGACTGGATGGCGTCTTCAGTGGCCGTGTCCACAGCCGAGGTGGCCTCGTCCAGAATCAGGATGCGCGGGTTCATCAGGACAGCGCGGGCCAGGGCGACGCGCTGGCGCTGGCCGCCGCTCAGCCCCACGCCACGCTCGCCAATCAGGGTGTCATACCCTTTGGGCATCCTCCGGGCGAACTCATCCACCTGAGCTACACGGGCTGCGGCGAGCACTTGCTCGTCGGTCGCGTCGGGCTTGCCAAACGCAATGTTCTCGCGCAGCGAGGCCGAAAACAGGAAAGTCTCCTGCGGCACAATGCCGATCTGCGCGCGCAGTTGCTTCAAGGGGATGTTGCGCACATCGACGCCATCCACCAGCACCCGTCCGCCGGTCACGTCGTAGAAGCGGGGGACGAGGTTGATCACGGAGGATTTGCCGGAGCCAGTGCCGCCCAGAATTGCCACCGTCTGCCCCGGCTCGATCGACAGCGTCAGACCGTTCAACACCGGCGTGGCCGGATCGTCCGGGAACGCGAACGCCACGTTATCGAACTCGACCCGCGCGGGGCCTTGAGCGATCCATGGCTGCTGCGCTGCGACGCCGGCCTGCGGCGCAGCATCGCGGATCGTCTCTTCGGCCTGCAAGATGGCCCACAGCCGGGGGATGGAGGCCACAGCCTGGCGCATGATGCTCACCAGCCAGCCGGTGATGCGCACCGGCCAGATGATCGACCAGATGTACCACGTAAACGAAAAGAACACGCCCAGGCTCAGCGAGCCTTCAACCAGCCGCGCCGCGCCGACAGCCAGCATGACCAGAAACGACAGACCCGACACAAAATCCATCATCGGGAAAGCGCCGGCTTCCAGCCGGGTGCGATCCACATTGCGGGCGCGATTGAGCGCGTTCTGTTCGTCGAAGCGGCGCAACGCATACGGCTCGCGGGCAAACGCCTTGACCACGCGCACGCCGGCGATGTTTTCCTGCAGCACGGTCGTCAACCGGCCCATCTGCTCGCGCACCGCCGCCCAGGCGGGGTCGATCTTCAGGCGGAAGCGGACAATCGCAAGAATCATCAGCGGCATCGGCGCGAGCACAGCCAGCGTCAGTTGCCAGTCCAGCGTCAGCAAAATCACGAACGTGAGGAAAAAGGTCGCGCCCTCGGTGAGCATCGTGGTGAAACCCCAGGCCACAAACTGCTCGACAGCGTCCATATCGCTCAACATGCGCGACATGATCTGGCCGGTGGGCATGGTGGCGTGCCAGCTAAAGGGCAGATATTGCAGCTTGCGGTACAGGGCGTTGCGCAGGTCGCGCACCACGTCGGCCGCCACAATCCCTTGCAGCAGCGACTTGATGTAGCTGCCGGCGCTGAACAGGATGGCCGACGCGATCAGCAGGCCGCAATACAGGAGGACGGCGTCCATGTCCCGGCGGGCAATGCCCTGATCGACCGCCAGCCCGAAGAAATACGGTTCCAGCAGCACGCCGATCAGCGCGACGATGGACACGACCGCCAGCAGGACCAGCCGGCCCCGGTAGGGACTGACAAACGGCAGCAGTTTTTTTAATTCATTCATAGGGACACAATTGATGCAGATGACGCGCACAGCGCCCGGACGCGCAACAACAAAAAAAGCCACGAGCAGCGTTGTTGCTCATGGCCTCTCAAAAAATCTGCGTCTGGTCTCGGCGCTCAGATCTTTGCCGGCGGGATCGATTCGCCTTCCGCCGCAGCGAGGTTGGAGCAGGCATCCGTGAAGCTGCCGCTCAGCCGCTTCGTTTCGCGGTTATTTCTTCGTCGGATCATGCTCTTGTTCTCCTGAGACACGCGGATTCTAGCCGCGCCCGGCGCAAGTGTCAAATCGTTTGATGGGGCGATGCGGCGGGCATCCTGCCGCCTTGACAGGAGCAACCACCAATACTAAAATCAATATCGTTATCGATTTTGATAAAGTAGAGATGCCACAAAGATGGGACTGAAGAACTTTGAGGCGATCAACCACCCGGCGCGCATGCGCATCTTTCAGTTGCTGTCGCACCAATCATTATCCACACACCAACTGGCGCAGCAGCTTGGCCTGCCCCTCCCTTCAATCTATCGGCACGTCAAAAAGCTGTATGAAGCGGGTTTGCTGGTTGTGACGGCCACTTGTCAGGTGAACGGGATTGAAGAACGTTTTTACGCCTCGGTCGAAGGGTTGATCGATCCGGCGGAACTGGAAAAGCCGGGGGGACTGGAAAACTTCGCCAAACATGTGACCGTTTACGGCACAGTGGCAGCGCAGGCAACCGCGCAGTATGTGTTGCAGCGTGGCGCGCCTGACCTGGCGAACCTTGCCGTCCGCGACCACATTTTCTTCGCCACGGAAGAGGAATTCATCCGCCTGCGCGAGGCAATTTACGCCTTATTGCAGACGGCAGAACAACAGGTGCCCGCGCCGGGAAGGATCAAACGGCGCTGGTTTGTCATGGCGCATCCACTAAACATAACGATTGATGACTCAAATCATAATAAAGATAACAACAACTGTGCAGGATAGATAGCAATGAGCGCTCAACAATTTTTGGA
>Ga0308419_1003252_pt1 | contig 10175 bp, 7 predicted proteins | sample HotsprSampleMS50_FD_203674 | JGI IMG/M metagenome (GOLD analysis project Ga0308419, IMG submission 203674) | Hot spring phototrophic mat microbial communities from Mushroom Spring, Yellowstone National Park, Wyoming, United States - 20090730_MS50 ... | reverse complement strand
CCATCCTTGCCTGTTGACTGAACAATCATATTAACATATACTTTCTGCTTCCCTAACTCACCAAACAGAAGTGAAGCAACACCCGGCCTGTCGGGTATATCGCGTATGGTTATCTTAGCTTCATCATCTTTTGATGTTACGCCGCTAATTACAAATTTTTCCATCATCTCCTCCCGTGGCATTACTATTGTTCCTTCATTATCGTTAAAACTTGACCTTACATGTAACCTGATATTATACTTTTTGGCAAACTCAACCGACCGTGAATGCAACACGCCTGCACCCAGCCGTGCCAGCTCTAACATTTCTTCGTAGCTAATCTCTTTAAGCTTTTTAGTATTGGGCACTATCCGCGGGTCAGCGGTAAACACCCCATCAACATCGGTATATATTTCACAATCGCGTGTTCCCAGTACCGTTGCAAGTGCAACCGCCGAAGTATCCGAACCACCCCTACCCAATGTGGTAATATTTTCTTCCTGGTCAATGCCTTGGAATCCCGCAACAATGACCACCTTGTTTTCCTCTAAGGATTTTTGTATCCTGTCGGTTGCAATGCTTTGAATACGTGCATTTGAAAAATTGCCATCAGTAATTACTTTCACCTGCGAACCTGTATAGGATATGGCATTAATGCCAATTTCATGCAGCGCCATGGCTAGTAACGCAATAGAAACCTGTTCACCTGTGGAAAGCAGCATATCCATTTCACGCTTGTCGGGGGTTTTAGTAATCTGTTTTGCCAAATCAATAAGCTGATCGGTGGTTTTCCCCATGGCCGAAACAACCACAACCACAGCATAACCATTTTCAACGTAGCGTTTTATACGTGCAGCTACGGCCTTAATGCGTTCAACAGTCCCAACTGATGTCCCGCCATATTTCTGAACAATGAGTTTCATGAGTTTTTAACCTTTGTATCAAAATTTATATGTTAGTGCGCTATATAAAGAGTGGCTGTACAAATGCAACAAAATTATATCAATTACGTTAAAATAATGAAAAATTTTATGGGCGATAGTTACCGGAAAATTGCCTATCGTAACATTGTTACTATAAATAAATTTTATCGTAACAATGTTTTTGTATTGACTTTGTTGTACTTATGTCATAGCATAATTATATGCATTACTTTTCTTGTATCAGGTAGATATTATTCCCCCCTTGCATCCTGTGCTGAAAATATATAGTGAACTCTATGGCAAAGGTGGAAGAGACGACCAATCTGTCTGCAATGCACATCACAAATAAAAGGAATACAAATATGAAAATTGATTCATCGTTTGTGGGCACCCCGCTTAAGGATTATACAACAACTGCCACCTGGCGCGCAACTATGAACTATGCTGCGGCGGTGGATGATGCCAATCCTGTTTACTTTGATGATGATGGAGGGAAAACTGTTATTGCACCACCCATGTTTGCAGTAGCATTAACGTGGCCAGTCTCAGAGCGTATCGGGGACTACATCGATGATAAGAACTTCCCTGTTGATATCATAAAGACACAGGTTCATTACACCGAGCACCTTGCCTTCCACAGACCGATACGCCCAGGCGATATTCTTACAATAAAGGGGCGTGTTGCAGCCATAATGCCACACCGTGCGGGTACAGTGACTGTTATCCGCTTTGACGCAATAGGCCATGATGGAAAAGGTGTCTTCACTGAGCACATTGGCGCTATGATGCGTGGCGTGGAATGTGTTGGCAAATCCCGTGGCCAGGAAGATTTACCTTTTGTTCCATCAGTTAGCAGTGAGAGCAGTGTAAAATGGGAGAAAGTCATCCACATTGATCGTATGCGGCCATTCATCTATGACGGCTGCTCAAATATACACTTCCCAATTCACACGTCTGTTGGCTTTGCCAAAATGGTGGGGCTGCCAGATATCATCCTCCAGGGCACAGCAACGCTTGCATTTGCTGCACGCGAACTAACTGATAATGAGGCTGCAGGAGACCCACAGCGTTTAAAGGAACTTTCCTGCAGGTTTTCAGGCATGGTGGTGCCACCAGGTGACATCCGAGTACAGCTTATACAGCGCCGGGAGCGTGACAGCGGAGCTGACCTCTTTTTTGAAGTCCACGGCAAAGATGGACGCGTTCTTTCAAACGGTTATGCATGCATAAGCGGCTAAACTTATAAAATTTTAATCTCAGATGAAAAATATATTGAGATTTTCTTTGATGGGCAAAAAGTGAGTACACATGAAAAGAATCGTGAAAAAAAACACACGGGGGCAGTCACACAAGCCCCCTTCCGCTTTACCTGATAAGCTTAAAGAGCGGCTTTACCCTGCTGTTCTTGAACTCTTTGCTGAAAATGACTTCCATCACGTCAATATACGCGAAATATACCGGAAGTCCGGCGTCAGCCCCAGCACCATTTACCGGTATTTCCCATCAAAGGAGGATTTGCTGTTCGCCATCTTGGATGAAAAGATTTCCGAGATTGGCGTTCTGGTACGAGAGCACATCAAGGGTATTGAGAGCACCAGGGAGATCCTCAGAAAAATATTCTGGGTAACAATGGACTATTATGATCGCAATCCAGGTGTAGCTGTTACAGCGTTCATTACAGTACCCATGCGTACCTGGATGAAGGAGCAATCTTACCGGCGTGATGATGCATCAGCTATTATTCAAGAAGTAGTCAAGCGCGCCCGTGAGCGGGGTGATATTGACTCATCTATTCGAACATCGCAGATTCTTGACCAGTATTACATGCACTGCTACCGGCAGATACATCTGTGGTATTTCAATGGCATGACAACAAAGCTTGTTGACCGCATTCCTGCTTTTTTTGATATTCTGTGGAAAACACTAGCCCCGCCACATAACGGCTCGTAAAGAGCTCTATGCTCTGACCCCATATGCACCTATTTTTGTTCAATTACCGCAACAGTATCTTGAACCGATTTCAACTGTGCCTCAATCTCTTCCCCTGCTGTGGCCACCTCTTCACTCATTGCTGCCAATGCATCGAGCATTTCAGAATTTGACTGAATTACCTTACTTATTTCATTAATTTCGTTTATCAATGGAACAAATTTATTATGTACGGTTTTTTCTATGGAAGCTATTTTTTTTGCAATGGTATCATACATTGATACTATCACATCATTTGCATGCCCAAATCTGCCAGCAATTATATCAATATCTTTTTCAAATAAATCCTTTATTGCATAAATTTCATTAACTTTATCAGCAGTCCGCTGAGCCAATTTTCCAATTTCTTCAGCAACTACTGCAAAACCTCTACCCGAGAAACCTGCACGAGCAGCCTCAATGGCAGCATTAAGACTCAGTAAATTAGTCTGATCTGCCAGTTCTCCAATACCACTGAGAGCTTCCAAAACTTTATTCATTATGCCAGATAAATCTTTTGTTGATTCATTGTTATCTTCCACTATTTTCATTAGCTGCTTTTGAATATCAACAACATCATTCGTAATTGCTTCTGTCATTTGTGTTACCGTTTCTTTAATAGCAGTGTTGATAACATTTTCAAGCTTTTCAAAATATGATTGCAACACATGCTGGCCTCTGGTATTTTTTTCCACTTCCTGTGTTAAATGTTGCATCTGGCCAATAATCTGGCTGGTGGCGGGTGTTATACTTTCAAATGTTCCACTTAATAGATTTTTCACTACAGAAATTTTTTCTGATTCTTTTACTATCTGTTCAAGTAATTTTTGTAGTTTTTGATATAGCTGATTTTGTACCTTATGCGTATCATGTAATTTTTTATCAAAGATGCGCACCACTCTTCTTGTCTCCAAATTTTTTGAATCTCTATACAAGCCTACTATGTACGCAATTACCAATACTGCTGCAGCTAAAACAACATGTATGCCTGTCAGCCCAAAAACAGCCATTACGGCACTACTTGTTATCAAACCTGTAGCCAAACCCGCATACCTTCCATACCTGTATTTTTTGCGGTACATTCGTATTACATCAGGTTTCTTTGTTTGCAATATTTTACTTCCTTGCCTATACGATAGCTTATGCAGTTTTCCATTTTTAAACTCTTCAATTTCATCTTTATAATCCTCTACCACCATAGATTTTAGTTTTCTCCATGGCCATAATTTTTCCCAGGCAAATTCAAACTCAATTTTTCCAGCATTAATCAAAATGTCCAAATCAGTTTCTTTTTTATCCCGCGCAGGAATTACCGTATACCAATAATCGTGTTCATTCTTTCTGAACACAAAATGAGCTGGTTTGTCATAGCGTACCATATTCCCTTCTGAATCTTTTACAGAAGTTTTGTTGGGATCATTACTATTATAAAACTCACCATTTTCTTTCATTCTGTAATTGTTGCCATCAAAAAAACGTGGCCACTGGTCTAAACATAAATTATATTTTTTCATCTTTAAGTGCCGGTTAAAAACAATTCCTTTTAAAATATAAAGACCAGATAGTGTAGCCAAAACTGTCATTTCCGTAATCCAGCTGGTTAATCCATAACCCAAAAAGTTTTGATATTGAACATTGTCATACTGTTTACCTTCTATCAGTACTTTTTCGGGGCGTTGCAATTCAACATGGTTTCGGATTTTTGGCATTTTGTTATACACAATTTCAACATTTCCAGCAATCATACCATGTAATTTTGAATTTGAAGAAACCTTAACAATAAAATCATTTGTATTGCAATATTCCTGTGCTGTACTTTCCATAAAATTGACAATGATGCTTAACGGCAATTTCATTGCAATACTTGGCTTTATGTCTGGATCATGCATAAACGATATTGACCCAATTGAAACATTAGTAAGGAGATCTAACTGCATTTCATAAGAATATCCTTTAGACTGGTAAAAATCCATAATATAATACATTACCAGCAGTTCCAATTCCTGAGAAATTCTTTTATCCGGCTTTGTATGTAAAATTTTTTGAACATGGTTTTGAGTTAATCCTATTCTTTCAATCAATTGTGCAAATTCAATTGCAACTTCATTATTAGCTAAATATTGCAAAAAGCTTGCAATAAATCCACACGAAACACCTATTTCTTTTTGTTGCATTTTCAGGTCGGCCTCAATAGCTTTTTGCCAACTATCCGGTTGGTCTACATTAAATCCATGCTTTTCAACTAAAATTCTTTTATAGTCCTCAGCAATAGTTACATACTGATCTATTGGATATTGTTTCAAAGATTCAATATAGTGTGCAAGTCCATTTGATCTCATAAACATATTCCTATAAATACCATTTTTAGCTTAACTATTGATTTATAACAATGATTATCAGTTTACGCCACAGTATTTCATTTGTAAATCAATAAAAATTCCTTACTTTAAAACGCATAATTTTTCAGTATTTATTCCTAAACAATAATTTAACATAAATACTTGTACACTCCCGCCGCCGAAAGCGGCGGGGGTGTACATTATTTATTTTTGTACATAAAAATACTTTTAGGAATTAACAGTGATAATTTTTGCTTTTTAATTGTGATTGACTTTTATACACTTTTTAAGCATCCAATCCATTTCATAGGAAGAAGCTTATATCCAGTAACTATCGCTCATAATTACAAGGTTTTTTGAAATGAAGCAACAGACTTTTAAAGGTAGCATCTTTTTGATAATGGCAATGATTCTTTTTACGGTAACTATCGCCCAAGCTTATCCAAAAATTACCGCATATATGCCGTATTATGCCCTATATACTGAATCACAGCAAAACAAAACTACTTGTTACATCATTATACGAAAGTTTAAATATAATTCCACTCAGGTGTACTTATATATACATCCTGATACATTGCAGACAGGCATACTTAAAAATCCACAGGGGACCATACAACAAAATTCCTTAAATAATATTATAAGGCAATGTGCCGATACACAATACGCAAAACTGTATCAAAAAGCACTGCAAAAGTCAAAACGTATGTTTAACGCGGGTATCACGCATGTTGATACAAATGGAATGTTTGTAAGCTTTGACCTATGCCCATCAAAACGCCCAATTGACAGCGATTTTATTGAAAAGTTTATTGCGCTAAAAAAGACATCCACTCCGTTACCCGTTATTATATGTATCAGCGGCAAATGGATGCTCACACATCCTGAAGATTTGCAATGGCTACAAAGTTTAGCTTCAAATGGCAAACTTGACATTACATGGGCCAATCACAGCTTTACTCATTTTTATTCACGCAAACTTCCCGTGCGCAAAAATTTTATGCTAAAAGAAGATACCAATGTTGCACGCGAGGTGTTCCAGAATGAGATCTGCATGTTAGAACACGACATTATCCCTTCAGTATTTTTCAGGTTCCCAGGGCTAGTATCCAATCAAAAGATTTATGAAAAGGTTATGGGGTATGGGCTTATTCCCCTTGGTGCAGATGCATGGCTTGCAAAAGGCAAAAAGCCTGTGGCTGGCAGTATTATTTTAGTACATCCTAACGGCAATGAAAAAAAAGGCACCAGCCTTTTGCTACAATTAGCCCGCTGTGGGACAATTAATATAAATACTATTGTATCGTTGACAAAAGCATATACAAACACTCAGCAAACAGCTTTAATACATAAAAAGCAAGTAAAGCTGTAATGATGCAAACCACATGATACAGTAGAATGAAGCTTTTTTTGTTTATCTATCGTTTATCACCGATTCAATCTTTTTTTCAAATGAGTTTAAGATTTCTTTAATGGGATATATGTCGGACAACATTATATGAAATAATGAAATGCCTTCAAGAAAGGCTATGGTTGCCACTGATAACATTGCGGCATTTTTTTTGCTTGTTTTTTTACCTATGATTGTCACAAGCTCTCCAATCCACTCTGTATATACATACTGAAGTTTTGTCCGTACTTTTTTGTGATAGAGGGCTATCTCCCATACTTCAATAAATATCTTTGCCAATTCTTCATTCAGTGTTATCTTCTTTTTTGCATAGTCCAAAGCCAATGACAGTGCTTCATTGAAGTTACGCCCTTCTAACTTTTGCTTTTTTGCCCATTTCCTGAAATCATCTAAATGCAATGCCACAATCCAATCTAAAAAATACAGCAAAATTTCTTCTTTATTTTTAAAATAATAATGCAACATGCCGTGATTTAATTTAGCTTCTTTTGCTATATCCTTTATTGTTGTCCGTGCAAAAGGCTTTCGTAACAGGCAGCGGTATAATGCCTGTGCTATCTCTTCTCTTCGTGTGTCTTTTAATATGCGCCTGCCCATACTGCTATGATTTTCCTTTTATATTATTGTACGCCACTAGTACGTAATGTACAGCGTGTTGTGATAGATATCATATTTTTTCAGGAATAATTACCAATGCGTCAATATTAATTTATTGACAAAATAAATATTTTATGTTAGTCAACCAACTAATATATACTAAAAGGAGGTTCGTATGGCTTTATGGAAAGATACGCTCACCGATAATGATAAAAAAATCATCTTTTCGCTGTTTTCACGCCACCTTTCAAAGGGGCAAACCAAAACAATGCGCGCCGCACACCTGGATTTTATTGAAACGCGCCGCAAGGGGATTGGTTTCACTGACGGACTATTTGAACGGAGGGTAATAGACTGCTTTACATCAGCTGGTTGTTTCAATGTTGGCAGGGGAAATCCTGAAATTATCAAAGCACTCAGGGAAGCCTTGCAAAAGTATGATATTGGCACAAATCTGTTACAATCAAATGTTAAAAAGGAATTTATAAAAAAATTAGCCTCAATTGCTCCGGGTGATTGCAATCAGGTGATATTTGCCTCGGGCGGGGGTGATGCAATCGACTGCGCTATTAAGCTTGCACGGGGGGCAACTGGAAGAAAGAAAATCATTGCAATGAAAAAAGCATACCATGGCCACACTGGATATTCACTTTCAGCCAACGGCAAAGATTACTATCGCCACCTTTTTGAACCGCTTGAACCAAATTTTGTCTTTGTCCAGTTTGGCGACTTAGATGCAATACGGCAGGTTGCTGGCATTGATACTGCTGCAATTATCCTGGAACCAGTGCAAGGTGAAGGCGGCATTTTTGTGGGTGATGACTATTATCTAAAAGGCTTGCGCAAAATTTGCAATCAGTTTGGCATTATGCTTATCTTTGATGAAATACAAACTGGTTTTGGGCGCACTGGCAGAATGTTTGCCAGTCAGCATTCTGGCGTAGTGCCTGATATCATGACGCTAGCAAAATCAATAAGTGGTGGCTTATTCCCAAACGCAGTGGTAATGTACCGCAACATTCCTTTGCTTACACAATATGTAAAAAGCAATCCTGAATTCCATCAGTCCATAACAGGTGGAAGCGATATTGGCTGTGCGGTTGGTATTGCGGTGATTGACTACGTTGTGAAAAACCGCCTGTGGGACAATGCTGAAAGAATGGGGAATTCCATTATGCTAGGATTACTACAAATCCAGCATGAAAATCCTGACATTATCAAAGAAATCCGCGGAAAAGGTTTAATGATTGGTGTTGAATATACACATGAATACATGGGTGCACTGATGGCCGATTCATTAGCACGCCACGGTATCTTTGCCGTGTACTCGGGCAATCAGCCACAGGTGATGCGCTTCATGGTGCCAATCACAATAACTCAGGCTGAAGTAGCTAAAATGCTTGATATCATACGCAAAGCTATTGCCACAATGCGCGTGTATCTGCCGCTTACAAAACCATTATCAAAAATCCCGCTGCTTAAAAAACTGCTGGACGATATCCATGTACAGATAGCCGTATTTGATATTGTTCGCTACTTTGAGGATATCCTGGGCATTACAAAAAGAAATTACAGTAAGGAGGCATAACATGGGTTTGCAATCATTATATACAATTGATGAAGGGAAACGTACGGGCATATATTTTTCTGACACAAAAGGGAAACGCTACATTGACTGCTACTGTGGTGCCGGTATGTTTAACTTAGGCCGGCATGTGCAGGAACTATCGAACACATTACAGGAACAGGCAGATAAAAGCGATCAGGGCAATTTTGTCCTCATTTCACAGGAGAAGGCGCTTTTAGCTTCAAAGCTCATATCATTTATACCTGCCAGACTCAATGGCGTATTCTTTTCAGTTGGCAGGGGCGAGGCAATGGATTTTGCCTGTAAACTGGCACGCGGTTATACCGGCCGTACTCAGCTTATAACCGTTGATGGCGCCTATTACGGGGAAACAGGTTTTTCAGTATCACTATCGGATGGCGATAAAAAGAAATTCTTTGGGCAAATACCTGATATTGCCACCATTCCGTTTGGCAACATTCAAGCGCTTGAAGAAAGAGTAACAACCAAAACTGCTGCCGTTATTACTGAAACGATACAGGTAGAAAATGCCTGCCGCAGCGCAAGTGAGGGCTTCTTTAAAATTATGCGCAAGGTGTGTGACAAAACCGGCGCACTCATGGTTCTTGATGAAACACAAACTGGCATGGGCCGTACCGGCAAAAAATTTGCTTTTGAACACTACGGAGTGGAGCCTGATATTTGTGTGATAGGCGAAGCGTTAGGTGCAGGCATTTTCCCCATTGCTGCAACAGCCTTCACAAAACATGTGCAAAAGTTTATGCATGCACATCCGCTTATTCATCTTTCAACATTTGGTGGTCATGATTTGGGATGCAGGGCGGCGTATGCAGCGCTAGAGTTATACGAAACTATAAAGCCATGGGAAAATGCAGCAACAGTTGGAGCAAAGCTTTGGGAAGAACTTGCTTTAGTTCAAAAACAATATCCAAGCAAAATCCTTTCGGTTCATGGCAAGGGATTGGCCATTGCAATAACATTACGAAGTGAAGATATGGCGCAAAAAGCTGTTACCAAACTTATTAAAGAAGGCATTTTTGCAGCAACAGGAAAAGTAGCAGGTGATGCAATTATATTACGGCCAGCATTAACCATAACAATGTCTGATGCACAAGCAATTGTCAAAGGTATTCAAAAAGTTATGAAATCTTTGTAACGATGCAAGGTACCAATATTGTTTAATTTTCAATAGCATTAGAAGCAACAAATACTATTTCATGCACTGCTAATTCTTAAATATATTTTAGCGTACACTCCAGCCGCCTAAGGCGTGTACAAGTATTTATGTTAAATTATTTTTAAGGAATAAATACTGTATTTCATGAATAATTAATTTTCAATTTTATGGCAATCTTTCCACGAAAGAATGT
>Ga0308419_1003249_pt1 | contig 10182 bp, 7 predicted proteins | sample HotsprSampleMS50_FD_203674 | JGI IMG/M metagenome (GOLD analysis project Ga0308419, IMG submission 203674) | Hot spring phototrophic mat microbial communities from Mushroom Spring, Yellowstone National Park, Wyoming, United States - 20090730_MS50 ... | reverse complement strand
GTCACGGCGACCAAAGACACCCCGGCCGGCCTGAACGACACCTATCGCAACCAGAACCAGATGTATCACCAGACGGTTGCGCTCAACGTCGGGTGCGACTTCTGCCACTACGGCGGCTACTTCGCGTCGTACTACGTCGAGAACGGCAGCTTCAAATGGCCGAAGGCCCAGGCACGCCACATGATCGGCATGGTGCAGGACCTGGCCATCAACTGGTGGCCGCAGATGCAGTTCCCCGCGCCGGAAACTGTGGCGCAGCCGAACTGCTACATGTGCCATCGCGGTTACGTGGTGCCGCCGGGCGCGTCGAACACAGCCCCACAGCCGGCCCAGGTCAGCGCCCCGCTGATCAAGCCGCTTGAAGAGCTGCCCATTCCCAAGCCCGTCACCCCGTAGTCGAGTCAACTATGGCGCTGAGGCGCGCCGTCTGCGCCTCAGCGCAATCGCCTGTGTCAACCGATGTCAATCAACAAACGCCTGCTGCGCCTGAGTCTGTTCCAGTTCGGGCTGGGGTTTAGCGTCGTCGTTTTTAACGGCGCGCTGAACCGCGTCCTGATCGCAGAGGAGGGTATCCCCGCCTCCGTGGTCGGCTGGCTGCTCAGCCTCAGCCTGTGGGTGGCGCCGGTGCGCGTGTTAATGGGCGTGTGGTCAGACCGCGAGAAGCGCACGTTTGGCTTCCGCCGCCTGCCTTACATCTGGTATGGCATGATGATGGTGTTTGCCGGCCTGTCCGCCTCCCCGCTGACGTTGTGGCTCCTGAGCAAAACATCGCAGTTCGGGCCGGGACACACTCCATTCACCATCTCCGTGGCTGTCTGCACGTTCATCTTCTTTCTCTACGCAATCGGCTCCCACATCGCGCAGACGGCCTACCTGGCCCTCGTCACAGACCTCACCCCCAAGCAGGAGCGCGGCAAGGCAGTTGCTTTCCTGTGGATCATGCTCATCATCGGCCAGATCGTTAGCGCGCTCATCATCGGCGTCTGGCTGACGGACTTCTCGCCGTTCAAGTTGATCCAGGTCATGCAAACCGGCGCAGTCGTGTTCATCGTGTTTGGCCTGGCCGCCATCTACCGTCAGGACCGCCCGGTCCATCTGGAAGAAGACCCCGAAGGCGGGGCGCGGAAGCTGTTTGCGCTGCTCTCCAAACCCGCCAACCGGCTGTTCTTCCTGATCGTCTTTGTGGGCACGCTGGGCCTCAACGCTCAGGATGTGTTGCTCGAACCATATGGCGGCCAGGTGCTCGGCATGACGGTCACCGAAACCACGCGCCTGACGGCCCTGTGGGGCGTCGGCATGCTGGCGGCGATGCTCATCGCGTCGCGCGCTGTGCCCCGGCTGGATTCACCGCTGCCTGTCACACTGGCCGGCTGTCTGATTGGTCTGGCGGGATTCACGTTGATTGCCGCCACCAGCCAGCTCAAGTCTGTCCTGCTGTTCGCAGCCGGCGCGTCCATCGTCGGGTTGGCCGGCGGCCTGTTCCTCATCTCCACACTGTCGCTGGTGATGGGCCTTGCAGACACCAGGACAGCCGGGCTTTACGTCGGCCTGTGGGGCCTGATGCAGACTACGGCCATGGGCCTGGGCAGCATCACCGGCGGCGCTGCGCGCGATCTGGTGGCGCACACCTCCGGCGACGTGGCTACGGGCTACATCGCTGTGTATGTGGCGGAGATCGTTTTGCTGATCATCACGTTTGCGCTGCTGGCCATGATGCCGCGCAAGGCGTTTGTGACACGTCCGGCGGAAAAGTCCGCATTCGCAGGCTTAACCGACATCCCCGGCTAAGCGAGACAAGCACCATGGAGGACAACGCATGATATACGGCACAGAGACCGTCTTGTGTCTCGTCCTGTTGGCTTTCGGCGCGGTGGGTTTCCTGGTGGCGTTCATCTTCACCGATCGTAACGCCGTGCAGGAAAGCGCCATGCCAGAGCACTCGGAAGCCGAAGCGCCTCAACAGCCGGCGGCTGATTCCGCTCCGTCGAAAGCCTAGACCTTCAAGGCGCGCAGCCGGCCCCTGGCCATCCAGCAAAGCTGCCGGCCGGCTGCGCGCGCTTCCCGGCGCGCCAAACCCATGTCCGAGAGCACCGATTCCATCGTCTACAGTCTGGTTGCCTGCGCAGGCACGCTGGTGCTCGCGCTGCTCGTCGTCACATTTGTGGTGTCTGCCACTGCCCGGCGCATCACCCTGCATCGCGCGCGCGTCGTGCAGGCCTGGAAACGCCAGGGGGTGCGCTTTGTGCTTGGCCCGGCGCAGGCCAACTTCCTCAACCGCGCGCCCGCCATCGGAACCGGCGGCAATGGCACACTGGCGCTCACGTCCGACGCGCTGCGCTTTGCTCAGGTCACGCCTGACCGCGAGATTGTCATCCCGCTCCGCGACATCCGCCGCGCCGCGCTGGCGCGCGCGTTCAATGGCCGGCGCGGCGGCCCGTTTCTTGTCATCGAGCGCGTCGTCGGCGACCTGACCGGCTTTCAGACTGAACAACCCGAACGCTGGGCAGAGGCCATCAATGCCGCGCTGGCCGGCGCGGCGTCGGGCGCTTCAGATTCATCTTCTGCGGCGCGCGCGCCCGCCCCGGCTACTCTATCGTGATGCCATGTTGATCCTGCCATCAACCGGAATCGCTGCTGACTGCCTGCGCTGGCTGGCCTGTCTGATGGCGTCTCTGTGGCGGGGATGCGGTGTTCGGCCAGTTCCGCCCACTCAGTCAGCCGCCGCCAGCTATAGCAGCCTGGTGCATCGCGTGCATACGCCAATCCTGATGATTGGGCTTGTGGCTTTGCTGGGCGTGTGGCGCGATCCGGCGCACATGGCGATTGCACTGGCGGCCGCCTTCGGCATGACCTGCCTGTTTCTCATCCAGCGTCTGTTTGACTGCGAGCGCCGGACCTCTCAAACGTTCCGCCCTCGCCATGCGCTGGTTGCCCAATGCCGCGCCACGGAGTCGGATTCGCTCGCTCCGGTGGAATGGCGCTGCGCCATGAGCCGCTCTGGCGGCGCGCCCCCGCCCGCGCCGGCCCTTTTCGCGTCTGGTCAACTCACAAGACGCCACGCCTGCCATTCGATATCCGGCATGTGTGGCGTCTTGTTTGTTGGGTCTATCTATTCATTCCATTCAGGAGGTTTTTGATGTTTCGTTCCCGTTCACAGTCATCGTCTTCTGCTTCAGACAAAGTGTCCGCCCTGTCCATCCTGCGGCTGACACTGCCGAAGCTTGGCGTGGCTTTCCCATTCGCCATGCTGCTGAGCGTCTACAACCGCATCATGATCGAGGAGCTGGCCATCCTGCCCATCGTGGTTGGCGTCATGTATCTGATCTATAACCTGGTCAACGGCGTGGGCCAGGTCACGGTTGGGCGCGTGTCTGATCGCCGGCCTGTCTTCGGCCTGCGCCGCACGCCCTACCTGCTGGCCGGCCTGTTGCTCTCCTCCATCGCATTGCTGCCTCTCCCCGCCGTGGCCACGGCAGCCAGCGCCGACCCGGCTCTGATCCCCGGCCTCTTCCTGGTCATGATTGTGTTCGGCGTTGGCTTTGCCATGACCGGCGACTCGCACAACGCCCTCATCGCTGAACTGACCGCCGGCAAGAAAAACCGCAGCACCGTTATCGCCGTCGTGTGGTTCTTCCAGATTTTCGCCTCTATCGTGGTCGCCATTGCCGTGTCGATCATTTTGCAGATCGCCGATCAGGCCGCCGGCGCCCCGCGCGGTTGCATGACCGAGGCGTGCCATCTCATCCGCAAGGAGGTGGCGCTGCAACTGATGCCCGGCATCTTCGCCGCCGGCCCTGTCATCGCGCTGCTCGGCTGGCTGCCTTTGCTCGGCCTTGAACCACGCCTGACGCGCGCCCAGCTCATGTCGGTGGAGCAACGGCCCCCCTTGCACATCCGGCAGGCCTACACCCGCATTTTCTCGAATGCCCATGCGCGGGTCTTCTTCTTCTTCGTGTTCATTTCCATCTTCGCCCTGTTCGTGCAAGATGACATTCTCGAACCATTCGGGGCCAAAGTCTTTGGCCTGCCCGTCTCGGCTACCTCTCAGTTCCAGCCCATCATGGGCGGCGCGACCCTGATTGCGATGCTGGTCATGGGCTTTGTCGCCGGCGCGCGCCCCATTTCCAAGCGCAAGATCACCAATGTCGGCGCCGGCATTGCGGGCGCAGGGCTGCTGCTGCTGGGCCTGTCTGCCATCTTCCATATCAGCCCGGTCATGTACCTCGGCATCGCCACGCTGGGCCTGGGCATGGGCGTGTTCAACATCGGCGCCCTGTCCATGATGATGGACATGACCATCCCCGGCGAAACCGGCTCTCTCATGGGCGCCTGGGGCATGGCGCAAGCGGTCGCCACCGGCCTGGCCAACTTCCTGGGCACATTGCTGTTGCAGGTGGGCCTCGAACTCACTGGCAGCAACGCCCCCCTGACCTACGCCCTGATCTTCGGCTTCTCTGCTGTGCTCTGCGTGACGGCCATTTCGCTTGTGCAGCGCGTCAACGTCGAGCAGTTCCAGAAGATGACCCGCGAGCAAGTGGCGCTCACCCTGGAAGCGGCCTGATCCGTTGGCCGCTGCTTCTGTTGTTCGTTCCGGTTTTGTTCGCTGATTTGCCCCGGTCGGGCTTGTGAGCGCAAGCCCGACCGCTTGAGTCGCATCTATGCAGTACACACCCGATCAACTTCAGCGCCGCAATCGCTCCATCTGGACGCCGGTGCAGGCGATCGGCGCCCCGATCCAGTTGCTGATCTTCCTGGTCAATGTGGCGCTGGTGATTCGCTTTCTCGCCACTGGCGCCGACTATGAATTGGCCCACGCCGTGTCGGTTGTCAAAGTGCTCATGCTCTATTTCATGACCGTCACCGGCATGTTTTGGGAACACGACGTATTCGGCCCCTGGTTCATGGCCAAAGAGTTCTTCTGGGAAGACTTCGTCAACCTGATCGCGCTGATCGCCCACACGACGTTCCTGGTGTCGGGGTGGCTGGGCGCAGAGCCGACCATGCAAATGTGGATCATGTGTGTGGCGTTCCTGACCTACCTGGCCAACTTCACCCAGTTTGTGCTGCGAGGGGTGCGCGCCGGCATGCAGAAGCGGGCCGCCCGCCGCGCCGGCCAGAACGTCGCCCCATCCGCCACTCAGACCGGAACACTGCCATCATGAGCCGGCCGACCATTGCCAGGCAGCCGGCGGTTGAGCCGGCTTTTCCCTTCACCGCCATCGTCGGCCAGGACGAGATGAAGTTGTGCCTGCTGCTCAACGTCATCGATCCGCGCATCGGCGGCGTGCTGGTGATGGGACATCGCGGCACCGGCAAGAGCACCACCGTGCGCGCCCTCGCCGCTGTCTTGCCTTCCATCATCCGCGTCGCCGGCGACCCTTACAACCGCGCGCCAGAAGACATTCACGACGCCCCGCCAACCGCTCGCGCCAACGGACATGCCGGTGTTTCATCCAACACCCACCGCCTCGACAAGCTCGGCGACCGGCCAAAACCCAAAATCGAGCGCGTTCCCGTGCCGGTGATTGATTTGCCCCTCGGCGCGACCGAAGACCGTGTGTGCGGCACGATTGACATCGAGCAGGCTCTAACGCGCGGCGTCAAAGCGTTCGAGCCGGGTCTGCTGGCGCAGGCCAATCGCGGCTTCCTGTACATCGACGAAGTCAATCTGCTCGACGATCATCTGGTGGATGTGCTGCTCGACGTGGCCGCCAGCGGCTGGAACGTCGTCGAGCGAGAGGGCGTCAGTGTGCGCCACCCGGCCCGCTTCGTGCTGGTCGGCTCTGGCAACCCCGAAGAAGGCGACCTGCGCCCGCAGTTGCTCGACCGCTTCGGTATGCACGCCCGCATCACCACGATCACTGATCTGGCGTTGCGCGTCGAGATCGTCAAGCGCCGGCGCGCCTTCGACGCCGACCCGGCCGCCTTTGCCGCCGCGTGGGACAGGGAGCAGCGCGCCCTGCGCAACCGCATCACCCGCGCGCAGAAGGCCGTGGCCGGCGTGGAATTGCCCGATCCCGTGTTGACCCGGATCGCCCAGATCTGCATGCATCTGGGCATCGACGGACATCGCGGCGAATTGACGCTGGCGCGCGCGGCGGCTGCGCTGGCCGCCTTCAACCATAGCCCGCGCGTCGCCTGGCAGGATGTGGTCGCCGTGGCCCCGGCCTGTCTGCGCCACCGCCTGCGCCGCGACCCGCTCGAAACCGTCGATTCTGATGAAAAGATCGAGCGCGCGCTTCAAGCCTGCGCGACTGAGCCTTGAGATGTCCGTCTCTGTGAGACAGCCCGCCAATCCACCGGACGCATTGCGTTTCAACGAGATCGTGGGCCTCGATGTCGCCAAACAGGCGTTGTTGTTTCTGGCGGTTGATCCGTCGCTGGCCGGCGTTGCGCTGGCCGCCGCGACCGGTTCCGGCAAGTCCACCCTCGCGCGCGCCTTCGCCGCCTTGTTGCCGGACAACGCGCCCTTTGTGGAATTGCCGCTCAATGTCACCGAAGATCGTTTGATCGGCGGTCTCGACCTGGAAGCCACGCTCGCGCGCGGCGAACGGGTGGTTGAGCCGGGCCTGCTCGCGCGCGCGCACGGCGGCGTTCTGTACATCGACGGCTTGAACCTGCTCGACCCCGGCGTGGCTGCGCACGTCATGGATGCCATGGCGCGCGGCATCGTGCAGCTTGAGCGCGATGGCGTCAGCGCAGTTCACCCCGCGCGCTTCAGACTGATTGGCACATTCGACCCCGGCGACGGCGCTGTGACCGGCAGCCTGCTCGACCGCATCGGACTCATCATCCCCTTCGCGCCGCAGGGCGATGCGGCAGTCCGCGCCGAGGTGGTGCGCCGCAATCTCCGGCGCGCCGACACGCCAGACGCCGCCGGCGACGACGCCATGCTCCGCGCCCTGATCGAACTGGCGCGCGAGCAGTTGCCGCACGTTGCCATCCGCGACGAGCAGGTCGATGCGCTGGCTCGCGCCGCGCTCAGCCTGGGTGTTGAAGGCAATCGCGTTGATGTGTTTGCCGTCAAAGCCGCGCTCGCCAGCGCCGCGCTGGCCGGCCGCGCCGATGTCAGCGACGCGGATCTGGAGATTGCCGCCAGGCTGGTGTTGCTGCCGCGCGCCACCCGCTCGCCGGAGCCAGCGCAGGTTGAGCAGAAGGCGCAACCCGCCCCCAACGTGGCGCCCAATCCAGACCGGCCCGACGCCGACGACCCCGCCAGTTCGCCTGCCGATCAGAAGCAGACCCCGCAGCAGATCGAGGAATTGCTGATGAGCGCCGTTGAGGCGGACCTGCCGGCCGACCTGTCTAACCTGCCTTTTGCGGCGCAACGGCGCGGCAAGACCGGCAGCCGGGGCGTCGCGCTCAATTACCGGCGCGGTCGTTTTGTGCGCGCCATCCCCGGACCTTTGCGCGGCCGCAAGATCGCATTGTTGCCCACGTTGCTGTCTGCCGCGCCATGGCAGTCGCTGCGCGCAGCTTCGACAGGCGGTTCGACAGGCTCACCGCTCCGCTCCGCTTCGACAGGCTCAGCCGCCGGGGCTGTGGTGCGCATCACGCGCGACGACATTCGCATCAAACAGTTCCGCGACAAGGCCGGCGCTTTGTTCGTGTTTGTCGTCGATGCTTCCGGCTCGATGGCGCTCAATCGTATGCGCGAAGCCAAGGGCGCGACAATCCGCCTGTTGCAGAACGCCTACGTCCACCGCGATCAGGTCTCGCTGATTGCGTTTCGCGGCCAGGCGGCTCAGGTCCTGCTGCCGCCCTCGCAGAGCGTTGATCGCGCCAAACGCGAGCTGGATGTTCTGCCGACCGGCGGCGGCACGCCGCTGGCATCGGCGCTCCTGCTGGCCTGGCAGATCGTGCGACAGACGCGCAGCCGGGGCGTCGAACAAGCCACCCTTGTTTTGATGACCGATGGGCGCGCCAATGTCGGTCTGGGCAGCGGTCAGGCTGGTCCTACCGGGGCTTCGACGAGCTCGGCTTCGACAGGCTCAGCCGACGCAGTCGGCGCTGACAGGGAGCAGATTGCTCGACAAATCCGACACCTTGCCCATCGCATCGCCTGTGACCGAATCAATGCAGTCGTCATTGACACGCAGGCCGGTTACCTTTCGCGCGGCGAGGCGCGCGCGCTGGCCGGCTATCTCAACGGCCGCTACGTGTATTTGCCGAACGCGAAGGCCCATCAGATTGCAGAGGTGATATGAAAACGAAGCACAGTCCCGGCGACGCCGGGCAGGTTACTGGAAACGCCGGCCTGCCCGCGTCGTCTGCGAACAGATTGAATGTGGTTGCCGTCGTCGGCATGGAGAATTTCAATCGCAGCGTGTGGGCGCAGGTCAAAGGCGAACTCGCTCCCGACATCCATGTCCAGCACTGGACCGACCTCGACCTCGACCGCAAACCGCCCGAACTGGCCCGCGCCATCAGGGAAGCCGACTGCCTGTTCCTGACCATGATTAATTTCAAGGAGCAGGCTGATTGGTTGCGCGAGTGCGTCGCCCGTTCGCGCGCCCGGACGATCTTTGCCTATGAGTCGATGCCGGAGATCATGGCGCTGAACAAAGTCGGCGACTATGTGGTGAGCGGCAAGGGCGGCATGCCGGAGCCGATCAAGCGGGTGGCGCGCCTGCTGGTGAAAGGCCGCGAGGAAGACACGCTGTACGGCTACACCAAATTGATGAAGCTCATGCAAACCATGATGCGCTTCATGCCGGACAAGGCGCGCGACTTCAAAAACTGGATGACGGTCAACATCTACTGGAACCAGCCGCTGCCGCGCAACATCGTCAACATGTTCCGGCTGATCGCCCGCGAATACTTTGGCCGGCCGCTCGCGGTTGAGCCGGTGGTCGAAGTGCCGATGATGGGCCTGTATCACCCCGACGCCCCCGGCTTCTTTAAGGATATGAAATCTTTCCGCGACTGGCAGCGCCGGCGCAATTCAAAATCCAGAGCGCAGAAAACAGAGGACAGAAGTCAGACGACAGACAACAGAAGCCAGACAACAGGTGACGAAGCGCGCGCTTCCCAATCCGCGCCACTCAATACACAATACGCAGTGCGCAGCACCGAACACGCACTACGCACTACGCAACACGCCCCGGCCAAAGCCACCGTTGGCATGCTCTTTTTCCGCAAACACCTGGTACAGGAGCGCGGCTACATCGACGACGTGATTCGCGCCTTCGAGAACGCCGGCCTCTCTGTGCTGCCAATGTTCGTCGCCGGCATCGAGGGGCATGTGGCGGTGCGCGACTGGTTGGCCAAAGAGAAGATCGATCTGCTGGTCAGCACGATTGGCTTTGCGCTGGTGGGCGGGCCGGCCGGCTCCACCGCGCCCGGCCTGTCGGTCAAGATCGCCAACGATATTCTGGGCGGCATGAACGTCCCCTACATCGTTGCGCAACCACTCTACGTGCAGGACTTCGACGCCTGGCACCGGTTGGGCGTTGGCCCGATGCAGTCCACGGTCCTCTACGCGCTGCCGGAGATGGACGGCGCGATCGACCCGGTGGTGATCGGCGCGTTGCACAATGGCGGATTCCGCACCGCCCCCGACCGGCTTGAACGCCTGGCGACGCTGGCGCGCAACTGGATTGAGCTGCGGCGCGCCCCCAACAAAGACAAGCGCGTGGCGATCGTGGTGTATGACTATCCGCCCGGCCTGGGCAAGAAAGCCACGGCTGCGCTGCTTGATGTCCCGCGCAGCCTGCTCAATCTGTTGCGCCGCTTGCAGGCCGAGGGCTATGTCACCGGCCCGCTGCCCGAAACGCCCGAACGTTTGTTTGAAATGCTCGACGCCGCCACCGAGCCGCCCGCGCCCTCTGCCCCAGGCGCAGCCGGCGTGTGCGTCACTGCCGACCAGTACCGCGAGTGGGTTTCGCCCGACGAGCGCCAGCGCATCGAAGCGCGCTGGGGCGCGTTCCCCGGCGAGATTGCGCCGCAGGGCCGCGACCGCGTCTTTATCGGCGGCCTGCAACTCGGCAACATCTACATCGGCGTGCAGCCGCGCTTTGGCGTGCAGGGCGATCCGATGCGCCTGCTGTTCGACAAATCCAACACGCCGCATCACCAGTACATCAGTTTTTATCGCTGGATCGCGCGCGGCTTTGGCGCGCACGCTCTCATTCATGTTGGCATGCACGGCTCGGCGGAGTGGATGCCCGGCCTGCAACTGGG
>Ga0308419_1003243_pt1 | contig 10204 bp, 9 predicted proteins | sample HotsprSampleMS50_FD_203674 | JGI IMG/M metagenome (GOLD analysis project Ga0308419, IMG submission 203674) | Hot spring phototrophic mat microbial communities from Mushroom Spring, Yellowstone National Park, Wyoming, United States - 20090730_MS50 ... | reverse complement strand
GCGCCAGAGCTGGGATTCGAATCCGAGATTCGCGCCGCTGTTCGTTTGTTTCGCCATGTCGGATCACCTTGCTGGAAGAGGGCCCTAACACGTCGCCAGGGCGTCGAGCCGGAGCGGCGACCTGCCCCTCGGCTCCTGGAGGGCTGGCCGGCTGCGGACAGGTTCCCAACAGCCGGCGGGTGGCGCGGCCGCTTCGGGGCTGACCGCACGGGCCCGACGTTTCAGCGGCGTCGTGCTTCCGCAGGCCGGGACCTGTCGGAATTGTTCCAAAAATGCCATAGCCCGAATTCTCCTCCCGGCTGCTTTGGGACCCGATCGAGACGAAGGTCGCATCCAGCTCCTGGTCCGTGTTATACCGAATGTCCCGTGCTGATGAGAGGAAGCCGCACTCAGCCGTAAGTGGTCATCTGGGCTGTGGCCTGCCTGAAGCGCAGGGGTGCGGCGGTATGGAGCGGCCGAGGCAAAGAGACTCTGTTGTCCAGACTCAGCGCGCCGGGTGTTGATCCCAAGCCTGGGAATGGCTTGATCGCGGCGGCTCCTCCAGAAGCATCGAGAAGGAGCACCGAGGCCAAGCAAACCACTCTTTGCGAATCCTGCGAGGTTCGGAGCCATACGGAGCGTCTGCGCATGCGCCATGGCGTTTGGGCAATCTGCTGGTCTCCCTGCAACGTGGCAGGAGAATGGTTCTGGCGGTTCGGCGCCGCGAGCGGCGTCGTTGGATTGCCGCCTCCAGCAGAAGGTAGAGTGGCGGCATGGTGCAGGGGCTTCTGCTGGCGGCCGCGTGGACGCAGGCTGCTGTATGGTCCGAGGGCCAGCGGGCCGTCGAGGAGTGGCTCGGGCGCACCGGGGCGGTCGGGGTCTCGGTCGCGGTGGTCGACGACGGAGCGGAATGGACCGCCCAGGCGGGTTGGGCGGACCGCGAGGGTCAGGATCCTGTTCGGCCGGAGACCCTCTTCCGTCTGGCGTCGATCAGCAAGCCGGTCTGCGCCACGCTCACGATGAGCCTCGTCCAGAGGCGCAAGCTGGATCTGGACGCCAGGATCTCCCGGTACGTGCCCGGATTTCCGGACGAGGGGTGTGCCATCACGCTGAGGCGGGTGCTCTCGCACACGGCCGGGATCCGGGGATATCGGCCTGGAAGGCCCGACGTCTTCTACCGGTCCTTGAGCACGGCGGAGGCGGTCGGACTGATCCGTCATTCGCCTCTGCGGTTCGAACCTAGCACGGCCTACGGCTACAGCACGCACGCCTTCGCGTTGGCGGTGGCCGCGATGGAGCGGGCCGCCGGCAGGCCGTACCGCGAGGTTCTGCGCTTCGGCGTATCCCGGTGGGGAATGGACTCGCTGGACGTGGAGGTGGGCGCCGAGGCCAAGCCGGAAAGGACCGCCCTGTACTCGGCCACGAGCCTCGGCCCTGCGGTGCGCGTGCTCCGACGAGAGGACATCTCCTGGAAAGCCGGCGGGGGAGGCCTGGAGGGCACCGCGCTGCACGTCGCCCGGTTCGGCCTGGCGGTCCTTCGCGCGAAGATCGTGGGGACACGGGAGAGGGACGCGATGTGGACGCCGGTGCGATTGCCGAACGGACGGTCGACGGGCTACGGGTTGGGGTGGGCGTCCGATCCGGCCACGGCGTGGCACTCCGGAGGCCAGCAGGGATGCTCGAGCTTTCTGCTTGTGGATCGCCGAAGAGGCGTGTCCGCAGCGGTGCTGTGCAACACCGGCGGAGTGGACGCCGGGAGCCTGGCGAAGACCCTGCGGGACCTCTGGGTTGGGCGCGCGCCCGGCCTCCGGGCGGGCGCCGATCGGTAGCCAAGCGCTCTCCACAAAAAACCTCTCGCATTTCCCGAAAGCCGTGCTATCATGATCAAAGCTTTGAGCATTTCGCTCAAAGCTTTGATCAGAGGCGATCCGATGGCGAAGGGGCAGCACCAGCGGGAGAGGACGACGCTCTACGAGGTGGCGTCGCGGGCGGGCGTCTCGCCCTCCACGGTGTCGCTGGTGCTCGCGGGCAAGGCGGACCAGAGGCGGATCCCGCAGGCCACGCGGGAGCGGGTCTGGAGCGCGGCCGAGGAGCTCAACTACGCCCCAAACCTGCTCGTGCGGTCGCTTCGGCGGGGCAGAACGCACGTCGTCTCCTTCTACAGCACCTTCCGCAACCGCAAGCGCGGGGACCTTTACATGGATCGCATCGCGTCGGCGGTCGAGACGGCGGGGGGCGAGTTCGGGTACGACGTGCTCGTCCACTGCAACTTCCGCAGGACGCCGCGCGAGACGTACCAGTTCCTGAACGGCGGGCTTGCGGACGGGCTGCTGCTGTTCGCCCCGACCAAGGACGACCCGCTGCTGAGCCTGTTGCGGCAGAGCAGCCTTCCGGTCGTCATCCTCAACGGCATCGACGAGCGGGGGCAGTACTCCTCGGCGAGCGACGACGTGGAGCAAGGGATGGAGTTGGTGGCAACGGAGCTCCTCGCCCGGGGCCACCGTTCCATCGCGGCCATCGGTTCGGTCGGCGACGACGTCCGGGACAGCGTTCCGCGCATCGAGCTCCTTCGGCGGAACCTCGCCGAGCGCGGCGTGGAGCTGTCCGGCGATCGCATCGAATGGATTTCGTTCGACCCGGGGGAGGCCATGGAGCGCCTCCTGTCTCGTCGCGACCGCCCCACGGCGCTGTTCTGCTGGCACGACGCGGTGGCCTACCGCGTTCTGGAGTGGTGCGAGGCGAACGGCGTCTCGGTGCCCGGCGATCTCTCCATCGTTGGCTACGACGGCGTTCACTGGCCGTCCACGTCCCGTCACGTCTGTGCCTCGGTCGAGGTCGACCTGGACGCCATCGCCCTCGCGGCGGTGCGGCTGCTCGACGAGGCGATCAACCGTCCGGGCTCGCCGGCGCGCCACGAGAGCGTGCCGGTCCGGTTCAGCGCGGGCACCACGCTCGCGATGCCTTCACACCTGCAATGGAGCAAGCCATGAAACACGCGCCCAACCATCGCAACCGAGCGTTCACGCTCATCGAGCTGCTGGTCGTGATCGCGATCATCGCGATCCTCGCCGCCATCCTGTTCCCGGTGTTCGCTCAGGCGAAGATGTCCGCCAAGCGAACCCAGGACCTGTCGAACGTCAAGCAGCTGAACCTCGGCGTTCAGATGTACGCCGGGGACTTCGACGACACGTACCCGTTCTGCTGGGGCTGGGACTCCGAGTGGAGGCCTTGGACCGTGCAGGTCAACCCGTACGTCAAGAACTTCGACATCTACAAGTCGCCGGTGGACAACTGGGACCGCGGCGCGACGGAGCCCGGCGGCACGTTCTGCGACACGAACCGCCGTCCCCCTCGGCTGGCCACCTACTCGATGAACTTCACGTGGCCCGCCAACGGCTGGGGCTGGGATGCCAGCGCGCTGCAGAACCAGATGTCGCCGACCAGCAACATGGGCGGCGCCTCGACGACCAACGTGCCGTCGCCCGCGACGACGATCCTTCTGGCTCCCCGACCGAACTGGTACCACTTCTACTGCCAGGGCTGGGCGACGGAGGTGTTCTTCAACTACGGCGAGTTCAACATGCAGGGGGGCGGCGCCCGGATGTTCAACGGCGGAACGAACTACGCCTTCTGCGACGGCCACGCCAAGTACTACAAGAAGGAGGCGACCCTCGAGCCGCAGGGCAACCAGGCCGGCACGCCTCCGCCCGATCTGTGGCCGAACGACCCGGTGAACTGGCCGTGGCCGGTCGGCATGTGGGACAAGCGCCAGTAGGGCACGCGGGAACCAGACCATGAGGGAAGAGGTGAAGACGCCGCTGATCGTCGCCGTGATCGTGGTCGTGGTGGCCGTCGTGGCCTACTTCGGCTGGAAGACGCTGTCCAACGCCGGCAACCTCGATCAGGGGCAGGTTCAGTACACGCCGGGCAAGCCGCCTTGGGAGGAGACGGACCCGAACAAGCGCGGCCCCGGCGGGGCGCCGGGCAACGTGCCCGTCGCAGGACCGCCGGCGATCGGCAACCAGGGGCAGTGAGGGGCTAGTCCGACCATGGAGGGAGTCCGGATGCTAGGCTGGCTGGCGGTCGCCGCCGCGGGGCTGTGGGCCTTCGTCGGCAGCGAGCGCGCGGCCAGCCGGCAGACGGGCTCCGACAGGATCGTCGTCACCTATTGGGAGAAGTGGACGGGCGACGAGAAGCGCTCGATGCAGAGGGTCGTCGACGCGTTCAACGCCTCCCAGGATCGGATCGAGGTCCGGATGCTGAGCATCTCGGGCATCGCCGAGAAGACTCTTCTGGCGACGTCGGGCGGCAACCCGCCCGACGTCGCCGGCCTTTGGGCCGACCAGGTCGTGCAGTTCGCCGATGCGGGCGCCTTGGAGGATCTGACGGATCTCGCGAGGGAGTTCGGAATCTCCAAGAGCGACTACATCGAGAACTACTGGAAGATGGTGGTCTACAAGGGGCGCCTCTACGCGCTGCCCACCACGCCGGGGTGCAACGCGCTGTACGTGAACCGGGCGCTGATGCCGCCGGAGTACGATTCGCCGGAGGAGTTCCCCCAGACCCTCTCGGAGTTCGACCGGTTCGTGGATCGCGTCAGCAGGCGCGGGCCTGACGGTCGGCTCAAGACGGTCGCGTTCCTGCCGCGAGACGGATGGGGGCTCTGGGGGATGCCGTACCTCTTCGGCGGAGGCTTCGTCCAAGACGGAAAGATCGACGTCAACGGGCCGGACGACGTGAAGGCGTGGACGTGGGTCCACTCCTTCGCCGTGCGGTTCGGCGTGCGCGAGACGCAGGCCTTCCGGAGCGGCTTCGGCAACTACTCGTCCCCACAGAACCCGTTCCTCAGCGGGAAGCTCGCCGCCTACAGCGACGGACCTTGGTTCGGGAACTTCATCCGCCTGTACAACCCCAAGGTGGACTGGTTCGCCGTGCCGATGCCGCACCCGGACGGACGGCCGGACCTCGCCGGCTACACCTGGCTGAACCTGAACACCCTGATGATCCCTCGGGGCGCCAAGCACAAGCGCGAGGCGTTCGGATTCATCGCGTTCGTCCAAAGACAGCCGGTGATGGAGCGGCTCTGCATGGACCAATGGTGCAACACCCCGCTGGCGCGCGTGTCGAGGGAGTTCCTGGAGAGGCACCCGAACAAGGCGATCGCGCTCTTCGACAGGCTCGCCAGAGGCAGGAGGGCGGTGCGGCCCGTGCAGATGGGAATCGCCGGGCAGATCGGCTCCGAGGTGGGCAACGCCGTGGACCGCATGGACCTTGGCGAGGCCGCGCCCCAGCAGGCGTTGGATGAGGCCCAGAAACGGCTCGAGGACCTGTGGGACCGGTATCGAAGGCAGGTGCTGGGACAATGAGGCCGCGGCGGGAGCAGTGGATCGGCGTGCTGTTCGCCATGCCGTGGATTCTGGGGTTTCTGGTCTTCCTCGCCTACCCGCTGGTTTCGTCCTTCTACTACAGCTTCACCAGCTTCTCCGTGCTCCGCAAGCCGATCTGGATCGGCCTCGAGAACTACCGGGAGATGCTCGGGGACGAGGTGTTCCGCCTGTCGCTGAAGAACACGCTGGCCTTCACCGCGGGCTCGGTGCCGCTGGCCACCGTCGCGGCGATCCTGCTGGCGCTGCTTCTGAACACCAGCGTGCGGGGGATGGCGCTGTACCGCACGATCTTCTACGTCCCGTCGCTGGTGCCGATGGTGGCGTTGGGCGTGCTGTGGCTCTGGGTCTTCAACAGCCAGTACGGCCTCCTGAACGAGACTCTCCGGCGCCTCGGGCTGCCGGACCCGGCGTGGTTGAGCGACCCGGCCTGGGCGAAGTGGACGCTGGTGATCATCTCGATCTGGGGCACGGGCAATGCGATGGTCATCTATCTCGCTGGCCTTCAGGACGTGCCGCAGTCGCTCTACGAGGCGGCGGAGATGGACGGCGCGCGTTGGTGGGGCAAAGCCAGGCACGTGACGCTGCCCATGATCTCGCCGGTGATTCTGTTCAACGTCGTGATGGGGATCATCGGGACGTTGCAGACGTTCGCACTGCCGTACGTGATGTTCCCAGGAGGACAGCCCGCGCGCTCCACCTACTTCTTCTCGATGTACCTGTACGACAACGCGTTTCTGTACCAGCGTATGGGATACGCCAGCGCCATGGGCTGGGTGATGTTCCTGATCACCTTGGCGCTGACGCTCTTGGCGCTGAAGGTGTCGGCCAAGCACGTCCACTACGAGGGCTGAGATGACGAGGCGAACCCGAGAGAACCTGCGGCAGGCGGCGACGCACGCCGCGCTGCTCCTCCTGGCCATCGTGTTCCTGGCGCCCTTGCTGTGGATGGTGAGCACGGCGGTCAAGCCGCTCGACCAAACGATGGTGTCGCCGCCGGTCTGGATTCCGGACCGTCCGCAGTGGGAGAACTTCTGGAAGGCCCTGAGCTACAACGCCGACGAGCTCGGGTACGTCCCGTTCCTCGTGTACGGGCGGAACACGCTGTACGTGACCGTTCTGGCGGTGATCGGCTCCGTGGTCTCGAACACGCTGGTGGCCTATTCCTTCGCCCGTCTGCGGTGGAGGGGAAGGGACCTTCTGTTCGGCGTCACGCTGGCGACGATGATGGTGCCCGGCCCGGTGCTCATGGTGCCGACCTACGTGCTGTTCCGGGAGTTCGGCTGGATCGGCACGTTCCGCCCGCTGTGGGTGCCGGCGTTCTTCGGCGGGGCGTTCAACATCTTCCTCCTGCGCCAGTTCCTCAAGACGATCCCCATGGAGCTCAGCGAGGCCGCACGCATCGACGGCGCCTCCGAGTGGCAGACGTTCCTGCGAGTGATCGTGCCGCTGGCTCGGCCGGTGCTGACGGTGGTCGCGCTGTTCACGTTCATGTGGGCTTGGAACGACTTCATGGGGCCGTTGCTGTACCTCACGGACCAGCACACCTTCACACTCTCCATGGGCCTGCAGTTCTTCCAGAGCCAGCACACCGGAACCCCATGGAACCTGCTGATGGCCGCTTCGCTGATCGTTGTGCTGCCCGTGATCCTCGTGTTCCTGTTCGCCCAGAGGGTGTTCATCCAAGGGATCGCCACCACAGGCATCAAGGGCTGACCGTCCAGAGAGAGACCCATGTTCGCCGCCTTGCTCAGCATCCTGTTCGTCGGCACGCCGCTCGAGAGCCTGGACCTGTCCCGCTGGTCGCAGGGCTGGCAACGGCCGCGGCCCAACGCCAGCGTGACGGGTGGCCCGTTGCAGGTGAAGGGCCGCACGTATCCCAATGGCGTCGGCACGCACGCCCCGGCCGTGGCCACCTACCTGCTGGACGGCAGGGCCACGCGCATCGAGGGCTCCGTGGCGCTCAACGACACGGGCGGCGGCTCGGTCCGCTTCAGCGTTTGGGGCGACGGCCGGCGGCTCTGGTCCAGTGGCGTCGTTCGGGGCGGCGAGGATCCGGTTCCGTTCGAGGCCGACCTGTCCGGCGTGAAGGTGCTGACGCTGGCCGTTTCCGACACGATGGACGGCAACGGTGGGGACCACGCCGACTGGATCGGCGTCCGCATCCTCCACCAAGGCCCCAGACCCCAACCCCTTCCCGCGATGAAACCCCTGACGCTTCTTCCCGACCGCGCTCGACAGACGATCGACAACTTCGCCGCTTCGGACTCGTGGACCATCGAGCCCCTGATCCGTTGGCCGGAGGCCAAGCGGAAGCGCATCGCCGAGCTCCTTTTCGATCGCGAGAAGGGAGCCGGACTGAGCGGGTGGCGCACCAACCTCGGCGGCGGGATCGACCACGGGACGATCAACAACCCCCTCCGAACGGTGGACACCTACGACGCTGGGGAGGGGAGGTTCGACTTCTCGCGGTGCCCCGGCCAGCAGTGGTTCCTCCGCGAGGCCGCGAGGTACGGGGTCGAGCGGGTCGTGGCCTACGCGATCACTCCGCCCAAGCGTCTGACGCGCAACGGCCACCCCAACTGCACTGACGGAGAGGGCACGACGAACCTGCAGCACGGGGCGGAGGCGGCCTACGCGCGGTTCCTCGTCGGCGTGTCGGAGCACTTCCTGCGTCAGGGCATCCCGATCACCCACATCAGCCCGATCAACGAGCCGGACTTGGAGTGGAACGGGGTCCCGATCCCGAGCTCGCAGGAGGGAAACCGGGCCAGCAACGAGGACATCGTGCGCATCACACAGGCACTGGCCCGGGAGATCCGCAGCCGCGGCCTGGAGCTGCGCGTGCTGACGCCGGAGAGCAGCTCCCCTCAGCGCGTGTATCAGGAGAACGGCGGGATGAAGGCCAAGTACGGTGCGGTCTACGGGGACTACGCCGCGATGCTGAAGAGCCAACCCGAGTGGCGCCGCGAGACCAACCCCGTGCTGGCCTATCACTCCTACTGGTCCGATGGCATCGGCAACATGGCCGACGTGCGGAGGCGCATGCGGGCTGCCCTCGCCGGATTGGATGGGTTGGAAGTCTGGATGACGGAGTATTGCCAGATGGCAGGACCCCGCGGGGAGGGCGGTTGGGGCCGGGACACGGGCATGACGCTCGCCCTCAACGTCGCGCGCCTGATGCAGCTCGACCTCACGGTGGCCGAGGCCAACGCTTGGCAGTGGTGGCTGGCGGTGAGCGACGCCGACTACAAGGACGGGCTGATCTACGTGGACGATCTGGACGCCGAGGGCGGCGGCGACGTGTTTCCAACGAAGACGCTGTGGGCAATCGGGCACTTCGCCCGCTTTGTTCGCCCGGGGTTCGTGCGGATCGAGACGGACGGCCCGTTCGAAGACGTGGGTGCGGTGCTGGCCAGCGCGTTCAAGGATCCTGATGCGGGACGGCTGGTGGTCGTGCTCGTCAATCCGGAGACCCGCAGCGAACTGGTGGACCTCAGGGTCCCGGGCAAGCACATGGCCCGCGCGTGGATCACCTCGGACCGGCCGGGCCACGACCTGGCTCCGTGGAGGGAGTTTCGCCACGGCGCACCGATCCGGGTTCCCTCTCGGTCGGTGGTGACGGTGGTTCTGGACCCGGCCGCCCGCTGACGGTTCGCTTGGCTTCCGAATCCGCCTGGCGCCTCGTTGGCGCTTTGGGCTGCGGCCGGCTGTCGACCTTCGGTCTCCGGCGTCGGGGCGCAAGGCGGATTCCGCGGTACCTCCGGAGCGGGAGGGGGAGGGAACGGAGCGCCCCTCCTCCCTCTCCGAGGGAGGAGGGTTGGGGAGGAGGGTGCCTTGCGGACCGTCCGCTCAGGCGGCCTCGGCCGCAGCGGAGAGTCTCCCGGCTAGGGGCGTCTTGAGTGCTTTCGTCGAGGGAAGGGAGTATGGTCTTCCTCCTCCCTCTGAGAGGGAGGAGGGTCGGGGTGGAGGGTGCTCTTGGTTCTCCTATGATTCCTGTCCCGATGGCCAGCGGACTCTGCGCATGGGCAGCCCGGGCTCGCCGGCCCGGACGTGTGGACAGTACCCGGTAAGGGCGGGAGGGGGATGGAACGAAGCCCCCTCCTCCCTCTGCGAGGGAGGAGGGTTGGGGTGAGGGGTGTTTTGGACTCTCCCGCGACTCCCGTGCCTGGCACCGGCAGACGCTGCGAAGCGGAAGTCCGGGCATGTGGTCCTAGGCTCGTGGACAGTGCCTATGAAAGAGGCGGTAAGTCCACCCTCCCCCTGGTTCCCCCTCTCGCACCGCGGGAGGGGGAGGGAACGGGGCCCCCTCCTCCCTCGCCGAGGGAGGAGGGTGCGTCGCACTGGCGGACGCAGACTCGGTGAGGCAATCGGAAGGCGGAGCAGCGGCGTCTGGCCAATTCCTTATCCGGGGGTCGCGTGGAGCGGCTGCTCAGCGTAGCCCCGGCTCTGTGGCGCTTGGACTCGCTCTCGGGCGGATCGTATCGGTTTTCGCCCGGCGGGCGAGACCGCCGCCGGTCTCGGTCGGGTGCCCGGGCAGGTGGACCGCACCCTCGCCCTGAATCCCCGTCCCGCACCGCGGGCGGGGGAGGGTAGCCTCCCTCTGGGAGGGAGGAGGGTTGGGGTGGAGGGTGCTCTGGGCGACCGTGGCATGGTCGTCCGCCGGCGTTCCGGCCGCGTCTCTCGGTGGCAGACGTCCGGCGGCTTCTCGGAGGGGCAGTGCGGCGCTTGGCGGCGGAAGTCCGGCCACAGTCGCGGAGAAGCTGGATCGGTTCGTTAGAAGGAAGCCGGCCAGCCGCCCTCCCCCTCGATCCCCCTCCCGCAGGGCGGGAGGGGGATGT
>Ga0308419_1003242_pt1 | contig 10210 bp, 8 predicted proteins | sample HotsprSampleMS50_FD_203674 | JGI IMG/M metagenome (GOLD analysis project Ga0308419, IMG submission 203674) | Hot spring phototrophic mat microbial communities from Mushroom Spring, Yellowstone National Park, Wyoming, United States - 20090730_MS50 ... | reverse complement strand
AAAGTCCGCCAACACTGGCACCTGACCCCGGCCAAAGGCATCCAGCGATACTTTGGAGTCGAGGATGGTGATTTTATGTTCTCTGAACCGGAAGCCGCCTTCGTTGAGGAACACGCGCAGCTTTTCGCCGGCGCCCCAGCGCGCGCCCGTGCCGCGCGGGGGAGAATAGGTTGCCACAATGTCCAGCCAGCCGTCCTTGTTCAGGTCCACGATGGCCAGGCCGTTCATGCCCTCCTGGATGCTGGTGAATCCCGGCACCACGATACTCTCAAAAAGTTGGCCGCGTCCCGCTGCGTCGCGCGCCGGATCGCCGTCGGGCATTTTCTTGAGCGGCGGTTCCCCGGGCCGCTGCTCGGCGATTTCCTCTTTGTGGGGCTGCGGCTCGATGTCACCATATTGCGATCTGATCCGCTCCAGAAGCGATTGCGGCTGCTGCCCGGCGGTGGCGTTTAGCTTGGAGGAAGCGGCGTCTGTGCCTTCTGGCCGTGACAAGATGGCCTGCGCCTCTTCCAGCGTGATAAAACCATCTTGATTGGCATCAAGTCGGTCGAACAAGGGCCTGGGGAACTCTTCCCGGCTGATCTTCCCGTCGCCGTTGCGGTCGAGTTGTTTAAAGCGCTCGGCCAGGCCGCCGGCGGCGAGACGGGATGGTTCCTCACCCCTGATCGGTACACCCATGATGCTCAGCCACCAGCCAAGAATCACGATTATCGTTCTCATGGTTTAATCTCCTTTCGGGACACTTGGTTTGGCGTGGAATCTGTCTGCCGCCGGGGCGGACAGGATTTAAAGAAGTTCCAAATGACCTCCAGAGCATCGAAATCGCGACTGGTTTTTCCGGCGAACCATTCCCGGAGCGGACCACCCGGGCTTCTGCCCGGCATCGTATGGCCGCCGCCTTTCACCAGGTAATACTCCACTCGCACGCCGTCGCGGCCGGGCGGCCAGCGGCGAACCTCGGTGGTCGTACCGTCATTCGGATCCCGATCGGGCAATTGCTCCACCTGCGGCGGGCCGGTGATGCCGTTATGGGCAAGGTATTTCTTGAGCATCTCGTCCGTGGCAATCACACGCCCGCCACGATCCGAACCGGCAATCGGACCGCCGCCAATGGGCACCAAGGGGTCCGCCTCACCCTGTATGACCAGCAGCGAGATGGGATGGCTTGGTTTGAAGGTTGGGGCAACGGGTTCAGCCAGACCGCCGATGACAGGGGCAATCCCGGCAAACAAATCCGCCGCCTTGGCTGCCAGGTAGTGGCAAAAAATACCGCCGTTGGAGACGCCCGTGGCAAAAACGCGCGACCGGTCAATCTCGTAACGGCTGGCCAAATCTTCGACGATCGCCCGGATAAACTTCACATCGTCCACGCCTTCTTGCTGAGAAACAATCCGAGGAGCATTCCGGCCATCATTCCAATTGCCTCGCCACCCGTCGGGATAGACGGCCAGAAACTGCTCCTTGGCCACCATCTCCCGAAATCCCACGTTGGCCATGTTGGCGCCTCGCCCACCGCCGCCGTGAAAGAAGAAGACGACCGGCAACGGTCCCCGAGGTTGCTTCGGCGCGTGCACGATGTAGGTCCGCTCCCGCCCATCGACCACAAGCCGAAACTCAGTTTGGACATAAAGGGCATCCGTCGGCGGCGCAGTAACGGGCGGCTGCTTCGCCCCTAGCTGATTCCGGTAGGTTTGCAACTCCTGAAGGGTCAAAAAGCCGTCCTTATCCCTGTCCGCTGCCGGCAGCACTCGCTCCAGAGCGGGTATCTGAGCCAGCTCTTCCCGAGACAGCTTCCCGTCACCATTCTTATCGATTTGCTTGAAGCGCTCCGCCCGAAAAGGTGACGGGGTTGTCTCTTGCGCAGCCGACCACGCGGTAAGGAATGAAACCAAAACACTCAGAAAAACGGCAATTCGCGGCAGGATCATTTTCCCTCCTCCTTCCCAAACAGAAGAAGCTGGAGAAATTTTGTATCACTGAAACTGCGGCTACCGAGGAATTCGCCCTGCCGGACGATGACCAGCTTTAGCGACGGAATCACATAGAGCCGTTGCTTGCCTGCGCCGGCTGCAATGTACAAATCTTCCGGTAACCAGTCTGATCGTACAATCTCGCCCATCTCATGTTCGAGGATGGGTATTTGGCGGATGAGAGAATCCGGCACCGGCTTTTTCAGCCACCACGTCAAACCGTAGGCCGGGTTTTGTTTCGTGCCCTGCCAACATTCGGTGAGGAGTTCTTGGCGGATGATTTGTTTGCCGTTGTATGTCCCGCCCTGCCGCATCAACTCGCCGAATACAGCCCAATCGCGCGCGGTCATTGCACCGCCCCCGGCCACTTGGGGGTTGCCATCGGCGCAACGCCAGCGCCATTGCAGCTTGATGCCAAGCGGCTGGAGGATACGACGCTCCAGATACGTTTCAAAGGTTTCGTCCTTCAGCCGTCGCTGAAGCGCCTCGGCAAAGGCACAAAGATGATACGGGCCGTACTGAAATTGCCCTCCCGGTTGGCCTGACATCGGCTTGGCCACAATCTCTTTCCAACCGGGCAATCGGAGCGGACTGCTGCGGTCCGCCGCGGTGAGACCACTGGTCATCGTGAGCAGGTGCCGGTAGGTGATCTGCGATTTGAGGGGATCGGTTTTCCATTCCGTTAGCGACTCGCACGCCGTGTCGTCAAGCCGGATCAACCCGTCCTGAACCGCCGCTAGGGCAACTACGCCAACGAAACTCTTCGTACCGCTGGCCAAAGCCTGGAGGCGGTCTTTCCCGCCGCCGTTGGCGTAGCTTTCGAAAACAATCTTCCCATCAAAGAGGACGACCATCGCTTGACCGCCGCAAGACTCACTGTAGCGCCGGGCCGCGTCCAGCTGTTCCGAGGTGGGAGGCGATGCCTGTGCAGCCACGGACAGGCAGACAATGACGGTTGAAAGCGCAATTGTCGTGATGGTTCTCATGGTCGGGTTCTCCAAAGTGCTTTGAGTTCTTTTTCCGTCGCAAGGTCGTCTTTGCTGGCATCAAGCCGGTCGAAGAATGCGGCAGACCGCTCGTTGCGATCGAGTTGCCTGAACCGCTCGGCGAGGCCACCGCCGCCGGTGGGCTGAAATCCGTCCTGTGTCAGGGCCAGCAGAGAAAGAGATACGATTGCCAGGCTGAGGAGTTGCATAGAGAGGATTTTCCCTTTTCTTCAGCGGGCTATCCCATCGAGCGCGGAATCCATCTGAGGCCTTGCCTTTTCGGGGAGAAGCCAGGCGTCCACGTTGGGGCCAACCAAACGGCTTAAGATCTTGCTTCGGCGATCAGGCTCATAATGTCTGTCATAAATCTGGAACGGCTCCACCAGATTTCCCTCCAGTTCATATCGGCGGTGTTCCACGGGGCGGACGTCAACGAGTGTGAACGTCACAACCGCTGTGCTGCCGTCGCTTTTATTGATTCGTGTCAGCGTGAGTTTGAGGACGGCCTTTGTCTCGGCGTCAAGTTCCACGACTGCCCTTCGCAGCCAGATCTGGCGAGACCACGGTTTGGGTTCGGCGTAAATAATCCGTCGGTGGAGTCTCCTCGCACTGTCGTCCTCGCGGAGGCGGCAATGGGCCAGGATATGCGAAAGGAGGGCTTCCGGCCGCAGGCTGAAAAGCTCGCATGCCCAGCGAAGGGCTGGCCCCTGTTCGTCAGGGGCGATCCGCAAACCACGCTGAGGGTGCCACGTTACCCAGACGGTCCCGTCGGCATCACGGCCCCACACCCAGCGAAAACTCCCTCGGGTCACCTCAGTGCGGAACTTATCCCCGGTTGCCCACATCTGCATGGTCCGCATCGGGATGGCCTGCTCACCGCCGCTTTCGTTTTCAGGTCGTACCTCAACGAGATAATGCCTTTCCAAGGGAAGCTGAAAGACTTCCTCGGCCTGGCGGATGGCCTGCTCGGCCTGGACCTCCGCCGAAGGCATGAAGACCAGCCAGATCAACAGGCATGCGCTGAGAACGAGCGATCCCACGCCGAGTGTCCAAACGAGCCAGATGCGGGGTCGCTTGAAAGCCGCATGCAGATTGGAGCCTTCTCGGGTGTTTCTTTGAACCGCAGCAAGAATCCGCACGGCAAGACCTGTGACTTCCAGGCTCCGCTCCTGCCTCTCGAGATGGTCTCGCAGCAACTCCATGAGCCGGTCTGAGTGTGAATTCTCAGGGTGACTCATGTTTCGCCTCCCATCAGGAATGACTCAAGCTCTGCTTCCAAAGATTTTCGCGCCCGGTGAACCAGGACACGTGCGTTGCCGTGGGTCGTGCCCATGATGTCGGCCACCTCCGGGAGAGAGTACCCCAGAGCTGCCAGGTGAACCGCTGCCCGCTGTCCCACGGGTAGCTTTCCCAGGGCCCGCTCGATCCGGTCCGAAAGCTCATGGGCGATGGCTTCCTGGGGCGGGTCTGGACTGCTGCGATCGCAGATCTCGTGCGTTCCGTTAGGCGTATCATCAAGACTCAAAAGGGAGCGTTCGCGCGTTATACGATCGAGACATGCATGAAATACCGAACGAAGGAGGATCTTGAGACCATCCTGAAGCAGATCATAGCGGTCGGCGTGTTCGATCAGACGCACATAACAATCCTGGACAACGTCCTCCGCCGCGATCTGGTCGCGGAGCACCGCCCGCGCGTAACCCAGGGCCCGCGGGAGCGTCGTTCGCACCCAGTTTTCCAGATCGCCTTTCCCATGCATGCTCGTCAATGTCTGCCTGAAGGTGCCCTATATTGATTAACACAAATGACCCCTTGGGTGTTACGCCGCCACGAGAAAGTTTTCGGCCAACCGACGAGGAATGTTCTGCAGAACGTGTCTATCGTGCCCTGAGAGCACTCCATAGGCGATTGCACGCCCTGGTCTTGCCGACGGTTCTGTCGGAAACGACTGCACTTGCCAAAGCAACCGGGAATTCATCATTCGCTGGAGGACGACGATGACGAAGACTGATCGGGCCTCTCGTCAATTCTCTTCTTCTGACCATTCCGCCGTGCCGTGGGGGGCCACAGTCATCGTGAAGACCTTTCCCCCAGCCCGCACTGTCAGTCGCCCCGCGTTCCACGCCTCCACTACAGGTGCTTGGTTTGTGGGCAAATCGATGGCCCGATAAACGTCGAGATAGTCCTCCAGCCGAAACGCTACGCCATCCCGTTCCATTAACGGGAAAAATGTCTCTGGAGAGTATTTCACCCGTAATGACTGTCCCGACATCGCACGATAGAGCACCTCCTGATCGCTGTGCAATCGACTCAGGTCTAGCGACGCTCTGTGGCTTTGTAAAATCAACTCGTTCAGCGTATCGATGGTTGGCTTTTCGGCCACTTCAAAAACGATGCCACAGAGACCCGGCTGGGAAACGTCCGCCGAGAGAAACAGTTCGTCCTTGTAACTTTCGCGTGTTTTTTCCCGGTACTCCTGCCACGACCCCAGACCAAACGACCGAATGCTAAGGAACGTCTCCTCTAACCCGACAAACAGCGATTCCTTTTCCGTCCGTATGACAGCATGCTTCGGTAGCTGTAAATAGAACTTGGCCCCACTTTGCGCATCTTTGATCCACACCAGGACGTTGCGATACTGGGCGACCCGCTCGTCCGCCTTCATTGTGGCGTGTTGACCTGGTGGGTCGGTTTGCAAAATCACATAGTCCACACCCCGCCGGGAATTCCATGCCCCCAGGCTCATGACCCGGTAATTTGCCAGAGGCATTCCCTCCAGAGACTCGGCTGCCAGGCTTCCCAGCTGGTAAGTCTGAGCAATATACAGGGTTTCCCAGAAACGGGGTCTGCTTCTCCCTTGCGGATTTGACCAGTAGGCGTAAGTGGGCTTGGTATTAATCATTTCGACTGGCCTGGGGAAGTCTTTGCGGGCAAGATGAACCACGGCCTGTGGCGGCCGGTAACGACTGGTAATCATGTGAATATTGTCCTCGGCAGGATGGGGGGCGGAGATTGGGCAATCGCCGAACCAGAGGTAAAACATATGGGCAGAAAGCGCGGTCAGGACTGCATTGCCTCCTCCGTAATCGCGGGCGCACGGACCAAGCATCCCTCCACGATAATACTTTAAGGCCGCGGCTGTGCAGAGCCAGTCCAGAGCGGCCTTGGCCAGGGCCTTCATCTTCTCATCTTTGGCAAAGTCATAGAGATTCAGCCAGGCCGATACTCCGTGACTGAGGTAGTTTTCGGAATCCCATTCGCTCATACCGATACGATAAAGGGATGCAACATAGTCGATCAGTCTTTCGCGATAAAGTTCTTGCGTCGCTCGATTCCCTGTCTCTTCCGCAAAGAGATAGACGGCCACCTCGCGCATGATACGGAGATTGTCTGTCGAGCGCTTATCGACCCAGAAGCCACGGATCTCCGGCGTCCAACCGGCGCCGCCTTTTCCCTGGCCGAACACCGGATGCGGCCGCTGGACGGGGTCCTCCGCCGTCCAGATCTTGGCCGCCTCGTACATCCGCTGCCGATAGTCGGGATCAAGAAACGGTCCAAACAGAAAGTACTTGCGGACCTGCCCTTTGAGGGTAAAGCACGGATACAGGTCAATCCCCAACGTATGGGCGTGCCATTTCTGGGCATCGGCGTCTTCCGCCTGGAGATAAGCCAGGGCCTGCTGCCGATGGCCCGCTAAAAAGTCAAACATCGCCCGAGGATACGACGACTTTTCGCTCTCAAAATACGTCGTGCCGTAACGGCCTTTGCCACCCGTGTCAAAAAAGCGAATCGCTTCCGCTGCCCGCTTTTGGAACGCGCGATCCCATTCCTCAGGCCAGGGGTTACGCAAGAACTCTGGAATCGCCGGGAGTTGCACACCTTCCTGCGCTGCAAAGGTGAAAGAATCGGCGATGGTCAGCTGCCCCAGCGCCGAGACGCAGGCCAGCACGACACACCCAATCTTTGTAGAACACCTGCTCAGCTCCATCAGAAGCCCCCACACTGAGCATCATCGGGAAAGGCACGTTTTCCCTGTGAATGGGTCCCTCTTCTTGCCGCACGACGGAAGAATCGCTGGCAAGCTGGTTGCAAAGGTCATAAGAAGGCCTTTGCTAAAGCACGCATTTTATCGTCGTCAAATTGGGCAGGCAATAACGAGCAGCCTGGAGCGAAGGCAGTCGGGACACACGTCGGCCTGAGACGAGCTTGCGAATGGCCGCAAGCGGGTCATAATGGGGATCATTCAGCGGATTCCGAAAAATTCACACCGAAAGCATGAAACAGGAGGGAAGTCGCCATGAGTCTGACAGCGATTGCCATGGTCCTTGTGTCCGGTTTGGCAGTGTCGCAGGTGGCAGCCCCATCGGGACGCGTCACATTCGAGCACATCCAGGTGGATCACAGCATCGATCGACCCTATACCAAGATCATCGCCGATCTCAACAGGGATGGCCGGGCGGACCTCGTGGTCGGCGGGGCGGCCGGGCCACTGGTCTGGTATGAGTCCCCCACCTGGAAGAAACACCTGATCGCCCCGGGTGGTTACCAGACGGTCAGCGGGGCCGTGGGCGACGTCGATGGCGACGGGGACCTGGATGTCCTCATGGGCGGGCTCTTCTGGTACGAAAATCCCCTGCCCACGCCATCAGCCGCAAATTCACCCTGGAAGGCCCATAAGATCGCCGATCACAGGACGCATGACGTGCTGGCGGGCGATCTGAACGGTGATGGCCGACTCGACGTCGTGACGCGGGATCAGTCCGCCTTCCGCCGCATGGCCGGGAATCGCATTTATCTCTTTTATCAGGAAGACCCCCAGCACTGGAATCAACAGGTCCTGGAAACGCCCCATGGCGAAGGGATTGCCCTGGCGGACCTCGACGGGGATCATGACCTCGACATCGTGATCGGGGGGATCTGGTTTGAAAACACCGGTTCGTCAGAAGGCACGGCTTGGCGCAGCCACGAGTTCTGCACCTGGCATCCCAATGCTGCCCTGGCGGTGGGGGATATCAACCAGGATGGCCGGTCTGATGTCCTCCTGGCGCCGTCGGAGCTAAGAGGCGAGTCGTACCGCCTCTCCTGGTTCGAAGCCCCTCCTGACCCACGCAGTAAGGACTGGAAGGAGCACGTGATCGTCCCCACCATCGAGTGTGTGATCCACGGGGTGTGCCTGGCCGATTTCGATGGCGACGGGCTCCTAGATATGGCCATGGCAGAAATGCACCAGGGAGACGACCCCGACGAGGTCGCCATCTTTTATAACGTCGGCAAGGGCTCAAGCTGGGAGAAGCAGGTCCTTTCTCAGCGGGGTTCGCACTGTTTGCAGGCGGGCGATATCAACGGGGATGGCCTGGTGGACCTGCTCGGGGCCAACCATGCCGGGCCCGATGCACCCGTCGAGGTCTGGTTGCAGGTCAGGCCATAAGCTGGCTTGCTTGCCTCCTTACAGTCAACACCGCGTCGCGGGCCACGGCGTTCCCACTGAGACCGTCCACGTTAGGAAGGCCCTCAGGCGAGGATTTCTCACGCCAAAGCGCCTCCCGGGACCTGCCGGGTGGCTGGATTCAAAGTTCATGGTGTTCTCTTTTTCGCGGACCGGCCTTCCGGGATCTCAGCGAGGGCCGCCCTGAGTTGCTTGAGTTCCTGGGCGGTGGCAGGCCGCAACGGGGCGCGGGGGGGACCGACCGGACGGCCCATCAGGCCGCAGGCCGCTTTGACCCACTGCGTGTATTTGCCGCCGTTTTCCATCAGGCTCAAAAGGGGCAACATCTGGAAATACAGTTGGCGGGCCGCCGCGAAATCCCCCTCCTCGATCATCAGCCGGTAGAGGTCAACATGCGACCGGGGGACGACGTTGGCCACACCTCCCACCCAGCCGACCGCCCCCAGGGCGAGGCTCTCGAAGGCCACCGTGTCGGCACCGCAGAAGATGCCCAGCCTGTCACCACATTGCCGCAACAGCCTGCTGATCCGTTCGATCTGTCCGGTGCTTTCCTTGACGTAGCGGACCTGGGGCAATTCGGCCAGCGTCTCGATGACCTCGGGTGTCATGTCCACCCCCGTCCGGCCCGGGCAATTGTAAAGCATGATGGGAATGCTGATCGCGTTGCTGACGGCCTTGAAATGGGCGCGGAGTTCATCCGGCCGCGGCAGGGAATAACAGGGCGGGGCCAGCATCACACCCTGGCACCCCAGTCTTTCGGCCTCCTGGCTGAAGGCCACGACCTCGCGGGTCGCGCTGGCATTGGTCCCGGCGACCACGGGCACCCGGCCGTGAACAGTTTCCAGCGTGGTCTCCAGGACCATCCGCCGTTCCTCGGCCGTGAGGGCATAAAATTCCCCCGTGCTCCCCAGCGGGACCAGCCCATGGACGCCTGCTCCAAGCAGGGACTCCACATGGCGGGCAAGGGTCTTCAAATCCAGGCCCCCGTCCGCCTTCAGCGGCGTGACAAGGGCCACAAAGACGCCACGAAACGCAAGGCTGGATGGGGCTTTCGTCTTCATCGCGTGCAGGCTCCGCTCCTCAGCTCAGTTGGATCCAGATCGTCTTCAGTTCGGTGTATTGCAAGTGGGCCCAGATCGACTTGTCCCGCCCAAAGAACCCCGACTCTTTGAACCCGCCAAAGGGCGTCGTGATATCCCCTTCCGAATAACAATTCACCGACACGGTGCCGGCGCGGATCGCCCGGGCCACCCGATGGGCCCGATTGATGTCGCGTGTGTGGAGCGAGGCCGCCAGACCATAGCTGGTCTCGTTGGCGATCGCCACGGCCTCCTCTTCGGTGGAAAAGGAGATCACGGAGAGGACCGGGCCGAAGATCTCCTCCCGGGCAATCTTCATCCGGTTGGTCACCTCATCGAAGATCGTGACCTCCACGTAGTGGCCGCCGGTCTCTTCCAGGGTACGGCGACCACCCAGAATCAGCCTGGCCCCCTCGGCCCGCCCAGCCTCGATATAGCCGAGGACCTTCTCCAGGTGGGCCCTTTCAATCATCGGGCCAATCCGCGTCTGCGGGTCGAGGGGGTCGCCGACCTGCCAGGTCCTTGCCAGTCGGACGATCCTCGCCAGCAGCTCATCCTTGACCTTCTTGTGCACGATCAGCCGCGAGCCGCAACTGCAGTTCTCGCCCATGTTCCAGAAGGCCGCACCCACCGCGTGATTGGCCACCACCTCGAGGTCCGGTGGGTCGTCGAAGACAATTTGCGGGCTCTTCCCGCCGCATTCCAGGATCACCCGTTTGAGGTTCGATT
>Ga0308419_1003237_pt1 | contig 10221 bp, 9 predicted proteins | sample HotsprSampleMS50_FD_203674 | JGI IMG/M metagenome (GOLD analysis project Ga0308419, IMG submission 203674) | Hot spring phototrophic mat microbial communities from Mushroom Spring, Yellowstone National Park, Wyoming, United States - 20090730_MS50 ... | reverse complement strand
CGGAATTTGTAGGATAGTTACATGAAAATACTTTACTGTGATGTGCAACTGGGAGCTTCCGGCGATATGCTTGTTGGTGCACTCATTGATATGGGGCTGCCTGTTGATGTTCTTACCGCACAACTACAATCATTAAAGCTTTTGGGCTTTGCGATAGCTCCGACAAAGGTAAAGCTCTATGGAATAAACGGCACTCAAGCTGGAATTACCACATGCATTGACACCACACATCGTAACCTTGATGCCATAAACGATATTATTGCAAAGACGAGTTGCTCTGACACCGTAAAGAACAATGCAATGAAAATATTTGATGTGCTGGCTTCCGCAGAGAGTGCGGTGCATGGCATCCCAAAAGAAAAAATTGATTTTCATGAAGTTGGTGCCATTGACAGCATTGTGGATATACTTTCATTTTGTATTGGCATTGAGTATTTTGCAATTGATACACTGTATTACAGTGCCTTTGCGTTTGGCACTGGGACTATCAACACGCAGCACGGTACCATTCCTTTACCTGCACCTGCAACCGTAAAGCTTACTCAGGGCAAGCAGGTTTACTTCACCGGGCTTAAAGGGGAACTTACTACACCAACGGCTGCTGCTATCCTGGTAACACTTGGCACTCAGCTCACACACTTTGGCGCTACTGTGGTAAACACAGGTACCGGGTTTGGCACGCGCGATTATGGTTTTCCAAGCTATACACGCGTAATGCTGTGTGATGACCAGTTTCAAAGTCTTGAACTTCTGTGCGTGCTGGAATGCACCATTGATGATATGAATCCTGAAATATATCCTTACATAATGGATTTACTTCTTGAAACTGGTGCACGTGATGTGTATTTGCAGCAGGTTATTATGAAGAAAGGGCGCCCTGGAGTGGTTGTTTCAGTGCTCTGCCCTTTTACTGCTTTGGAACAATGCAAAGAGATTCTTTTTTCGCAGACTACGACATTAGGGGTCAGAGCATATACCGTCAACCGCTTCGCTTTGCCACGTGAGATTGCAACAGTTACCCTTTACGGGGAAGAAATCCGTATAAAGCAAAGCCATCGTTATCAGGAACTATCGCCCAAACCTGAATATGAGGATTGCAAAAAGGTAGCTTTAAAAACTGGAAAGCCCTTATACCGCATCATGGACGAGGCACTGCAGGAATACTACAAACAAAAGAAGTTATAGCTGCTTTAATTCCTCTGAAGAAAAGATCTGGTCAATATCAAGAATAATGACAAACTTATTTTCAACCTTCCCAATGCCAACAATAAATTTGCCCGATATGCCTTTAACAATTGGTGGAGGCGGCTCAATATCTTTGTGTTCCAATTTTATGACATGGCTAACCTGGTCTATTGCAAGCCCTATACGTTTGCCCTTTATATCAACAACGATTGCCCGCTTGTTTTTTGTACTTTTTTCGGATATGCCAAAGCGCACACCCAGATCAATAATGGGAATGACCTTGCCTCGTAAATCAATTACTCCCATAATATAATCAGCTGACTTGGGCAATGGCGTCACGGTTGGCAGCTTAAGGATTTCCTGTACCTTTAATATTTCTATCCCATATTCTTCCTTGCCAATGTTGAAGCATACTATCTGCATGCTATTTAGTGCGGTTTCTTTGGTTACTGTAGCCATAGTTTTATCCCTTTATAGAAGGTTGTTACCCTGCTTTTTTATATAGTATATTTTGCAGCAATATTTTTCAAGTGAAAAATTATAAAATGTGGTAGTTATTTATTCACATTTTTAGTAATTCAACAATTAGCAGCAATACATCAGATTAATAGACTTCATCGTGGCTTCCAATATCAACAAGCAATACTTCATTGTCATTAAGGAATTTGAAAATTAATCTGCAATCATAATCAATTTTTATGGCATTTAATTCCTTTAATTTACCCGATAACTTATGATTTTTTAATTCTGGTGAATAAGGATTATTTACAAAGATTAACAGTTTTTGATAAATAATATCATGTAATTACGGATGTTTTTTTATATATTTACTAAGTTTTTTCTCAAAGGCATCATCCCAATGAAGTGTTATCATCAATAGCCTTACCCTTTTTAAAAGTTATATTATTAAACAAATCATCTACAGTTCCATTTTTCGTTTTTTTATTTTTATAAGAATGCAATGCATTCATATAATCCTGATAAATTATTTCCCGTTTTTCCTCAATCAGTCTTTTAGTTATAATTTGTGCTACCATTTCCTGATCCTCTAACGGCATTTGAGATATTTCATCTATCACTTTATCTATAGAGATTGACATAATTTCCTCCTCAGGGGTTATCTATTATAATTATGTTACAATTCAAACTTTATCCAAAAAATAATTCCAACTATATGTAATTTTATACAAATATTATTTATACATATCCTCAGTTTGAATTTAAAGATTTTTGTTATGATTTATTAAAATAATAAAAACGCACAATTTTTCAAGTGAAAAATTATAAAATGGGGTAGTTATTTTTTTGATTGGATAAAAGTATTTAATCCCTGGTGAAGCTGCTGCAGTGCAATCTTGCCTTCATTAAGGTAGCCGTTAATATCACCCGGCAGCGATCCGTTTTTTATATAAACATACCCGGCAAATATAATAAACATTGTAAGCAGGATTGCGATAAGTTTCATAAGCTGTTTAACAAACATATAAACAAGCACAATAAAAGTAATGGTGGCAATGGCTGTTAAAATTAAACCTGTATTCATTGTCATCCTTTTTGCTTTGCACTGTTAACTTTGGTTTTTCTATGGTATGAAAGTGAGCTCATAATCATGCCTGTTACTACACCTATGATAAATACCACTATTACCATTACAATAAAAGGCAATGATACTGTCCATAGTAATACCGACAGTGTAACTGGCTGTGTATTTTGCAAAATAATGATGAGAAAAAATAGTAAAATGAGCACAACAAAAATTAATTTTACCCTCATGGAATTGACACCTCGTGATATTTCATACTTTCCGCGTGTTTTAAACAATAGCTATTTTATTTTCATTAATTTTTAAAGTCAAGCTAACATTTAGTGGTATTGTGATTTTTTGATAAATCGATAACTTAAATATTCCAGTTTATAACTGGTTCATTGGATTGAATGGTATCCTATTGATATAGTGAAATAAGGTTATTATTCAATTGGTGATTTTTTTCAAGTTGGCAATTGTATTGGGGTTTTAAGTAATTTTTGTAGTATTTTTTGGGGCAATCCCCAGTAGATGAGGTAATATGTGATACCTTCTTCTTCTCCAACTTCAAAGTGATAGTTTGAATATAGATAGTTATCGGTCTTATCTTTCTCTAAAACATTAGTTATTAATTCAAAAAGATAATTTTCAATACAAAACTCAATAACCCTTGCAACCGACATCTTCCACACCTTTTTCACATCAAGTAAAAATTCATATTCATCGGCTTTTGGCTGTAAATGAAGCAGGCGCCACGTCTCCTCTCCCCGTCTTTCCCTGTATGCTATCTTTTGGCCTGCATATAGATTAACTTTTTTATATTCCGCAGCATATCGTATTAACAAAATAATTAACGTTGTGACAGATAATTTATAATACTGTGCAATGTTCTTTATTACATCATAATGTTGATATGAAATACATGTTGTTGTTTCAGTATTCATTGTGAACCCCACTTATGTTTATGAATAGTCACCGCTATAGCCATTGATCATGTACTGCAATATAAATCGCTGATATAAAAAATCAAGATTTATTTACTACAACAACACATAAACTTCATAAAATCTTTACACATTTGAGGCATTTTATAATTGAAGTTTATGGATTTACAAACAACAAAGAGGAGATATGAATTTTAAAAACACATTTAATGAACAAATTACTTCAATGCTGAACATTTTTGTCAACGAACAAAAGAAACGATTCCCTGACAACGAAGTGTTAACGATTGACCTTCACTGCCATGATCACAATAGCAATATTCCTGATGAACAGTTGGGAAGAATATTAGGAATCCCCGAAACCTGGCTGCCAACCGAAGATTTACTACAAACTCTTAAAAATCATGGATGCGACACATTTACTGTCACCAACCACAACAATGCTCGTTCATGCTGGCAGCTGCTGGATAAAGGTGAAGATATATTAGTTGGTGCTGAATTCAGCTGTACTGTACCTGATTACAAAGTGGGTATTCATGTTCTCACGTATGGCTTTAACCCAGAGCAGGAATGTAAGCTTAATAAATACAGAAATGATATATATAAGTTCCTTGATTACACGCATGAGAATGACCTTCCAACAATATGGGCTCATCCACTGTATCATTATAAATCAAAAGGCATTCCTCCTATGGAATTCTTTGATAAAATGGCATTACTGTTTGAGCGGTTTGAGGTAATAAATGGTCAGCGGGATAGCTGGCAAAATATGCTGGTAAAGCAGTGGCTTGAATCATTAACACCAGATAAATTAGAAGAGCTATCGCACAAATTTAAAATAAAGCCAGATAGATATTGTACATCACCATATAATAAATATATGTCGGGTGGGTCCGATAGTCACATGGGAATATTCACAGGCTTAACAGGAACCTATCTGCACATCCCTAACCTTGCTGAAAGATTACAGACCCAAAAACGTTCAGCCTTGGCATTAGAAGCTATAAAAAAAGGCGCAATGGCACCGTTTGGCACACACAATGACAGTGAAAAGATGGCAATCTCGTTTATCGATTATTTTTGCCAGATTGGCATGAACATGAAAGACCCTGGCCTTGCCCATATCCTTTTGCATAAAGGTGATACTCAGGACAAATTGGCTGCTTTAGCAATCACAAATGCTTTTCATGAATTGAAACGGCACAAAACTACACTCAATTTTTTAGAACTTTTCCATAATTCCTTGATTGGAAAAACATTTTCCAAAACAAAACGCTTCTATGTCAGCAAAGATTATAAAAAAGTTTTTGACATAGCATATACATTATCACGGTACACAAAAACCAGAAAAAAAGACGATGTTGTATTCTACACCGAATCAATCTATGCAATATACAAAGAACTTTTACAACTGCTGATGAGGCGAGCTGATAAGCATATTAACGAATTAATTAAAGATGATAGGTTTAAATCAAAAGAATTTGAATCCTTCTTCCAAAAAATTGAGATTCCCGTGCATTTTAGGAAATATATTGAAGGTAATGAAAAAAACAATGGGAATGTTTCAGCAAAAGTTAATCTGCCAAAATTATTTGACGAGTTATCCTTCCCATTTTTGGGCTCAGCAGTTATTGCAGCAGCTTTCTTCACCAGCGCCAGAGTAATGTACAAAGCAAGGCCACTGCTGTATGAATTTGCAAAAGAACATAACACATTGAAGCATCCTGAACGCACATTGTGGCTAACCGATACATTTACTGATTCTAACGGTGTTGCAATGGTATTACAATCCATGCTTAAGGAAATACAAAAACGTGATCTCCCCATTGACATAGTAACTGTCAGCAGTACGCTACAACCTCAGGATCACTTAATTGTTATACGCCCATTGAAAGAATTCACCCTTCCATTCTATGAGCAACAGCCATTGCGAATCCCAGACATTCTGGAAATCCACAACATTTTTAAAGAAGGTGAATACAGCAAAATTATTGCTTCAACTGAAGGCCCCATGGGCTTGGCCGCACTATGGTTGAAATATGCTTATTCCGTACCTGCATACTTCTATGTTCATACTGACTGGATGATGTTTGCAGAACAAACACTTAAACTAACTGACGAGAATCTGAATAATTTTAGACGTTTATTGCGTACCTTTTACAAAGGCTTTGATGGATTATTTGTTCTTAATAACGACCACCGCAAATGGCTAACTGGCAAAGACATGGGCTTTAACACATCTCAGGTATTTTTAACTGCACACTGGGTAGAAGATATATTCAAACCCTACAAGACAAACAAAGAACAAATCTTTGGTGTTGATGATAAAACCCCGGTTATTCTCTTTGCTGGAAGGCTTTCCGAGGAAAAAGGGGTCATGGATATTCCAAAGGTTATGAATATGGTAAAACAAAAGCACCCAAATGCTAAGATTGCCTTTGCAGGTATAGGACCTAAAGAAAAAGAACTTAAACAGATACTTCCTGATGCAATATTTTTGGGATGGGTAAACCATGATGACCTTCCAAAAGTATATTCAGCAGCTGATTTATTAGTATTGCCTTCACGCTTTGATACATTTGGTTGCGTGGTGCTTGAAGCGTTATCATGTGGGCTTCCAGTAATTGCATATAACACTAAAGGCCCTAAAGATATAATAAATAATGGCCTTAATGGATATCTTGTTAAAAATGATGCCGAAATGGCTGCAAGGATTATTGAGCTACTCAACAATCCACTATTACTTAACCTTTTTAAAAACCAATCAATACTGAGGGCTAATGAGTTCAGCCCTGATAAAATAATCAAGCAATTTGTCAATGACATTAACTCAGCAGCGTAATGTACACCAACCATATACCTGGTGGAAGCACGGTGTCATTTATCAGATTTATCCGCGCAGTTTTTACGATTCAAATGACGATGGCATTGGTGATATTCCAGGTATAATAGAAAAATTTGATTATTTAGTGGATTTAGGCATTGATGCAATATGGCTATCCCCAATTTATACTTCGCCGATGTATGACTGTGGTTACGACATCAGCGATTATTATTCAATTGATCCTTCGTTTGGGACATTAGAAGATTTTAAAAAATTATTGGCGATAGCTCATAGTAAAAATATCAAGATTATAATGGACATGGTTCTGAATCACACCTCGCATTTACATCCGTGGTTCATTGAATCATCTTCATCTAAAGATAATCCCAAACGCAACTGGTATATATGGCATGATCCGGTGAATGGGAAATACCCCAATAACTGGAAATCAGCATATTTAACCAGTGCATGGGAATTTCACCAGCCTACCGGGCAATATTATTTGCATTCATTTTTAAAAGAACAACCCGATTTAAACTGGCATAACCCGGAAGTTAAACAAGCAATGTTTAACGTTATGCGCTACTGGCTTGATATGGGCGTTGATGGGTTTCGATTTGATGTTATAAATTATTGCTATAAAGACAAAAAGCTTAAGAATAATCCTTTTTCATTAAACCCATTTGATGAACAGATAGAAAAATATAACAAAAACAGACCTGAAAATTATATACTGGTACAAGAAATCAGAAAACTACTTGATTCATACGAAAACCGCATGGCTGTTGGAGAAGTATTTTGCTATCCACCAGGAAATCCACAACTATCTGCAAGCTACTTGTGTAACGGAAATGGATTGCACTTAGCATTTGATTTTTCATTGTTATATCAACCATTCAATGCACGTAAAATATATACATGTTTAAAACGATGGTATAGTGCCATTCCTGAAAATTGTTGGCCATGTAATGTTTTATCCAATCATGACCAACCCCGATATGCTGATAAACATAGTCAGGATGATAATGATTCAGTTAAGCGCTTACTGGCATTAATGCTTTTAACGTTACCAGGCACACCGTTTATTTATTACGGTGAAGAGATTGGCATGAAGAATAGTTCTATACCGCTTCGTGCTATTGTTGACCCGGCAGGTAAAAGATTCTGGCCATTATATAAAGGCAGGGATTGTTCTCGCACACCAATGCAGTGGTCGGATGAAGCAAATGCTGGTTTCACCAATAGTTTGAGTTGGATTCCAATTGACAGTAACTATCGCACAATAAATGTTAAAAATCAATTAAAGGACCGTTACTCACTGCTTAACTTTTTTAAGGATTGCATTAGAATACGAAAAAAACATCCCGCACTTACGCATGGCACATGGAAACCAATTTTAAAAGGAAGACAAGGTGTACTGGCATACATTCGCCAAACAAATCAGGAAACATTATGTATAATTCTTAATTTTAATAATCATCCCAGTTCAATACATTATCACTTGGAAGCGCAATGGAAGGTGTTATTTTCAACTCATAGAAGCAAATTTGAACACTTTGCTGATATACGATTGCAGTGCTATCCTTTTGAAGCCACTATACTGCAAAAAATTGGAGAGTTAGCATAATACTACACCTTGTATGAAATTCCATACTGTGGAAGTATTACTGATATATCCGGAAATAATCGTGTAATTTCTTCAATAAATTTTGTAGTATCTACAGCTGATGATAGTGGTGGAAATGTATCATCAAAGTGATGTAAGAACAGTGTATGAGGCATAAACTTTTTTACAAATTCTTTTGCATACGTAGATATATCATCACGCCCCTGAAATGGTAGCGTAAGCATGGAAGGCTTATAGGGGTATTCTATATCGGCAGAATAATTGAGGCTGCCAAAATGCAGGATATTTTTATCTTGATTAATGATCTCATATGCAAATACATTACCCATTGGCATTTTTTTGTTAAGCGATAGTATCTGTAAAAATTTATCAAAGTTTTTCAAAATTCTCAAACTAAAAAGAGTCTTAATTATCAGTGGAAAATCAAAACGTATGTGCTCCCCTTTATATATTTTTACAATTAACGGTGGTATGGATACTACCTGCCCATGATTAATAATACGAATATCCTGGGCAGATATGCCCTGGCGCAATAATACATCCGCAACCTGCGTTGAACAATAGATAGTACTCTTATTTAATTTCCATACATCAAAAACATTGAGTATATGATCAAAATGGCCATGTGTTATAAAAATATCAGTTGTCCCTGAATAATCTTCTATTGATGTATGTTGCACCTGTGGGTTCATTGAAATAAATGGATCAAATAGTAAGGCCGTGTTGCCTTCTGTTATTTTAATTGTAGCTGTCCCAAACCATTGTATTTCCATACGATTATTCCTTTTTCTTAAACTTCATTCAAAGTAATAACGGCACTATACGTTTAGTCAATCAATTTATTGAGTTCTTTATAGAAACATAATTTAATGCATGATCAAATCTTTTGATTATTTTCACATAACACTTAAAATTTCTTTATACAAAATATTATACTTATCTATGCAATAACAACAAAACCACTTTTTACAAATAATATATACAGGACGGTACAATACAATGTCATTTCCTTTTAAAAAGTTATTCAAATTTGATAAATACATTCAAAAGGAATTTATATCTCTCAATTCCATTACTCGTGTACCACAATGGGTCATAATAATTGGAACAATTTTGGTATTATTAATATCAATAAGTGGCATCATTAACATTTACTACCTTAATGAGTCTCATACGGAAATTGAAAAAATTAATGAAATCACTATGTTAACTCAATCAACACAAATAGAATTTGAAAAGCAATTTGCCATTCTCCATTATATGTTATTTGAAAAGGACCCCGAAGAATATAGAAAATATTTTCACAAATTTTCATATCAATATACCATTGTGCAAAATCAGATTTTTAATTTAAAACTGTTACTAAGTGATTTCCCAGCCATAAAACAAAAAATTGAAACAATTCATATGTACCACAAAGAGCTTTCCGAATTGCTCATTGATGAATTAACGCAATACAAAGAAAATGCCATTACTGCATTTGATGTATATGCAATTATTAAGAATAAAGATATTGTGGCTATTGAACAATTAAATAATATAAGCAACGAAATCAGTGATAATAATTATGTATCTATTAATGCAATAAAAAATAAATATTTTACGCTAACAATAATTTCTATTGTAATAATGAGTATTGTTTCGTTAGCACTTGTGATATTAATTTTTATAATCATTAAATCAGAAAAAAACTATTTATTTGATATCGGTAGAGAGCTTTCCTCGTATCTCCCTATTCAAATGGTAGAATTAATTTTAAAACGCCAAAATTACGAAGTCATTCCTATTCAAAAAAAATTTATTACTGTATGTTTTACCGACATACAAGGTTTTACAAGATTAACCGATATCACAGATCCTGAAACTTCTGCTGAAATACTTAATGAATACCTTACAAAGATGGCACATATTGCTCACAAATACAATGCAACAGTTGATAAATTCTTAGGTGACGGTATAATGATTATGTTTGGTGCACCAGTATCTATGACACCAGCACTACAGGTTGACAATGCAATTAAAATGGCAATTGATATGCAGAAAGAATTTAAAGAGTTAAACAAAAGCTGGAATGCATACCTCAATGGTAATGCACTCCATCTAAGAATAGGAATAC
>Ga0308419_1003235_pt1 | contig 10226 bp, 8 predicted proteins | sample HotsprSampleMS50_FD_203674 | JGI IMG/M metagenome (GOLD analysis project Ga0308419, IMG submission 203674) | Hot spring phototrophic mat microbial communities from Mushroom Spring, Yellowstone National Park, Wyoming, United States - 20090730_MS50 ... | reverse complement strand
ATTTGCAAGTTCCTTAGAAACTTCTTCTTGCCTTCTTAAGAAGAGACCTTGATAACTAAAGAAAATAAATTTTTTTGGCTCTAGGGGACGAAAGATCATCTGTAAAGCTAACCAGTTTGTCAAATATCCAACTACAACACCCATTATTGGAAAGGTCCACCATTGTCCCAAAATAGAAAGAAAAGTCAGTTGAATAAGTCCAATTAAAAACCCAAAATAAATTCCAGATACAATAATAAAGCGAAATTCAGGACCACCACATCGCTTAAAAATTTCAATAAGAACCTTAACGTTACTTCCAGAAAGAGCACCTTTTACTACTTCTTCAAATTCTAAAACAGAGTCTAAATCATCTCCGTAAGATTTATAAACTTCAATAATTTGTTTTGGAATTTCTTCTGCAATAGTAGCCTCAATTCCTCTTTTGAGAGGTTCAGGCATCACTTTCCACAAATCAGGATTTTCTCCTTTAATGATGTCTTCTACTATCTCTGCAGATTTTTTTTGAATTAAATCTCTAATTTCTTCATTTATAATTTTTGGGTCTACCCTGTTATAAAGTTCACGAGGAGTCATGAGTTTTTTAGTAAGAATTTCAGTAATCATCTTACTCATTTTTATGGCATGATGTGGAATAATACCCTGCCAGCCAATTTTCCAAATTCCTATAAAATTTATAGGCTTAAAAATCATTTCTACAGCTACCCAATTGGTAGACCAACCTACAAAAGCACAAGTGATTGGGATTGAAATTTTTTCTAAAAGTTTAGGGTCATTTTGAAATAGGTTCAGGAGGAAATCCATTGTTTGCCTCATTTCTTTTTTTAAAATGAATTAAATTATGTTCTTTCTTGTTTTACAATTTTTTTTTTTGAATTGACTAAAAAAAACAGGTATGAGAAACTTTTTTAATAATTTAGCACTCTAAAAGTTTGAGTGCTAAAAAAGGAGATGAAAATTGGAACTATCCCCTAGGCATAGATTGATACTTAAAGCTCTAATTGAGGATTTTGTCCAAGAAAATCGTCCAGTAGGTTCCAAAACCTTATGTCAGAGACACAACTTAGGATTGTCACCTGCTACCATTAGAAATGTATTTCGAGATTTAGAAGAAGCAGGTCTAATTAACTCTAAGCACTTCTCGGGAGGTAGAGTTCCTACCCAACTTGGCTATAAAGTATATGTAGATAATTTAATTATCCTATATGAATTAACTATAAGAGAAAAGCAAAGAATTCAAGAAGAGTACTTGCGAAATCAATTGCGACTAGATCAAATTTTAACTGCTACTTGTAGGGTTCTGTCTTTGCTTTCGTCTAACGCTGGAATTGTTGTTGCACCTGAAAGAAGTTTCGATACTCTAAAACACATTGAACTGATTCATGTAAGTGGAGATGAAATTTTAGTAATTGTAGTTACTCGTTCTGGTTCGGTAATTCACAAAAATATTTTTGTAGATGGAAATATTGCTCAAGAATCTTTATATCAAATTTCTAAATATTTAAATCAAAATCTTATGGGAAAAGAACTTCAAGAGATTGCTCATCTCATTGAAGAACTAAAACGAAAAAAAGATGGGCCTGAAGATTTCTTATCTGTAGCAGATGTATTAAAAACTGTATTTATGATGGAGTCTAAAAGTGAAGTTGAAATATATGTAGATGGACTTCAAAATTTAGTCAATAAATTTCGAGATGATCAAGATGTAAATTTAGAATCTTTGTTTGCACTTTTGGAAGACAAAAATTTATTGAGAGAGATGTTTCGCAGATACATTATGGCTGATGGAGTAGTGACCCAAATTGGAAGTGAAGACGATGAACGTATGCAAGGTATGAGTATTATTGCAACTAGTTATCGTATGGGGGAAAAAAGAATTGGTTCTATGGGAATCTTAGGGCCCCAGCGAATGCACTATAATAAGGCTCTACCTTTAGTAGAATTTACTTCTAAGTTAGTTTCAGAAATGATTACACGAATTAGTAATTGAGGAGGAAAAATGAGTGAAAATGAAAAGATGGTGTTAGACGGGACCCAAACAACGGGAAACGAAGCCAAACCTGTAGATTTATCTGGTGAAGCTAATGCTAATTTAGATGAAACTACAGAAAAACCATCTCAAGAAGGGCAAACTTCTTTAGAAAGTGTAGTAGCACTTTTAAAGGAGGAAATAAAAAAATTACAAGATGAAAATGCAAATTTAAAGGACTCATGGGCTAGGTCAGTAGCTGATTTTCAAAACTTAAAACGAAGAACAGCTATGGAATATGCAAGTATAAAACGTGAGTCTGTAAAAAATTTTGTTTTAAAAATATTAACTCCTTTGGATAACCTTGAGCGAGTTATTGTTCCAAATCCATCTCCAGAGGTTCAACCTTTCTTAGATGGAGTTAAGATGATACTCAATGAATTTCGCTCAACGTTGGAAAAGGAAGGAATTCAAGTTGTTGAGGCTTTAGGTAAACCTTTTGATCCATCTTTAATGGAAGCTATTGCTTCTGAAGAAAGGGAAGATATAAACGAGGAAATTGTTTTAGAAGTTTATCGAACAGGCTATCAGTTTCAAGAAAACAATGAAAAATTTCCACTTCGTCCAGCAATGGTAAAAGTGGGTAAACCAAAAATTTAATAAGGAGGAACAAAAATGTCTAAAGAAAAAATTATAGGAATTGATTTAGGAACTACAAACTCATGTGTAGCTGTCATGGAAGGAGGGGACTTTGTTGTTATTCAAAACTCTGAAGGCTCAAGAACTACTCCTTCTATTGTGGCATTTACTCCTAAGGGTGAAACCTTAGTAGGTCAATTTGCAAAAAACCAAGCAATTACAAATGCTGCCAATACTATCCGCTCTGCAAAACGTTTTATTGGTAGACGTTATCATGAAGTTACAGAGGAAATAAAAAATGTTCCTTATAAAGTCATTCGTTCAGGGAATGATGGTGTAAAATTTGAAACCATTGCAGGTGAGTTTACACCTCAAGAAATTTCTGCAAGAGTACTCATGAAAATGAAAAAAACTGCAGAAGATTACTTGGGTCATCCAGTTAAAAAAGCTGTCATTACTGTTCCAGCTTACTTTAATGATGAGCAACGTCAGGCGACAAAGGATGCTGGTAGAATTGCAGGTTTAGAAGTAGAAAGAATTATCAACGAGCCAACTGCAGCAGCCTTAGCTTATGGTTTTGATAAAAAGAAATCTAATGCAAAAATTGCTGTTTACGATTTAGGAGGAGGAACTTTTGATATTTCTATCTTAGAGTTAGGTGATGGTGTTTTTGAAGTTAAGTCTACTAATGGAGATACCCATTTAGGTGGAGATGACTTTGATCAAGTAATTATTGACTGGCTTATAGATGAGTTTAAAAAACAAACAGGAATTGACATTAGTCAAGATAAGAACACTCTTCAAAGATTAAAAGAAGCAGCAGAAAAAGCTAAAATTGAGCTTTCTGGTTCTCTATCTACTCAAATCAATTTACCCTTTATTACTGCTGATGCTTCTGGTCCTAAACATTTAGATATGACCTTAACTCGTGCTAAGTTTGATCAATTGACAAAGCACTTAGTAGAAAAAACTAGAATACCTTGTCTAAATGCACTCAGGGATGCAGGTTTAACAGCAAAAGATATTGATGAAGTTATCTTGGTAGGTGGTTCAACTAGAATCCCTGCTGTACAAGACTTAGTAAGGGAACTTTTTGGAAAAGAGCCAAACAAATCTGTCAATCCCGACGAAGTAGTAGCAGCCGGAGCAGCTATTCAAGGAGGAGTATTAGCTGGGGAAGTAACTGATGTATTGCTCTTAGATGTAACCCCACTTTCTCTTGGAATTGAAACCTTAGGTGGAGTTATGACAAGACTAATTGAGAGAAATACTACTATTCCTACTAAGAAAACTCAAATTTTTAGTACTGCAGCAGATAATCAAACTGCCGTATCTATCCATGTCTTGCAAGGGGAAAGAGAAATGGCAAGGGATAACCGAACTTTAGGTAGATTTGACTTAGTAGGAATTCCTCCAGCCCCTAAAGGTGTACCTCAAATTGAAGTTACATTTGATATAGATGCAAATGGAATTGTACATGTTTCAGCTAAAGACCTTGGAACTGGAAAAGAGCAAAAAATTCGTATTGAATCTGCTTCAGGTCTTTCAGAAGAAGAAATTCAAAGAATGGTAAAAGAAGCTGAAGCAAATGCAGCTGCTGACAAGCGAGCTAGGGAAGTTGCTGAAGCTAGAAACGATATTGAAAACTTAATTTATACACTAGAAAAAACTTTAGAAGATGCCAAAGATAAAATTTCTTCTGCAGATAAACAACTAGCTGAAGATGAAATTAAACGAGCTAAAGAAGCTGTAGGTTCTGAAGATCTAGAAAGACTTAAGTCTGTTAGAGATTCACTTTCTAAAACTGCAAATAAAATTGGAAGTGCAATCTATTCACAAGCTGGTGCCACAAGTGGAACCAATTCAAATTCAGGAACTACTAGTTCAGAAAGTTCTAGTGGGGAAAAAGTAGTAGATGCTGATTATACTGTTGTAGACGACAAAAAATAATCTATGGCAGAGAAATCTTATTACGAAATTCTCGGAGTTTCTAAAAATGCTACTGACGAAGAGATCAAAAAAGCTTATCGTCAGTTAGCTATAAAATATCATCCCGATAAAAATAAAGGAAACAAAGAGGCGGAAGAAAAATTCAAAGAAGCTACAGAGGCTTATGAGGTCTTACGTGATCCACAAAAACGCCGAATGTACGACCAATTTGGAAAACAAGGTGTAGGAGCTGGAGGTCCTGGAGGATTTAGCGGTACTTACACTGATTTTTCAGACATCTTTGGCGACTTAGGTGGGATCTTTGATGAGTTCTTTGGAAGTAGGGGAACTCGAAGTAGAACAGGTCCGAGAAGAGGGAGTGATTTACGTTACAACTTAGAAATCACTTTAGAAGATGCTGCAATGGGGAAAGAATTTAAGATTGAAATTCCCCGAGCAGAAGTCTGTCCCGATTGTAATGGAAATGGTTCTGCTAAAGGTTCTTCTCCACAAACCTGTCCTGAGTGTGGAGGTAGTGGACAAATCCGCCACTCTCAAGGCTTTTTTTCTTTAACTTCTACTTGTAATCGTTGTGGTGGAAAAGGTTATGTCATTACTAATCCGTGCAAAACTTGTAATGGACATGGATTGGTAGAAAGAAGGCGGACTATAAATATAAAAATTCCACCCGGAGTTGAGTCGGGTAGTAGGTTAAAAGTTACTGGGGAAGGAGAAGCTGGACCTAATGGAGGACCTCATGGGGATCTATATGTAGTCACCCATATAAAAAAGCACCCTATTTTTGAACGGCAAGGTAATGATTTAATAATGACCAAAAGTATCCCACTTACTATGGCAGTCCTCGGTGGAGAAATTGAAGTTCCTACAATTGATGGAAAAAGTATTATGATGAAAATCCCTGAAGGTACAGAAAGTGGACAAGTCTTCCGTCTCAAAGGAAATGGAATGCCTTATTTAGGTTCTTACGGAAAAGGAGATCAACATGTAATTATTAAAGTAGAAATCCCTAAAAAACTTACAAAACGCCAAAGAGAACTTATGGAAGAGTTTGCCAAAGAAAGTGGAGAATCTCAAAGTGGGTTTTTTAAGGGAAGGATTTTTAGATGAATGAAAAAATAAAACTTGGTGTCATTGGTACTGGTCACATGGGGCAATATCATGTAAATGTTGCCCGCCAGCTTACTATAGCAAATCTAGTAGGAATATATGATGCTGATTTAGAAAGGTCTGTTTCTATAGCAAAAAAATATGAAACTAAACCTTTTGAGAATGTAGAAAGTCTTTTAAAAGAAGTAGATGCAGTAATTGTATCTACTCCTACTTTTTTACATCATGAAATTTCAAAAAAAGCTTTATTAGCAGGAAAGCATGTTCTTGTAGAAAAGCCAATAGCAGAAAGTGTAGTTCAAGCACAAGAACTTGTAGATTTATCTAAAACAAAAAATTTAGTTTTACAAGTAGGTCATGTGGAAAGGTTTAACGGTGCAGTTCTAGAATTAGGGAAAATTATTGAGCAACCTATATTGATTGAATCTAGAAGACTTGCTCCTTATAACTCACGTATCAGAGATGTTGGTGTAGTTTTAGATATGATGATTCATGATATAGATATTGTGTTAAATCTAGTAAAATCTAAAGTTACCGAATTACATGCATGTGGTTGTAAGGTTGTCTCTAATCATGAAGATGTAGCATCTGTAGTTTTAAAGTTTGAATCTGGGTGTATAGCTTCTATCAATGCTTCTAGAAACACACAGTCTAAAATTCGCACTTTAAATATCACAGATAAAAACTCCTATATAAAGTTAGATTTTACAGATCAAGAAATTGAACTACACAGACAAGCTTCTTCTGTAATTAATCTTACTTATGAACAAATTCGATACAAACAAGAGTCTATAGTAGAAAAAATTTTTGTACATAAAGATAATCCTTTAAAACAAGAACAAGAGCATTTTGTAAAGTGTATTTTAGGTACAGAAAAGCCTCAAGTAGAAGGTGAAAAAGACATCCAAACATTAGAAATTGCTCATAGAATTTTAGAACAAATTGAAAAGGGAAGTTAAATGGCTGAAGCACCAGTTAGTTATCGAGGGAAAATTCTTATTTCTAATTCAACAATAGTTACAGATGACTTTAATAAGTCTGTAGTTTTCATGATTGAACATGACCAAACTGGTGCCTTTGGTTTAGTAATCAACAAACCATCTCGGTATATGTTACATGAAGTAGTAGTTGGAATTCCAGATAACGTTACGCGAAATGTTCGGATGTATTGGGGCGGTCCTGTAGATCATAGCTTTATTTCTATTCTTCACGATAGAGGAGAACTTAAAGAACCAGGATTACAAGTTATTCCTGGAGTTTTTTTAAGTAGAAGCTATGAACTTCTTCTTCAGCTTTTAGATATTGAAAACTCTAACTTAAAAGTCTTTCATGGTTACTCGGGTTGGGGAGCAGGTCAGTTAGAGTCTGAATTTCGCCGCAAGTCATGGGTAGATCACGAAGCAACTCAAGAAATTATTTTACTTCATAATCCTGATGCTACTTGGAAAGACGCCTTGCGAAGTAAAGGTGGATTTTATAAGTATTTTGCAGAGCATACCAACGATCCTTTGCTAAATTAAATTTATTACTTTCTTATAAAAAAGTAAATAAATAATTAATTAAATATGCTTAATCCTCTGAAGTTAGTGAGAGTAAACCCTAGTAGTAATAAGTCATATAATTAGAAAGCTAGAAGATAAACCCTAAAAACTGTGTAATCTTCTTAAACATAGTAATCTTTTTAAAATCATAACTGTAATAGTTTATTAGTGGAATTTGTAGTTGATTCAGTTTTTTTAAAAAGCTTGAAGTTTTTTTGGCTTTTTTGTTATAGTCGGAAGTGTAGAATCCTATCCACAAACCGTCGTTTTACAAAAATCTGTTGAATTAGCCTTGGCCTGAAGTGGTAAAGTGTAGTAAGTTATAAGATTTTTTATTAGTTATATTGTTGATTACGACTGATAAAACTAAATCTAGCTTTTCAACTAAGTGTTTAGGGATAAGTAGGTTAGAAACTGTAGATTTTTCAAAAGCTTTTAAGTCTACCTTCCTCTAATGTTTACGATGAAAAAAGTTCTCATAGAATAATCCTCCATCTTATATGATGCAAAAACTAAAAGCAAAGCCTGAAATTATTTGATTTTTTTAAAAAATTTTAAGAATAAATATAGAAATTTTATTTTTGCTTCAGTTTAAAAGATGAGAGATGAGTTTTGATAGTAGGGTCTTAGCTCAACACTTTTTTACTTCACTTTTAAATAAAACTTTAAACAAGAAAAATTTCTACTAATTTGCTTTAGAAATCCCTTCTAAAATCCAATCATTTACTTGTGTAGGAACTTCAGCCCCACAGTACTCACAGTTTAAAGCATCTGATTCAGGTAAAGGTGCCCCACAAGACTCACAAGAATTACTAGAAAGTCCTCCTTTTCGCTCTACGTTTATAGGAAGACTTAAAGTAAATAAATTTCTTCTATGCAATGGTTCAGCATCTTTCTGAAAAGCTGCACTCCATAAAATTTTAACTGAAACAAAAAATTTCCCATTGTTTTCTGAAATATTTACTAAATCAACAGAACCTACAGCAGGGTTTTCAATAAATTCTTTTTTACTAGAAAATTGCTTTAAGAAATTTTCACTAGCATCTCTTTTTAAAACTTCTTTTTTACCTAAACTTCTAGCTTCTATCCATCTCCAAAATAAGTAAGAAGCCCTATCTTCGATAACTTGTCTGTTTACAGATGGATTTTTTTCTCTAGCTTCTTTTAAAATATCAGAACCATGACTTTGAGCAGACCACTCAATTTTTTGTGTAATTTCAGCTAAAACCCAATCATAGTCACCTGAGTTAATAATTGATTTACAATGTTTACATTGGTTTAACTCACCTAAGCCTTCAATACTTGCACCACAATTGGGACAGTTTCCAGAAAGCAGCCCACCTTCTTTTTTTGTAATAGCTCCAATTTTTCTTACAAAAGACCATATTTCATAGTAGTCAGTTTGAGGAGTTGATTGTAAAAGTTCTAACTTTTGAGATTCAGGCAAATTTTTATTGACATTAACATCTCTTGCCCAAGCATGTATTTCAACATGTGTAGTTTGATAGACTTCATCGGACTCTACCGCTGCAAAAGTCACAGAATCTAAAAACCAATCTTGCATTAGGTTTTGAATACCTTGCATGTCCATAAGCTTAAGCTGAATATTAAATCTATTGTGAATTCCAGCTGAAACTAAGTTACGTACCATGCCCATTTTATTTTGGGTCCAAGCATAATTTAATTTTTCAGCTAATTTCCCAACATTTTTTAAAAACAAGTCGGGCTGAAAATTTGGATCTTTGGACTGAATTTCTGTAACAGGAATTAAAGTTTCCCTACGAGTAGCAAGCTCTATCTTTTTAGGTGATAATTTTTTCATAAAAGCCACAACTAAAAAATAAAAACTAGCAGAGATTCCAGTTAAAATACTCCAAATAAACCCATAACTAAAAATTACTGCAAAAGGAGAATCTGCATTAGATTTATCTAAAACTTTTGCAATTTGATCAGCATTCATTATAATATAAATTAGTAACACAAGAGAAATACTTACAAAAGAAGCCTTGTTGTCACTCATGTTTATCCTCCGCTCTAGCTACAAAAATAGTTTCTCTTCCAGAAAAAATTTTTTTAATTCCCAAAAATAGAAATACAAAAGGAGCTATAATCACCACAAAAAGGAATAAAAACAATACTCCCTTAGATAATCCCGCAAGCCCTGCTCCAATAAAAGCCAAAAACAACCCTCCTAAAAAATAACCTAGTTTCTTAAAAAAACCAACTATCTCACTATTTTTTGAAAGACTTTCTATAAGAAGATATACTGCAAAAAATAAACTAAAAGTCCCAAATAAAAATCCAACAATTTCATTTACAGCTTCATCAGATAGCTCTCCACCCTCGCTTGAATAAGAAGAACCACTACTGTAGCTACTTCTATTGTAAGAACTAGAACTACTTCTGTAGGAACTAGAACTACTTCTAGAAGAACTAGAACTTCTATAACTTCCCCCACCTCCTGGACGGGAGTCTAAATTTTCAAATACAGAGATTAAGAAAAAAGAAAAGCTTATAAAAGTTAAGGAAATAAAAATTTTTTTCATAGTAGGATCTCCAAGTCATCTGGAATTTCATTTACATCATCTTCCGTAATAGGAATAAACTTAGCAGAAATTTGTTTTAAATTATCTAACTCTAACAGGAAATTTTGAGCAGTTTTATGAGAAGAGTATTTATCAAAAATGCAATTTAATCTTTCTTTAATTATATTTAACTCGTAGAAAGGAATTCTTTTCATTACATTTTTATCTTCTAAAAACAAGGTAGTTTTTTCAAAATTAGAAACATAAATTAAAATTCCCTGTCTAGTTTCAGTTTCATAAATTTTTCCTTTTTGAAATAAAGCTCTTCCATAAATTTCGGCATTTCTTTGTAAAGTTTTTTTAGAGACAAATAACCGAGCTATATCGGGAATGAGTAACAATAAATAACCAATTATAAATCCTAAAATTGTCCCAATATATACAATTTCATCGGGAAACTCTACAGGAGTAAACATCAAATAAGTTAAGCTTAAA
>Ga0308419_1003230_pt1 | contig 10231 bp, 7 predicted proteins | sample HotsprSampleMS50_FD_203674 | JGI IMG/M metagenome (GOLD analysis project Ga0308419, IMG submission 203674) | Hot spring phototrophic mat microbial communities from Mushroom Spring, Yellowstone National Park, Wyoming, United States - 20090730_MS50 ... | reverse complement strand
ACGATTTCGCTCGCGATACCGCCCTGTGTGCTGAGGTGGATGGAGAAGGTGCCGTTCAGGTAGTTCTTCGTGCTATCCAGCTCGTTTTCGGTGATACCGTCGCGTCGGAGCGCATCTACCTCTTTAAGCATCTCCTGCACCGCCTCGCCCACCACCTCGGGACGTACCTGTGCGGACATGGAGAAGCTGCTTGCTTCACGGTGTTGCGATAGATGTGACCCCACATCGTAGGCGAACCCTTTCTGCTCGCGCACGTTCATGAAAAGCCGCGAACCGGCACGTCCTCCCAGCGCCGTATTGGTCACCTCCAGAGCCAGAAAATCGGGGTGGTTCGGGCGGGGGGCAAGATGCCCGATAAGCAGGTTAACCTGCACCGAGCCCGGCCGATCCACGATGTGTACCGTGCGTCGTTCGCGGCACGGAGGTGGTTCGTGCGTCGGGTGTTGCGCGCCTCGCGGTTGCCAGCCTGCGAACGCTTTATCCAAACCTTTGTGCAAGTGTGAGGCATCCACTGCCCCAACCACTATGAACAGGCTGTTGTCGGGAGTGTAACTGCTCGCGTGGAACTGTCGCAGGGTATCGGGTGACATGGCGTTCACCGACTCTTCCGTCGGGGCGATGCGTGAGTAGGGGTGGTTCCCGTAGAGCACTTGTGCATAACGCTCGCGGGCGAGGAATGCCGGTTGAGTCCGCTGGTAACGCAGTGTCTGGATAGTGTTTTCCTTCGCGAGCTCCACCTCTTCGGCATCAAACGCTGGGGCGGTTACAGTCTCCGCCAGCAGTTTCAACAAGGGGCTCAGGTTTTCCGCCAGCACGGTTGCGGAAACGGTGCTGTAGTCTCGGTTGGCATGAGCCTCCAGAGTGGCGCCCAGCTCCTCGACAGCACGGGCGAACTGAAAGCTCTTGCGTTTGTGGGTGCCCTGCGTGAGGCAGTGAGCGGTCAACGCTGCCAGTCCGGGCAGGTCGGCAGGGTCATGTGCGCTACCGGCGCGCACCACCAGGCGTAACGTCACAAAAGGAACGCGCCTGTCTTCCACAAGAATCACACGCAAGCCACCGGCGGCAGTGAACTCCTCGCGTTTCGGCAGCACCAGCGGACGCAATGCCGTCGGCGGCGGAGGGGTGGTTATCACTGCTGGTCTCCCCATTCTGTCCTCCTCTATTGCTCTGCTCCGGTTGCGCCGGGAAGAATACACAAAACGGTACGGTTGGTTGGTACCAGGAACCGCTGCGCGACCTGTTGCACCTCTTCCGCGTTGACATCCAAATAGCGTTGCAACTCGGTGTTGACTAGGGCGGGGTCGCCGTCAAAGAGGGTGTGGTATGCCAGTTCCATCGCTCGCCCGAGTGGGGTCTGAAGTCCGTACATTCCGCCCCAGACGCCCCGGAAGCGTTCTGCGCGCAGCTGGTTCTTCGCCCGCTGGAGCTCGCGTGGTTGCACGCCCTTTAGCTGTATCTGCTCCAGTTCGGCATAGATACTGCGCTCGACATGCTCAAAATCCCTGTCCGGCTTGAAGACCACGAAGGTCGTAAAAAGCCCCGGCCCACGGCGGTCCTCCAGCCCTCCCGATACAGCCAGCGCGCTCTTTTGTCGTTTCACCAGCCGCTGGTGCAGGCGTGCACTCTCTCCTCCGAACAGGATACGGTCCAGCAGAGCGAGCGCGTATCTTTCGGGCGAGTGGCGGGGCGGAACCTTCCATGCCATTGCTATCGCCGGCAGGTTCGCCAGCCTGTCCGTGTACGTGGCACGCTTCTCCTGTCCACGCTCTGGTTCACTCACGTCCACCGGCTGCGGCGGCTCCTGTGGGGGGATGTCACCGAAATGTTTGCGCACCCATTCTAAAGCCTGGTTCTCTTCGAAGTCGCCAGCGATGGCTAGCACCGCGTTGTTAGGAGCGTAGTAAGTGCGGAAGAAGTGTTGCACGTCTTCGAGCGTCGCCGCGTCGAGGTCTTCCATAGAACCGATGACCGAATGCGCATTAGCGAAGTTGTCGTATGCCAGCTCGTAGAGCAAGATGCCGCGTGCGTACGAGAAGGGTTGATTGTCTACACGAAGCCGTTTCTCCTCTTTCACGACCTCGCGCTGGTTATCCAGGTTCTCCTGATTGACCTGCAGGGAGCGCATCCTGTCCGCCTCCAGCCAAAGGGCGAGCTCCAACTGGTTGCTGGGCATGACCTCGAAGTAAATGGTGAAATCGCTGCTGGTCATCCCGTTGAGCACACCGCCGTTGTCCTCCACGTAGGTATAGAACTCGCCCTTTTTGACGTTGGCGGAACCCTGAAACATCATGTGTTCGAACAGATGGGCAAAGCCTGTGCGTCCGTGCGGCTCGTTGCGTGCCCCTACATCGTATAGCACAACGACCGCCACCACGGGCACGCTGTGGTCTTCGGAAAGCACCACCCGCAAACCGTTGTCTAACGTATGCAGGGCATAAGGAACGTGGAACGGTATCGCCTTTTGAACCGCCATCTCCCTCGTGGACTCCTGTTGTTTCGTGAGGTTCTGTGAGAGTATAGCCTTTTTTCACTCAGAAATGCAAGCCTCACGCGGGTAGCACACGTAGGGAAGAGTTGACTTGCACTTGTGCCGAGTGTTACACTCAAAGTGGCAGGTTCGCGGGTGACAATCTGCCCGGTGAGCCACAGGCTTTCCGCAAATCTTCGGGTGCGCATAGGAGGTGCTGAAAATGCAGTTTCGTCTTTGCGTCATCCTGCTTGCTTTTGTCGGCGTCTTCGTTACAAGTGGGCCTTCATCGCGGTCATCCCCCATCGGCGCGGAGGAGGTTCTTCAGGAGGCAATGGCACGGGCGCGCGACATCAAGGATCAACGGCTTCAGCAACTCGCGTTGCGAGAGGTCATCCACACTGCTGGCCGCGTCGGTAACCTGAAGGTACTGTTGCAGTTGGTCGATGAGGCAGCGGAGTTGCGTGAGGAGGCAATCCAACAGCTCGTGGTTGTGCTGGCAAAACAGGGTCGCGTCGAGGAGGCGGCGAACTACATCCGAGCCATTCAAGACAGCGCTGCGCGACAGGAATCTTTGAGGGGAGCCATTGGGGCGCTGGCGTTTGAAGGGCGGGTTGAAAATATCGAACGGCTGTTGTCGTTGGCGCCCAGTGAGGAGTTCAGAGACGACCTCCTTTTCATGGTGGTGCAAACGTTGCGGCATGAGAAGACGCCAGAAGATGCGCTGCGCCTCGCGAAGGCGATCCGCAATGACTCTCGGAGAGCATCTGCCATCATTCAGGTAGCGACAAGCATGGCATACGCTGGCCGAGTGCAGCAGGCAAAGGAGCTGTTCAAAGGGCATCTGAAATTCGGCAGCCCGTATGATAACTTCCGTTTGCATATCGCACTGGCAACGCAGCTGACGAAATCGGGCAACGTACGGGAGGCGTTCTCGCACACACGCCTGGCGGTCGCCGAAGCGCAACGTATTGACCGAGAAGAAGGGCTGCTTCGCCTGGAATACTTGGTGAGTGTTGCGCAGGATATGCCCCTTGGCTTTTCGGTATCGCAGTGGAAGTCTTTGGCGGCAGCCATTGTCGACAAGGAAGAGCGGGCGGTCTTCTTGCGGGCAGTTTGCCGTCGCTACGCGGAGGAGCAACAGTTTGAACCTGCGATTGCGTTGGTGGACGCGATCCCAACGGTGGAAGGAAAGATTTACACGCTGACCATGCTGGCAGATAAGGCAAAACGCAACGATGCGCTCGTGCTGCTGCGAAGGGCGGATTCGTTGCTCCGCAGGGTTAGGGGTTCGGAAGCGCGAGACGACGCCATCACTGATGTGGCTGTGAGCATGGCGAAAGCAGCGCAGTTCTCTCGTGCAGTGGCGTTAGCCGCGAGTGTGCAGGGCAACTTTGCGAGGTTGTCTCTGTTCAATACGTTGCTACAGGAGGCGAAGGAGCAACCCCTGCGACGGGAAGACCGCGCTGCCTTACGTCGGCTAGCCCAACTGCTGCGAGCTACGCAGGTGACATGGGAAGGCCCTGAACTTGAGGAGGCGTTCCGTGACCGTCACCTTGTTCTGGCAGGGGGCGCCCTGGCGCTGGCGGATGACATCGGAGGGGTGCGGCAGCTACTGCTGCAGGTGCGCGACCAGCAGCGGCGCAGGGAAGTGTTACGCGGTATTCTGGGGGAGTTGATGGTCACCGAGATAGACCACGACGTCCCGGTCACGGAGTACCCGTCGCTGCATTGGCTCAACGGTGGCACCATATCCGAGCGATTACCCACTAATCGCCATTACACACTCATCCAAAAGCTGGTTGGGCAGTTTGGAGACGCAGACCTGAAGCGTTGGGTTACAGAACAGCTGGCAGACGTGTTGCCAGAGAAAGAGTTACGTGAAGCGTTGGGTCAGGAGAAAGGAGGAGAGCCCAGCGCCTCGAGGGTCGCTTCGCGTTTGGCTCAGGCGGGGCAATTTGAAGAGGCAATCGCCCTCGCAGGCGCCGAACCTCGGGAACCGCTGCGGGCAGCGTATCTTGCGCAGATTGTGGAGCAGATGCTGAGGCAGGACAAGACGGATGAGGCGATGCAAGTGTTGCGTGAACACCACAACGTACTAGAATACCCGACAGCAGGCGGCGTGTTGACGCAACTGGTGCAAAAGGGACGGACTGGCGAGGCGGTCGAGCTGGCACGCAAGGCTCCGGTGGAGAAGTCCTTCACTGGCGGAAGGTCTGTTCTGGTGCGACTGCCGTTGCTCATCGGCGTTCATGGGGCGCTGTTGGAGGCAGGACAGAAAAAGCAGGCGGCGCAGTTGCTCGCTGACATCTTACGAGAGGCGCGCCAACAGGAGCCCACATCGCAAACCGTGCAATTGCTGTGCAGGCTCGCTGAGGGTATCTCGGGCAGGTAGCTGGCTACCGAGTTGTTTTAGCCAGAGTAGTTCGGATAAAATAAAACGGTTAAGTAAGAAGGTGGGATTGGCGGAGGAGAATGAGAAGACAGTGTTGGTATACGCTTGCGGGGCTGTTGTCCCTGTGTCTGGCTGTCCCTTTGTCGGCGGGGCAGTATTCGGTTCGGACGATACCGGCGGTGACTACGGATAAACCGCCAGTCATCGATGGAAAGCTGGACGACGAGGCATGGCAAAGTGCGCCAGTCGCGCGAGAGTTTATTGACCCCTACACAGGCCAGCCCGCCGCAGACCAAACGGAGGCGTATATCCTCTACGACGAGAACGCTATTTACATCGCTTTCTATTGTCATGATAGCCAGCCAGACGCCATTGTGGCGCGGGAAATCCGCCCAGGCTCGCAGTTCCCCGGTGAAGATACCGTGACTTTCCAAATCGACCCCTACCGCTCGCGCGACTGGGCGAACATCTCGGCTTTCATCGTAAACGCGCTGGGCACCCAGAACGAACGCATCGCCGGCGGGCGCGCTGCGAAACGCGAGTGGCGTGGCATCTGGCAGGCGGCGGTACAGCGAGTGCCGGATGGCTGGACGGTGGAGATGCGTATTCCCTGGGAGGTTTTGAACTATCCCAACACCAACGGCGCAGTCAACATGAGTATTAACTTCAAGCGTGACCACGCCCGCACGCGCATCGACTACTTCTGGAGCGACGTGACCCCCATGCGTCGCCCTGAGCTGATGGGGATATGGCAAGGGGTGCAACCTCCGAAGGCAGGCAACCGCAAAACCCTGCAGTTCATGAGCTATCTCACGCCGGAGTGGCAGGACGGTGGTGAGCAGGAGGTACGTGCCGGACTGGATGTGCGCTACACGCCGACCCCTCAGCTGACCGGCGTGTTAAGCTTGTTCCCGGACTTTCGGAACATCGAGGCTTCCGTAGAAGGCATCGAGTTCAGCCGCAGTGAGCGGTTTGTCGAGGAGACGCGCCCGTTCTTTATGGAAGGCATCCGTTACTTTGACCTGACGGAGCCTTACGGTATCGGGCGCCTCTTCTACAGCCAGCGCATCGCGGAGTTCGACGCAGGCTTGAAACTTTTCGGCAACCTCAATCCCGCGCTGTCGATAGGCGTGCTCAGCACCTTCCGCGGAGAGCGAGACAGGGCGTCGGTGGCGCATTTACGCTACTCCGCGGGCGAGCGCGGAGGGTGGAGTATCTACGGTCTGCTGCGCCGCGGTAGCGATAACCCGCAGCATGATGCGTACGGTACCAGCGGTAACATCCGCTTCGGCAACTTCCGCATCGGTGGCAAGTGGATTTATGCACGGGAAGGGGATACAGGCGGCGTCGCGACCGACGTGACTTTGCACTACGAAGTGCCTCGCTGGTTCAGCGGGTTGCGCTGGATGCGGATTGACCCCGATTTTCGTGCCTCGCTGGGGCTCATCTATTTCACCGACAGACAGGGACTATCTTGGTATACCCGCTATGATAACGAGTTTCGGCAGGGAGCCATCCGCGAGCTGGAGGCAGATGTTTTTCTGCGCGACTACACACACTGCGACGGCACACCGTTCGAGAAAGGGATTCAGGCATCTCTGAACGTCACCTTGCGCTCCGATTACCGCATCGGTATCGAGCATGAGGTGGCCACATTTGAAGGCACGCATGACCGTGTGTTTCAGGTAATCGTGGGCGGTAACGTCAGCAACCGATTCCGGCAGTGGAACCTCCGTTACGAGTTCGGGCAGCGTTCGGACAGGGATATTCGTTTTATCGGTTTCGGCATCACGCGCCGGCTGTTCAGCAAGCTGGATGTGGGGCTAAACGGCTCGATCCTGCGGTTCGACGAAAACCGCGACCAGTATATCCTCACCGTCAGCTGGGAGTTCGATGAACTGCGGGCGTTGAGCGCACGGCTGGTGCAGAGGGACGGCAATGTGAACTGGTACCTTGCCTACCGCAGCGCAGGAGGGGTAGGACAGGACCTGTACGTTATCATCGGCGACCCGAACGCGGAGCGGTTTACGGAGCGTGTCGCACTCAAGTGGGTGTGGGCGATGTAAGGTTGCCCGACAGCCTCGCACCCCGTGCCCAATCGCCCGCGCTCATTCGCGGACGACTTTCGGGTTGCACTTCCAGCAGCTGCAGCATCGTGCCCTCACCGCAGGCGACGTACAGCGACTGCCTCTCCACCTTCAGCACGGAACCGGGAGGCTGATGCGTCCTTTCGGATGCAGGCAGGCACTTCCACACCTTTACCCATTTTTCACTCCAGAAGAAGCCCGCGCCCGGCTTCGGAGACATCGCGCGCACCCGGCACCAGATTCGAATCGCTGTCTCTTCCCAGCGAATAAGGCTATCTTCGCGGGTGATGGGTGGAGCGTAGGTGGCAAGCGAGTGATCCTGTGGCTGGGGCGATATCGCGTCCTGCTCCAGCCCGCACAGGGTTTCTATCAGCAGGTCGGCTCCCAGCTGCGCCAGCTTCCGCTCCAGCGTACCGGCATCGTCCTCCGGCAGGATGGCGCAGGTGCGTTGCAGGAGGATGGGACCGGTGTCCAGCGTCGGCTCAATCTGCATGATGGTGACGCCTGTTTCGGTTTCACCGTTCAGGATGGCGTGCTGGATGGGGGCAGCGCCGCGATATTTGGGCAGCAGGGAAGCATGCACGTTGATTGCCCAGCCGCTGGACGGAATCTTCAGCAGTGCTTCGGGAAGAATCTGCCCGAACGCGGCGACCACAATCACATCCGGCGCGAGGGTGCGCGCCTGCTCGATAAACTCCTTCCGACGCACCTTTTCGGGTGTCCAGACAGTCAGCCCTTGCTCCTCGGCGGCGCGGCGCATCGAGGTGGGTTGCAACCGCAAGTGTCTGCCTGTGGGACGGTCGGGTTGCGTCACCACTACCGGAAGGTCGTAGCCCGCGTTGCACAAAGCGAGTAGAGAGGGGACGGCGAACTCGCTCGTTCCGAAAAAGAGCACCCGGCGCATCATTTGCCGACAGCGACCGCTTCCTTCGGTTTGGGTTCTTCCTCTTCAGTTGCCCAGCGGAGCGTGGCCGGGTCTGCACGGTCGATGAACAGGATACCGTCCAGATGGTCTACCTCATGCTGGATGACTCGGGCGGTAAGACCTTCTGCCTTGAACTTAATGGTCTTGCCTTGCAGGTTGGTCGCCTTCACCCAGATGGTTTGAGCGCGACGCACGTTGCCGATTAAGCCGGGCAGGGACAGGCATCCCTCCGGCGGTTCCAGTTGCTCGCCCGCCATCTTCAGGATGACCGGATTGACAAGGGCATAAATCTGGGGGTTACCCTCGTCCGCAAAGTCAGTATACAGTAAGAGCCGGATAGAGACCCCCACCTGCGGCGCAGCCAGACCGATTCCGTTGGCATCCAGCATCGCTTTGCGCATGAACGATACCAGCTGCCGTATCTCGGGCGTGATGCGTTTGACCGGCTCTGCCACCTGGCGCAGGACGGGGTCCGGGTATTTCACAATCGGGTCGCCCTCCGCTCGGGGAAAGGGCGGCAACTCGAACGCCATTGCCACGCTACCTCCAGGCGTATTATACCCTGTCTGACGCCGTTTGCACACTCTCCATCGTGCCGTCTTCCATGCCCATCATGCGGGGAGGCGGCGTTTGGGCATCTGCTGGTTCATACAGGTAAACGGGCGTACCGAAGGGGGGAGAAGCATACGGCAGGTGCGTGCTTCCCCTTGCCAGGATATGCTGATAGTTGGCGCAATCTCCTTCGTACGGTTCGCCGTGATTCCAGGGCACCCACGAGCGCGCGTTGCAGTAGTGACAGACATACGCGCGGCGGAAGCGGTCAGACGTGCGGTTGGGGTAGGAGCGGTGCAGGATATGTCCGTGGAAGAACAGCACGTCGCCCGGCTCCATCGGCACGGGGATGGGGTCGGGGTATCTACGCACAACTTTTGTCAGGGCGTTCACCTCGTCGTCGAGGTGGCTGGCGTTCTCGGCGGGGAAAAGATGCTCGATGGCTCCCTCCGCGTGGATGAACCCCCATGGCGTGGTGGGAGGATAGACCGGCTCGCAGTGAGAGCCAGGAACCACCCACAGGCATCCGTTTTGTTCATCAGCAGCATCTAATGCAATCCATGCTCCGATAAGAGTGTCCGGGTAGGTAGTGATGTAATACGAGTCCTGATGCCAGCCCTGTCCGCCCATGCCAGGCGGGTTGTAGAAGAGCATCGATTGCAAAGCAAGCACATCGGGACCGATGAGCGCCTCCAGCACGTCAATCACGCGGGGATGAAGCAGCCCCCATTCCGCGGCAGCGTCAATGCGGTGCAGCTGGTGTACGCGCGTCTGTGTTTTGAACACCTCCTCCAGCGCGGCACGGTCGGACTGTTGGGAGACGGCGGGCGGTTGACGTCGCCGCTCTGCCCACTCCAACAGGCGTTGCACATCGCTTTCCCCCAGCAGCTTCTCTACTTTCAGGTAGCCGTGACGCTGGTAGTGAACATACTCGTCCACGGTAACGCGATACCGGTCAGGACGCTCTGGCGCTTTGGGTAGATAAGCCATTGTTCGCCTCCAATGCGATTGGTTAGCGTTGTTAATAGTATAAAGGATTGCCTGTGGCAAGTGCAAGCGTACGCGCAAGGCTGTTGCTGCCGTTGACACCTGCTGCAGGCTATTTTATACTCTTTTTGGCACCTTCTGTGGCGAGGTTTCTCACATGCCGGTAGTGTGGCTTCTCTGTCCAGATGCAGGCTTGCGTGAACGTTTACGGCAGTGCCTGCGCGATGGCGCGGGGTTGGAGGTGCGGTTGAAGCCGTGCGCGTGCGATGCGGTGGTGGTCGCGGAGCCGATGTTCACGCCGGCGCAGGTGGAGACGTTGCAGGCTTATGTGGAGACGGGCAGTGTGCGCGGGGCGGCGGAGCGGCGGTGTTGTTCGGAGCAGACCGTTCGTCGCCGTCTCGCGAATGCCCGTCGGCGGGTGGATTTCGTTCCGGTGAGCCTTGCCTGGTTATCCAGAGAAACTGGATGCTGAGGGGAAAAAGATTTTGCCAAAAGCATGCTGGTGTCGCAGGGGCTTCCTGGTGATGTGGTTTAACAGAAGGAACTGTAACCCTCCCTGTGTAAAAGTGATGCGACGTGAATATCGCAAGGGAGGATGAGCCATGGCGGTCAGGATCATCGGAGAGAACCTGCCGAACATTCCGTGGGAAGACAAACCCAAAGGCTATCCGGGCGTCATGTGGCGCTACAGCAAAAATCCGATTATCCCTCGCAACCTGCTGCCCACTTCCAACAGCATCTTCAATAGCGCGGTGGTGCCGTATCAGGGCGAGTTTCGCGGCGTGTTCCGCTGCGATGACACGCGCCGCTACATGCAG
>Ga0308419_1003226_pt1 | contig 10238 bp, 8 predicted proteins | sample HotsprSampleMS50_FD_203674 | JGI IMG/M metagenome (GOLD analysis project Ga0308419, IMG submission 203674) | Hot spring phototrophic mat microbial communities from Mushroom Spring, Yellowstone National Park, Wyoming, United States - 20090730_MS50 ... | reverse complement strand
GGTCTGCCAGTGAGTACGGGTCGGCAATGGGACCGAAACGACAGTCCAGAATCAAGTTACCCTGGTCGGTTTTGAACAAGGAACCGTCCCGATCCTGTCTTACTCTGACCTCTGCGCCAAGCGATTCGAGGAAGGAGACCTGAGAGCGCCACCCGAAAGGCACGACCTCTACCGGTACCGCCCACCTGGTGCCAAGGGCGGGTGAGAGTTTGGATTCGTCAACCACAATGATCTCGCGGCGGCTGTTCTGAGCAACGATCTTCTCGCGCAAAAGCGCACCACCCCCGCCTTTAATCACGTTCAGCGCCGGGTCCACTTCGTCCGCCCCGTCAATGGTAACATCCACAATGGGATGCTCCTCCAGCGAGGTCAGCGGTATACCCAGCGCCCGGGCGTCGGCCTCGACCTGCCGCGAACAGGGGATACCCCAAATATCCCACAGCCGGCCCTGTTGCAGCAATGCGGCAATACGGCGGATAGCAAAAATGGCAGTGCTCCCATGGCCCAGTCCCACCACCATCCCCGGTGCGATCAACTCGACCGCATGTTCTGCTGCCTGGCGTTTAAGCTGCAAAGTGTCAGGATTCACGCCGATAGCCTGATTGACGATAAGACAACCTCCCGGCCAGTTATGGTTCGCTTCTGCGCGTAAGCACAGCACATCGCCACAAGATACCGCAGCCACTCCGTTCGGATATGTCCTGCCTGATCCCTGCTGCACAGACGGTGCGGGCCCGACAAACTACAGTTCAAGAGCATGATATGCGGCCCCAATGAGAGCTGTCCGCTGGTTCATAATCACGTGTACCGGCATCTGCAAGAGCAGTCCTTTAAGTCGCCCCTTGTTGCAGAATGATTTGAGGAACAGCTCTTCGTCCAACACCGGCAGGATACGCGGCGGTATTCCTCCTCCAAGGTATACACCACCTGTTGCCAGCACTTTAAGGGCCAGGTTTCCCGCCTCTGCGCCGAGGATGGATACAAATAGTCTGAGGGTAGCCAGGCACAGGCTGCTCTGCCTCTCATCGTCCAGAGCGGCACTGACAATTACAGGCACTATATCCGCTGCTGTGGCAAGTTGCCGGGTCAGCCACTCCGGCTCCCCGGCATAGTTGATGTGCTTAAGGTAGGAGTAAATGTTGGGAATCCCCACCCCTGAGCAAACCCGCTCATAGCTGACATGCTCGAGGCCCAACGTTTCTTGGAGGTAGTTAAGCAGCTCGCACTCCATACGATTGGTCGGAGCAAAATCGGCATGGCCGCCCTCGGAAGCGCAGGCACGGTAGCGCGAGCCGTCCCAGATGAGGAATGCTTCTCCCAGCCCGGTGCCAGGTGCCACTATAGCCATCGCTCCCCCAGGTGTGGCCTGACCGGCGTTCAGGGTGTGCAAATCGTCTGGATTCAGATGTGGCACAGCGCTGGCAAGTGCGAACAGATCGTTGATCAATTGCACCTCAGGGATACCCAGTGCCCTCCGAAGCGCCGCTTCGTCTATTACCCAGGGGAGATTGGTTATGGAAGCCCGCCCGTTGACTACAGGACCTGCCACGCCAAAACAGGCTCGCTCCACGCGCTGATCGCGCACCTGGGAGAGGAACAGGCTTACGATGGACTCCAGGTTGGGATAATCAGCGCTGGGGAAGGTCGCTTCTACCAGTGGCCTGTGCATTCCGTGCTGAGGTGAGAAAAGGGCCAGGCTCGTTTTAGTTCCTCCGATGTCGCCAGCGAGCAGCAAGGTCATTTCGGCTCCTCAAAATGTCTGCAGGCAGGATTTGTATAATTTTAACACAGTGCGCTCCAGATGCAAACCAGCCTGTCCGGCCAGGGTGTCCGTCATATTTTTGCATCCAGCCGGCTCGGGCCGGTCTCCAGACCGTGTCTGACGTCGTCACGACCGGCCACAGCCTGCTCTCGCCCCACTTCTCGTGCAAAAAAGGCGCACCCCCCCGGGCCGATACCTTTGAGAGCGGCCTGAAACAGTGGCAAATTTGCGTGCGAAACTCTTGACAATCTGTGATATCTGTGGTATACTGTAAACAGTAACGGGAACGGTAACGTAATGGAGAACACCCCAGCACCAGAGTTAAACCAGTGGAAACCAGAAGACGTGTCACTATCAGACAGGTAGCGGAGGAGGCCGGGGTCTCCACGCAGACCGTCTCCCGTGTGATTAACAACCGCCCCGACGTTGCCCCCAACACCCGCCGGCGGGTTCAGGAAGTCGTCGCCAGATTGGGGTATCAACCCAGCTACTTTGCCCGGAGTCTGGTTCAGGGACGTAGCTTTACCATTGGGGTCGTTGGTTATGGGCTGGATTACTTTGGCCCCTCGTGCACCCTGGCCGGTATCGAGCAGGAAGCCAGCCAGTCAGGCTACAGGCTCTTGTTGAGTCTGGTCCGCCAGCCTGAGAACAATCGCATTGACCAGTTGCTGGGCGAGATGCTTTCCCGCCATGTGGATGGCCTGATCTGGGCCGTGCCTGAGATCGGTAACAACCGTGCCTGGCTGGACCGTGTGTATAGTATAGTATAGTATTGCTCTGTAAAAACTATCTCAATCGCGAAGATTATGGGGTTTGCCAGGCGTAGCGGGGAAACTCCTTGTTACGGCAATAGATAGCGGCTGACATCAGATGTGCGCCGCGTTCGGTCACGCGATACAAGCGGCTGTCCTTGACCTTGGCAATCAGCCCGTGACCACGCAGTTTGGCGATCAGACGGGTGACATGGGCACTCCGCCTTCTGCGTTCAGCGGGAGAAGCCGGCGGGGTCGCATATAGCCGTGCCTGAAGGTCTTTATTGCGGAAACCGTTGAGGGCGTGTTCACCGGCCAAAACCGCCGTGAAGAGGTCACAGTCCTCTCGCGTTACGGGATTGAAGCGGGCATGGCGTTTACCGTTTGCCTTATGCGGATGGCACAAGCAATCCAGTTCGGCGATTGCTTTGCCTGTCGGTTGAGCCCATGCCAGAGCATCCAGGTAACGCGTGTTGGCCTGTCGTCCGACCTGCGCCAGACGCCAGAGGTTCGCCACGCCCTTGCCCATCGGCATCCACCGCCGCTGCCGGCCCTCTGGGGTCTGAACGACCCGCAAGACACGGAACTCGCGCGGATTGTTGATCGTGGTTTCCACTCTGAGGAGACTGGCGGCGTCGTACATCTTCAAGGCGTTGGTTTTCACGCGGTGTTTCACGCGGCGACCTTCAGGACGCCGTTTGCGGTCTGTGGTGATGTCACCCTGGAAGTTGCCGTGTAGTTTGCGGCCCAAGAAACGCATCACGTCTTCTGCGCTGAAGGCAGTCATAGACAACTCGACCAGAGCAGGAAACAGCGCCTCCAACGTGGCCCGGTCACGAAAGAAGACGTCAGTGGCGTATTCGGCCTGGTCAATGACCCAATAGTATCCTCCGAAGCCGGTCTGACGGATGAGGGGGAGGAGCGGGTTGACCCGCCGGGCGAAGGCATTGAGCACTCGCGGCCACTTGCGGCGTACGCACTTGTCGCACAACGCCTGGGCGGTGTCCAGGTCGGCGATGTGCAGAAGTTTATTGTCGTAGCGCTCGTAAGGGATGCCACGCCGGTCGAGTTGCCGGGCCAGCCATTCCCGTCCGTTGATGTAGATTTGAATGTCGAAGGGGAACCAACTTTGGAGGCGGATGTGCATGAGGCCAAACTCGGCGTCGAGGTAGTAGAAGTAGAAATGGAGGCACTTGCGCGGTCGGCGCACGACCTCCAGTTTGTGGGTCTCGCGGTTGCCCTGCACGGCAAAAGTCGTGCAGGTCTCCAGCACGGAGAAGACACAGACCAGCCCTTCGGTGATACCGTCACGAGCGGCAATCGCACGGGCGAGGTCTTCTTTCGATTGACCACGGGCTTTCGTGGTGGCCGAAGCCAGATAAATGAATGGCCGGTCGGCCTCTTTCGCTAGATGTTGTGCGTGTTCTTTGAGAGCGCGAGTGGCTTGCTCCACATACTGGGCAAAGTCCTTGAGCAGCACACCCTGAGCGGAGAGGAAGCGACCAAAGGCACCCTGGGGGAAGAGGTGGGTGAGGTAGCCCTTGAAGATCATCCGGTCGAACATTGAGAGCGTGCCGATTACGTCGTTTTGGTGTATACTGAGGAATGTGTCCATGGCCTGTCCTGTGGTATAGCGGTTGGTGTAAAGCCTGCGGGCTTCCTATTAGGCGCCCACTGGGGCGTTACTTCAGCCTTCGTTATACCACAAACAGGCCACCTTTCATAGTTTGGTTGCGGCCGGAGGCCGCGCTATGCCATTGACATCACCGATAAATAGTTCCCGGTACGGAGCCACGGTATAGGGCGTCTGACGCCGATTTCTTATCGGGAATACATTAGCAAAGGAGACCGACACCCATGAGCAAGGAAAAATACACGATCGGTGTGGACTATGGCACCGAGTCCGGGCGAGCGGTACTGGTGGACGTGGCGACAGGAGAGGAGATCGCCACGGCCGTCCACCCCTACGGCGACGGGGTCATTGACGAACATCTGCCCGGCAGCGATAAACCGCTGCCTCCCGACTTTGCCCTCCAGAACCCGCAGGATTATATCGAGGTGCTCAAGGTCACCATCCCGGTTCTGCTGCGCGAGAGTGGGGTGTCCCCTGAAGATGTCATCGGTATCGGCACCGATTTTACTGCGTGCACGATGTTGCCCATAGATGAGGCGGGAGCACCTTTGTGCATGAAGCCCGAATGGCGAGACAATCCCTATGCTTGGGTCAAGATCTGGAAGCACCACGCTGCCCAGCCAGAGGCCAACCGACTGAACGAGATCGCCCGTCAGCGCGGCGAGGAATGGCTCGGTCGCTATGGTGGCAAGATCTCATCGGAGTGGATGTTCCCCAAGATCTGGGAGACGCTGAACAAGGCACCGGAGGTTTACGAGGCGGCCGATCGCTTCATCGAAGCAGCGGACTGGATCGTGCTCCAACTCACCGGCGAGGAAAAGCGTAATTCCTGCACCGCCGGATACAAGGCCATCTGGAACAAGCGGGAGGGCTATCCCAGCGACGATTTCTTCGCCGCGCTCGACTACCGGCTGCGCCACGTGGTGGACGAGAAACTCTCGCGCGACATCTATCCGCTGGGGCAGCGTGCGGGCGGCCTTACCCCGCAGATGGCAGCATTGACCGGGCTGAAACCCGGCATCGCCGTGCCGGTGGGCAACGTGGACGCCCACGTCGCCGTGCCGGCCTCTACCGTGGTCGAGCCGGGGCGCATGGTCATCATCATGGGCACCTCCAACTGCCACATGGTACTGGGCGAGGAGGAAAAGATCGTCGAGGGGATGTGCGGCGTGGTGGAGGATGGCATCATCCCCGGCTATTTCGGCTTCGAGGCCGGGCAATCATGTGTGGGCGACCACTTTGCCTGGTTCGTCGAGAATTGCGTGCCTCCCGCCTATCACGAGGAGGCAAAAAGCCGGGGCATGAACATCCACAAGTTGCTGGAGGAAAAAGCCGCCCGGCAGAAGCCCGGTCAGCATGGGTTGCTGGCACTCGACTGGTGGAACGGCAACCGCTCCGTCCTGGTGGATGTGGACCTGACCGGCATGCTGCTGGGGGCGACGTTGCTGACCAGGCCGGAGGACATTTATCGGGCGCTGATCGAGGCCACCGCCTACGGCACGCGCGTCATCATCGAGGCGTTCGAGTCGAGTGGCGTGGCAGTAAACGAGATTGTCGCCTGCGGCGGTCTGCCGGGACGCAACCAGTTGCTGATGCAAATCTACGCCGATGTGACGGGCAAGAGCATCAAGGTGGCGGGCACGAACCAGTCTGGAGCCCTGGGTTCGGCGATGTTTGCGGCAGTCGCGGCAGGCAAGGCGGCCGGCGGCTACGACAACATCTTCGAGGCGGCCAGGCGGATGGCTCGTCTGCAGGACGTGGTCTACCGGCCCAACCCGGCCCACAAGGCGGTGTATGACCAGATTTTCGCCGAGTACGTCACGCTGCATGATTACTTTGGCCGTGGGACGAACGGCGTGATGAAGCGGCTGAAGGCGCTGAGACAGCAGATGTTGGCGCGGCCATAGCCTTTGGCGATGGGGAGGTTGGCGTGCTGGAGCATCTGAAGGAAGAACTCTGGCGTCTGCACCTGGAGTTGCCCAAGAATGGGCTGGTCAGGTGGACGGGGGGTAACGTCAGTGCCAGAGACCCGGAGACGGGCCTGGTGGTGATCAAGCCGAGCGGTGTGCGCTACGAAGCACTGCGTCCGGAGGATCACGTCGTGGTGAACATGGACGGCGTGGTGGTGGAGGGCGCCCTAAAGCCCTCGTCCGATACGGCCAGCCATCTATACATCTATCGCCACCGGCCGGACGTCAACGGTATCGTGCACACCCATTCCCCGTACGCCACCGCTTTCGCCGCGCTGGGCCGACCGATCCCCTGCTGCCTGACTGCCATCGCCGACGAGTTCGGCGGACCGATCCCCTGCGCGGGTTTCGCCCTCATCGGCAGCGAGGCAATCGGCAAGCAGGTCGTCGAGCACATCGGTTCGTCCCGCGCGGTGCTGCTCAAGCAACACGGCGTGTTCACCATCGGCGAGACGGCCGAGGCGGCGGTCAAGGCGGCGGTGATGGTAGAGGATGTCGCCAAGACGGTCTGGCTTGCGCTCCAGATGGGGGAAGTGGAAGCGCTTGATCCGGAAGCGGTCGAGCAACTCCACCGGCGGTACACCCAGGTCTACGGGCAGTGAGTTATTGCGTGTTGCGTGTTGCGTAGGGGCGGCGCCGAGAGCATCTTTGCGATCGCCAGCCCCACCACCCTGCCCGTCAATAGCGGGAATCGAGCGTCATCCCGCCGATATGGCATGGATGCACTGTTGCGGCCACTGTGTTCATCGGCCGGTAGAGCCTGCCAGCGCATAAGCAGACTGAACGATTCCTGATGCCCCGCTATCTCCTCGCGGCCGATCAGGACCCACGACCCCGATACAGTTGATCGCCCAGGCCTCATCCTGCATCATTGCTCGAGTTCAGCCTGGGAGGTAGTGAGCTTGAGCAGCGGGCTGATGAACTGTCCCCGCTCATCGGCCGTAACAGCCCGGCGTTCCGCTCTCACAGTCAGGTCACTCCCCCCCAAATGCATTGGTGAACTCTTTTCTTCCTGAATTTCGCGAGGGCAGCAACTGCAGCCAGCCGATTTTCGAGACGACTCGAGTGTAAACCAATTTCGAGGAGAAAATGAACCATCCCGTCAACTGTCTCCAAAACGCCAATAGCGAGCACCAATTAGAGTATAGGGATAGAGGCCGCAGGCGTTCCTGATACTCCTGAGCGGGCCTCCCGGGTCGGGAACCAGCCTGTGCCCACCAGCTAACAGCTCAGCGGGCCGGGCGAGACTGAACCCCCTGCGGGTGCACAGCGCCTCCACACAGCTTATGCTGGACAAATCCGTCAAAATCGTGTATCATTCTGTGGTCAGGGCCTGCAGTTTGACCCGAGGCTCTCATCGAACGGGGCTTTTCCGGCCTTTCCTGACAGCCTGAGAGGCTGTCTCATGCGTCCCAAACCCTGATTCTCGAGCACTTTTTGAACAGGAAGGTGCAGGCTATGGTTACCACTCAGACGACGGACCTCCTACAGGAACTGGCAGCCACACTACGACAGCAGATTGAGACTTTCCAGCCCACCATCGAGGCCCTGGATATTGGCACTGTCATCGAGGTGGGTGACGGCATCGCCCGTGCTTCGGGACTGGCCGGCGTGAAAATGAGCGAGCTGGTCGAGTTTGAGAACGGCATACCGGGCATTGCATTCAACCTGGAGGTAGACAACGTCGGCATCATCATCGCCGGCGACTATACGGAAATCGAGGAAGGGCAGACAGTCCGTGGCACCGGGCGCATCGTCTCTGTCCCGGTTGGTGATGCTCTTCTTGGCCGCGTCGTTGATGCGCTGGGACGTCCGGTGGATGGGAAAGGCCCTATCCGAACCAGCCGCTATCGTCCCATCGAGCGTATAGCGCCGGGGGTCATCGAGCGCCAAAACGTGGACACGCCGGTGCAAACCGGCATCAAAGCCATAGATGCCATGATCCCAATCGGGCGCGGGCAGCGCGAATTGATCATCGGGGATCGGCAAACCGGCAAGACTGCGCTGGCACTGGACACCATCATCAACCAACGTGACAAGGACCTGCTCTGCATTTACGTTGCCATCGGACAGAAGAGGGCGAAAGTGGCCCAGGTGGTGGCCACACTGGAGCGTTACGGTGCGCTTGACCATACGATTGTGGTCGTCGCCTCGGCCTCTGAACCGGCGGCACTGCAGTACATCGCGCCATACGCGGGGTGCGCGATGGGCGAGGAGTTCATGGAGCAGGGCAGAGATGCGCTGGTCATTTACGATGATCTGACCAAACATGCTTGGGCCTACCGCCAGGTAAGCCTGCTCCTGCGCCGTCCTCCCGGCCGCGAAGCTTACCCGGGCGACATCTTCTATCTCCACTCGCGTCTGCTGGAGCGGGCGGCCCGCCTGCACAAAAACCGGGGCGGGGGTAGTCTGACCGCGCTCCCCATTGTAGAAACCCAGCTTGGTGACATCGCCACCTACATCCCCACCAACATTATCTCAATTACCGACGGCCAGATTTATCTGGAGACCGATCTGTTTAACGCCGGCATCCGCCCGGCGTTAAACGTGGGCATCTCTGTCTCGCGCGTGGGAGGAGACGCCCAGACCCGGGCAATGAAACAGGTCGCCGGACGACTGCGCCTGGACATGGCCCAGTTCAGAGAGCTGGCGGCCTTTGCCCAGTTCGGCTCCGATCTGGATGAGGCCACCCTCCGGCGCCTGGAGCGGGGACGTCGCCTGACGGAAATTCTCAAGCAACCCCAGTACGCGCCCGTACCGCTGGAGGAACAGGTCATCATCATCTATGCCGGTACCCACGGCTATTGTGATGCCGTGCCGGTGGAACTGATGCGCCGCTACGAGCAGGATTTGCTGACTTTTATGCGCACCCAGCATCCGGAGATAGGAGCAGAGATCGCCGCGCGGAAGGAACTGACCGCCGAGAACGAAGCCCGCCTGCAGGAGGCATTGAGCGAATTCGGCCGTATCTGGGTGCACAGCTCACCGGCGGACAGGGCAGGCTGAGATGGCCACTGCACGTGAGATCCGACGACGCATCCAGAGCGTGCGTAACCTGGGGCAGGTGACCCGGGCACTGCAGGCAGTCGCGGCCTCAAATGTACGCAAGGCCCAGGCCGCGGCACTTGCCACGCGCGCTTATGCCAGCGCTGCCTGGGAGGTCATCGTCAACCTGGGCGCCGCCACGGACGAAAAGCTGCACCCGTTGCTGACCAGACATCTGCCTGTGGAGCGCGTGCTGCTGGTGCTCATCTCCGGCGACCGTGGCCTGTGCGGAGCATACAACAATAACATAGTGCGCACGGCGCTCGACTTCGCCCGTAAACGAGGGGTGGCAACCTGCTACATAGCCGTAGGGCGTCGGGGACGTGACCTGCTCTGGCGTATGGGTGAGAAGATCGTGGCCGAGTTCTGCGGCCTGTCCGCCGTGCCGGGCATTGTGGATGTACCACCCATCGCCCGCACTGCCATCGAGGAGTTTCTCTCCGGAAGGGCCGATGAGGTATACGTGGCGCGCACCAATTTCATCAATCTGCTGGTCCAGAAACCGGTCGTGCAACGGCTGTTGCCGCTCCGCCCGACCGAGTTCGAAACCCAGGCCATGCTGGAGTATCTGGTACGCGTACCTCTGGCGCGGGTAACTGAGTACATCTATGAGCCGGATGTTTCCACCATCCTGGAAACTGTCCTTCCCCGCTTCACCGAACTTCAGCTCTATCAGGCTGTGTTAGAGGCACATGCCAGTGAGTACGCTGCCAGGATGGTCGCCATGCGCAACGCCACTGATAATGCTGTTGCTTTGGTGGAGGAGTTGACGTTGGATTATAACAAAGCCCGTCAACATTCCATCACCACCGAGTTGCTTGACATCGCCGGTGGTGCGGAGGCGCTGACCAGGATTGGCGGTAACTATTCAGCCGATTGAAATCGCCCTCTTCAGGCGCTTCGCGCCAGGTGTCGGCCTGCGCCGACACTGCCTCTGATGGTGCAGCAAGGCAGGGGCGATTAATTAATCGCCCGTACCTGGCGCAGGCCGACCAATGGCCGCAGGCCCAAAAGGGTGTACGGGCGAGGCGCGCCTCGCCCCCTACAGTCACCGCCTGAATAGTTACGATTGGCGT